>Ga0315914_1000694_pt1 | contig 45202 bp, 24 predicted proteins | sample MpolenodulesMG_FD_203920 | JGI IMG/M metagenome (GOLD analysis project Ga0315914, IMG submission 203920) | Medicago polymorpha root nodule microbial communities from Los Angeles, California, United States - elongated nodules | ecosystem: Host-associated > Plants > Roots > Nodule | place: USA... | reverse complement strand
TGAAACCTAATATAGCATAACAGTCCATGAGGTCCATCATTAGACCAGAATTATTTAGAGCATCCCGTTAAAATTTTATGTTTTATATATTTTTGTAGTGATTTTCCATTTTATTTTTTATGAAAATTTATTTATATTTTATTTATTAATAAATTTGTCTTTATCTTGTATTAACTTCATCAAAGCCCTCACTTCCAAGTCTCGTGCTTATGTTGTTTTAATTCAAGACGTCAATGACTTAATTGATAACATTGAATTCTATTATACTCTTATAGAGAGAAAAATCAACGTGAGATTTTTTAGCCATGTTTAGAACTTTCTCAGATAATGATCTTATTTATTACTCGCCTCTAATTGATCTCTTATATCTTATGAAATTGAATGCAGTTTAAACTTTCTTTTCTAGAGAGTAGTTTGTGTTTGTATTTTTTTCCCTTGATTGTGTCTTTTAGCATTGCAACCAAAAAATTCGTCTTTATCTTTCAAGGAAAAGAAAAAGCATAGTCGCCCATGCAAAAGTATACCTTTCCATCATGGATTAATATTTCTCACAATGCAAAAGTATACTTTTCCACCATGAATTAATATTTCTCACAAAATTCCAGATATACAAAGAAACTCATAACCACAATGTCCCATAAAAATGATTATTATTATTAGGCCTTGACTTGCTAAGGATCTTAGTCTCTCTCTACATCAGACTACTTTGATTATTTTGATTTTCTTTCGGAATGGCCATACTTTCTTTGATTAGTAGTTGTTTCAGACGACGTTGGTTGAATATTTGAGAAATTAAGTATATGTGGAATGGATGAGTAGTGAGATTTGAATTGGACTGTATAATATGTGAACACACGCCTTAGAAAACTAGAACTGTTATAATATAATTCATTTTGAAATTGTCTAACTGTACCTAAAATGAAAAAAAAAAAGTTTCACAAAAATCAAGAACTTAAAATAAATCAAGCACTAAGATTTGAGAAACAACAAAATATGTGTTCATATTAACGGACTAATAGAATATGTGAGACTCTTGAGATGGACAATGAATAATCGACCAATAAGAAGATGTGAGACTCTTAAAATGGACGATGGAGAAAATATGAATTATATTACTTAAAGATGATACATTTTTGGAAATAATGAAAACAATACTTTGACATTTTCGTTGTTTTCAAAATACGCAAACAATTGTTCATTTGAAAAGTCTTATATCTTATTGTTAACAAGTAAAATTAACACAAATTTAAGAAATGAAAATAGAAAATACTTTCGCAAACGGAATCGAAAGAAAAATCAAACGTGAAGGGAATGCTACGAATGACAACTTGCGAAATCCGAAACGTGCCTTTTCTTTTACTCCAAATTTGTCATTTCTGTGGTGTTTGAAACTTTTCGGATTCAATAATCCTAACTGATTTACGGAGTTTCAGATTTTATAATCCGAAAGTTTTTGCTGAGACTACACAAACATCTCTAAAGTGCTTTGTCTGTTTATGAGTTGTTTGTATTATACAATCATATCTCCGAACAACAGGTATTTTTTTAAAAAAATAGGGCGAGTGATAATGCAATAGGGTGGTAAAAGTAATCCCCTCTGTCTTTTAGTTTTGGGCTTAGTAATCCTAGTCCAGTGGGTTAGTCCAAAAAAAAGAGTAAAGCAAATATAAGGCCCGGTTCAGTTAATAGATTTTTATGCACTGTTGGTGTATATCAGTTGAAGTGTTGAACAATACCAAATGCTCCAACTTAATAGATTTTTCTACATCAAAAACAATATTAATTAACTTCTTGTCATAAAATGAAAATTTTACTGTGATGAACTTGGTAGAAGTAGTGGGAAATGTTGTCTCAAACTAAAAGAATGGTGGACACCTTTCACGGTAAAACTGAAAATTTTACTGTGATGAACTTGGTAGAAGTAGCGGGGTGAAAATTTTACTTATGAAGTAGCTATGCTTCACTATTGCATAACACAAAACAGCCACAAAATAATTACACTTGTCGTATACATACAAAAAAACTATTTATCGAAAACACAGTCATGTGATTGACTGGGGGAAGTGGCATTGGGTTCTTGCAATTTGAGCAATGATAGTGAGATTACATAAACAAGTCTTGATATACAAGAAAGCAAGGTTTTTCCTTTTTCTTTTGATTGTGATGGACCACTCTACATTCATTAATACAACATACAAATTACTCTATATACAATAGTACATGGACATTTAATGCATTGCACCCCTAGATAAGAGGACTATGTTCATAATTTATTCTTACACCACTGGCCCAACCTCAGCCCAACCACATGTAATGCCACCCCAACAATGACCAAAAACAATCTTTATGATTTATACCATACATTTTACTTTTAAACATTTTTTTTTAGAGAAATGATATTTGAACAATTATTTTTTACAACTTTTGTGACAACTTTCTCTCTCATACTCACATTATCTTTTTACTTACTTTCTCTATTATTTTGGTTTTTGTGCAAATAACTCATTTTCTTTGTAAAACTTTGATTGTCTCAAAAGTTGTCATAAATATGAATGTTCAAATAACACAACTCTTTTTTTAAAGAAAATATTATTACTTTTGAATTTGATTGACCGATTACTGAAATGGTTTTTTTCTGAGGTGTGCGACAGAATATGATGTTCAAACTAAATCAATTTGTTTGGGACGTTAAAACTATTTTTTTTAATAGTGAGATGATTAACGCAACCCACTAACATTTGATTCAATCCTTAGGGGATCCAAAACCAATCGTAATATATTTACAAAAGCAAATAATAACCTTGTTGACACGGCCTTAATCAGAACCATAATATTACTTTTTTTGTTGTGGTTGGAGTTTGAACTTGAACTTTGCATATATTATACGCTGTTTTTACTAATTAACTTAAACTCACTAAAACATTTTTTTATTTTTTAAGGAAACCATTTCATTACTTATTTAGTTGGTAAAATAAACTTAACTAACCTCATAAAAACATATCCATCATCGAGGAACCAAACTCCAAACTATTTTTTATAAATAATATCGATAGAGTTTATTTTTCTCTCAAAAAATCATGAATAGAGTTTATTTTGATACACAATCGGTGTAAACAATTAAACACTTTCAACAAATCATACCTGTAACTTTCTTTAGAAGTAGGCTTAATTACACTTTTGGTCATCGCATTTTGACTAGCTCGCGAAATTGGTCCTGCCTTTTCAAATCGAACAAAGAAGTCTATATATTATCATGTTTTTTGCAATTTTAATCCTAACATCCATTTTTTCCTCCAAAAACACTGATGTATCGAATTTTTAACTGATGCGCACACAAAAACACCTATGTGCCAATGCTAACTTGCAAAATGTCATTAACATGTAATCAAATCATTTTTTTATTTGAAAACATGAATAATAATTATTTAAAATTACAATTTAATTAAAAAATAATAAAACTTAAATTACAATATTAAAAAATTGCAATAATTTCCCTAATTCCCAAGCATGCAATCACTACATCTTCTTCATCCACGGTTCCTCCATCTCTCATCTTTGCCTAATTCTTCTTCAATTGCTGCCTGAGATTCACGAATCCAGTTCCTCACCTCCATCCCTGTGGTTTGTTTTCTGAGATTCATTTTCGGAGTTTCACCCCTTCCATATCGTTTTTTGGCTTTTTTGCAAAACTAATCCAGATCTTCCTCCTCGTCAATATGAGATTTGAGATGCTTCAGAGCCACAGCCTTGTCTGGTTTTCGCATGAACATTCCTGAAAACATGATCACTACTTTCTTCTCCGATCGTAAAACCTTGTTCTTCTCTTTTTTAGGGTTTTCAATTCCACAACCTAGCTTCCACAACCAGATCTGAAGGAGAAGGAAATGAAGAAACGAGGATGGAAGAAGGAAAAGATGGAAGGAATTTAATAGGATTTGAGTGTTTCACTCACATATTTGGGAATTAGGGATTTTATCTTTCTTTCAATTTTTTTTCTTTTTTTTTTTCTTTCAATTTTTATTTTGTTTTAATTTCTGAAATGTTTAAGTTGGTTTTTTAAATAAAAAAATGTTGTTTTAATGACATGTTAATGTCACTTTTCAAGTTGGCACTGCCACATAGGTATTCCTTTGTCATATCAGCGTGTTTGGAGGAAAAATGGGGGTTAAGACTAAAATTGCAAAAAAATATGATAGAATAGGGACTGATTTGTTCAATTTGAAAATGGCAGGACCAATTTCGTGAGCTGATCAAATTGCGAAGACCAAAAATATATTTAAACCTTAAAAGTAAGAGTAAATGAAAACTTTTTATTTATAAAAGAAAAGGGCGAAACCAAAAATAAAAACGTTTTTAATGATCTAACGATTGTTATTAATTGACAACGTAAAAAAATCTTTACACTAGCAATTAATTAAATCCAAAAAATATACATTAACAAATATGTATAATCAAGTTTCCATAAATCATCATAATATATTTATTTACAACATATTAATTTCCGCGAGTTTTAGTCAGTTACATTGCATAATGCTCCCTCCGGTTCTTTATATAAGAAAAGAAACCAAAAATTATCAAAACCAAGACAATCATTAGTTGTTACAATTTTTTGAATGTTTGTACAAATATACCCTCATAAAAATTTGTGAAGTATTAAATATATCCACTAATATTGAAAAGACCAACATTAAATGAGGGCTAGAAAAGTCTTTTAATCAATAAATGTACCTTAAAAGTCACAACTTTTTCTTATAAATTAGACCAAAATTTTTTTGAAAATTTTCTTATAAATAGGAACGAAGGGAGTATATATAAGGATTGAAGTTCAAACCTCAGACACTTCCATTATTCATTTTAAAAATATGAATTTTTCTGTACATAAAAAATATGAATTTTTAACCGGTAAATAATTTGATCAAAAAATATTTGCAACACGTTAATATAAAATCTAAAAACGTTACATTTTTGCTAATAATTTTTTTTTACATTGATCAGCAACATAAACATGAGAAAACCTTATAAAAACATAAACTATTAATAACCAAATAAATAACCATCAAACAAGATCCAATTATCTAAGTTTCACATTTCTTTTCATTTTCTTTTTTGGAGGAAGAACGATTATTATTGTTTTAATTAACTTTAAAGATTATTCTTTGTAGTCATGTGTAGAAATATTTGTTTGTCTTCGTGAGCTTAGTTCAGTTTGTAAGGACAATGCATAATATATGCAAGGTCCAGGATTCAAATTTCGGCCACCACAAAAAAAAAAAACGTGTTTGTATATATTTTCTCGTTACTATTATAAGCAAAATTTTACAATTTATATTCATTTATTTAATGATGTATGTGGTCTATAATAAATATCATATACATCATTAATTGAAAAAATCTAAATTCTGGTTATAATAAGACTAGATGATATACAAAAAAATAATCGGAAATCGAGACAGCGGTAGTAGAGGTGCTTAAAATCAAAACAATCTAATAAGAAAACCACAAACTGAATCAACCTAATCGAAATCGCAAAAACACGCATTTGATTTGGAGGTATGCAAATCATTTATTTACTTAACGGTGCGGTTTGATTTGGTTTGTGGTTTATATTTTACCAAAGAAACCAATCTAAACCGCAACATAAAATAAACACTCATTATACATATGTCATCTAAACTAATACCTATAGAAACTTAATGAAAACTTTTATAAAATGACTTTTTTTTTTTTGTGAATTTCTTCTTTTCATTTTATTTCAAAAATGTATTTACATGCTATTTGAACTTTTAGAGTATGATACAATCTTAGTCTTATGTATTTTTTATAGAATATAATTACTTTTTATCTACGGTACGGTTTTAATTTGGTCTATGTTATTAACCTATGTCTCGCAATAATTGTCTTTTTACTTATTTTTCTTTTTCTCAAAATAATCGTCATTTTAGAATATCAATGCTCATTTATTATTTTTTTTCCATTATTATATTTTTATTTATTGAATTTCATCCAACTTAACTACTCCACTAATTACAATTAATAAGGACATTTTAGTAAATGATATTAATTTTTCCATCAAAATCAACACAATTAATCATTTCTTTAATCTTCGTGCACAAACTTTAAACAATTATTTTTGAGAGACGAAGGGAGTAAAACATTGTTGAAAAGAAAAATATTGTGTTTTACCATTTTAACTTGATTTTAATATTGTTTAAAAAAATTCTCATCTAACGAACCAATCAAAACTGCATTGGTTTAATTTGTATGATTCAAATGAATTTTAAAATCAACATGATAAACAGCTTACTTAAGCCGGCGGTGAGTAGACGGTGGAAGGGAATAAAGGAGTACACGCGCCGCAAACGAAAGAAAAGAAGAGTGTCTGATAAGTGAAACAGTAGGCCCCACAAAAGAAAAGGACAAGAAAAACGCGTGAGAAAGTGTGTTGTGTTGTAACACGGCACGAACACCAACAGTTACAGAAGAAGCGTTGAAAAAGAAGAAGTAATTGTACCCAGAGAGAGAGAGAATGAATGAATGAATAAATGCAGTAGATTTACTAAATTGGATTGGATTGATGAGTTTGGTCTGATCAACTTTGTTTATTTTTAAGGGCTCGAGGTACCTCAATATGTGTACCCTTCCAACACGCAATAACAGAAATATGTAAACAAACAAACACCATTTATTATTACTACTCCACAGTCTCCACTATCAACGAAGATTAACACCCTCCACATAGGTGGCATCCACTATCACTACAAAACATCTATGCTTCTGACTCCCTTGTTATTTTAATCTTCCTGTTGTCATGGAATGAAATTAGAGCTGATCATCTCATGTTAGACCATGTCTCTTTATCTAATTTTTGTCTCACAAATTTGAGAAGTCACGATCGTTTTAATCTTGAATTTGAACATCTAATGATTAGTCATAATAGTCTTTAATATTCTCTCCGTTTTATATTGTGGGATCTAGTTAACTATGTCGCATATCTAAATGCACAATTTTGAATTTATATATATTTAATAATTTATTAAAAAAATTATGAAAATTTACACCCAAGTCAAAGCTATGCTCATAGATCAAGGGTCTTGCTAAAAAGTGCACTAAGAGCATCCACAATGGAGACACTCATTTTTTGATTCTTAAATTGGTCTAATACACATCACACATTTATAATTTTCTAATAGTAGTACCTAATAAGCACACCAACTCATATCTCACACAAAGTTCTTAAATGAGACTCACTAATCAACTATCAATAACTTTATATCATTATATTTCAATTTTTTGATATTAAAATAGTGCGGGTCCCGCTTAAAAGTGGGGGTCTTAAGTAAGACCTGAGTCTTATGAGACTCTGAAAAAGATTCTCCCCATTGGAGGTACCTAATAGGTATCGTGTCTTAAATAGTTAAAACTCTCTCAATGGAGATGATCTAAGGACATTGTTTAAGAAACCCACAGAGAAAAAGTTTGTTTTGAAAATACAAGTCAAACATATATAAAAGTCATAATTACTATTTTCAAACTAATTTTGAATGTCTAAACAATGCCCTGACGGCATTTGTTAGCATTTTGCATGGATTAAACCCACCAAAATTAACATCACGAGGAATCAAACCCAAGACCTTAAGAAAAGTAAACTTTAAAGTCTCACGCCAATATCATTATGTCAATTCAAATAGATTAAAATAGATTACTTCAGAAGAAAAAAAATTAAAATAGATGTTGTTTGATATTTTTTTACACATATTAAAAAATATAATTGATTTATTTTCTCACAAGATAAATGTAAAGTGAAATATAATGTAAAATGAAGGATATGTTTTTATTTTAGGTACAAAAAGTGAAATATATTTAACTAATGAAATAATGACATTCATTTTGAAAAAAATAATAATTCTTGGAAAAAATAATGACATTTAAGTTGAAACTTAGTGTACAAAAATTGTGAACAATTTGTTAAAAGATTTTACTTACATCTCGACAAATATAAGATTGTTAATCCCCCTTTTTCCTATGAATATAAGGGTTAAAAGATAAAATGTGTACTATGAATATTAGAAATTTTAAAAAAAAAAATTCCTAAAAAGATTTTTTTTTTTTTGTAAGACATTTTTTATTCTTTAAGTTAGATGTCTTTCTCTAAAAAAATGTACTTAGAAGACCTATCAGTGAGACAGTTTATTTATTTAATTATGGGTTAAATAAATATTTACTTTTTGTCAAAAACAAATATTTACTTTTTTTTTTTTTTACAAAATAAAAACGTCAACTAGTTCTTTCAAAAACCTCGTTAACATGACTCATTACTTATTTATTTAAAGGGTCATATTAACATGTGCCCTAAGGACACATGTTAAGCATTAATTTCATTCCATTAATGGTAAGAATTTAATGAAAAAAATAAATATTAAACATTTTTAACAATAAATTAACACAACTTCCAATAAATAATTTCTATTATTGAAATTCTTAACATGTGATCTAAGGGTACAAGTTAACATTTCCTTTGTTTAAATAAAATGAAGTGCTTTAATGAAAACATAATCATGTTTTCCATGTTATCCTTATCTTTGCAATTATTGCAATAACAATAGAGAATGAATCAACATTTTTGTCCTCAAATTTGTATGCATCAATTAATTTTATCCCTTAATTTTTTAAAATAGCAAATGCGTCTTTGAATTTTATAAATGTCAATCAATTTAGTCCATCTGTCAAGTTTCACCGTTAACAATACCGAGGTGTCATGTTAAACATCGACGTTTTGTTCCAAGTCAGCTTCCACGTGTACAAGGACAAATTTGATCAAAATTTTTTAAAAAATGAAATTCAACATAAATTGTTACACTGTCAAATTGATCTTTGAATGATTCATTAAAAATAAAGTTGGTCTCTGAATTATGTCACACAGTATCAAATTGATTCATGAATTATTTATTTTATCTATCGATTTAATCCTTGATACCGTCAAATAAATTGATCCTTAAATAATACTGCCAAACATGTAAACATATAAATTTTGAGGAAAAATCATTTACTAGAAAAATATCAAGGATGCGGAAGGTTTAACCTTAAGTGATATGGAATCGAATCAAATTCTTTGCGTTGTGTTATAATTTAGCATTTATTTGACAGTATCAAAGATCAAATTGATAGATAAGATAAATAATTCAAGGATCGATTTGATAGTAAGTAACATAGTTTAAAAACCAACTTATTTTTTAATGAATAATTTATGGATCGATTTGAGAGTACACCAACTTACATTTTTTGTTTTTTGCAAGTACAACCATCTTAAATTTCTTGTGAAAGAATTTTATTATTTATCGTTGTTTTAGGAAGTTTAAGTGATTTTTTTTAAGAAAAAAAAAGAAATTTTTATTTAATAGATAAATTGCATCCCAAAACACTAAATATGTTAAAGAGATGACAAATACATGATGAATTCGAATTTTGAAAAGAACAGTCTCCTCGAGAACACCTCAAACAAGGCTAAAACTCTTAATAGGATACAAGGTTTAATGCCTTCAAAACAAACCCCCCCAAATGATTAATCTTTAGTTGCCAATTTATCAAAAAAAGAAAGAAAAATTTTATCAGAAATATTCGATTAAAAATAAATAAAACTTAGGATAATGTAGAGTTGGGGATTACACCCTATAATATCTCTCCTATGTGTCCCCACTTTCTCCCTTGTTTGCTTTTTTTCTCTTTTTATTTTTGCCTCCCATCCCTTTGTAAGGCAACCCCATCCACACATTCTCTTCTCCATTATGTACCCTTTGTCTGGCCTCTATTCCATATGCTTTTTTGCCCCTCTTCTCTCTCTATCAATATGTGAACAAGAGGGCAAGAAAGAACAAAAGAAGAAGAAAAAAGTTTATACCCCTAATTCAATTAAATAGAAAAAATGAAGGAAAAAAAAACAAAGAAAAATCCTTCTTATATACACTCCTGATATTTGTCATGTTTGTTAAAAAAAAATTAATAAAGAAGGCTAGCAAGTGTTTTAAAGTAAAGTATTGTATAAATTTAAAAAGATAGCAGCTTCGGTATAGAAATATATATTTGTATAATTTTGACCAGTGTATGACTTGCATAATCAAGATGAAATAAAAATTGGTTTAAATGCATTTTCGATATTCCTATTTTTATTTTTCTAAAGTTATGTTACTTCTATACCAACGGATTTTTGCCGTTGCGATAGTCTAATGACAGATGATAGTTTAATGACAGATTTTACCTGTTGAACAAAACTTTTGGTTTTAACTACCAATTTTAGCCAAGAACTTACAAATTCATAGGTATATGTACTCGTGGCTCATAATTCAACAACAATAATACCAAGGTTAAATTACATTTTTTGTCCCTTAACTATTTAGGTAGTATCACTTTGGTCTCTTAATTAAAATTCGATTTATTTTGGTCCTTTAACTTCTCTCTGTTACACATTTTGTAATTTCCGTTAGTTTTAATTCAAAAATGTTAGGTTTTCTTCATCTTCTTCTCCTCTTTTTCATCTTCATATCATCTCCATCAACCTTCAACAACAAGAATCCCAAAAAAATTACAGAAGAAAATGAAGAAAACCTAATTTTTTTGAATTAAAACTAACGGAAATGACCAAAATGTGTAACAGAGAGAAGTTAATAGACTAAAATAAATCGAATTTTAATTAAATGATCAAATCAATACTATTTAAATAGTTAAGGAACCAAAAATGCAATTTAAGCTTATACTAATTTATTTGACACATGAGTTCCATGCGCGATACTAGTATTAAACTACATAGTCCACAATTCCATGTAAATCATTTATCAAACATATAAATTATTTGCAATTTATAGGGTATAGACAAACATAAAATATTCATGGAAAATTTAAGGTTTAATTGCAGTTTTACTCCTTAACTTTTTCAATATTGCGATTTTGGCCCCCTAACCTAAGAAAAAAACTATAAAACAGTCCCCTGAGTTTTGCAACTGTAGCAGTTTTGGCCCCAAGGCTGATATTGACTCGGTCTACACTGACGTGGCACCCTAAGTGAGGTGCCACGTGTTATTATTTTTTTATCTTGGGGGCCAAAACTGCTACAGTTGCAAAACTTAGGGGGCTGTTTTGTAGATTTTTTCATAGGAGGTCAAAATCGCAACTTTGGGAAAATTAGGGGGCTAAAACTGCAATTAAACCAAAATTTAAAGAGCCTTACATGCACAACTGCATATTTGGATTGCTTGCAGATGAATTCAACTGCATGAGCATGTAGTTTGGCTTTTAAGCACTTCTCTTTTAATCTTTTTTTTCTTCATACAAACTTCATCTTATTATTTTTATAGTTTTACTTAAATGAAGAAAATCTCAATCCCACACGACTGCAACGAAAATAAGTCTATACTCCTTTCGGTCCTTTATACAAGAAACAAAATACATAAATCACTTAGACCAAGAAAACACTTTGAAACTAATTATTTGCATTTAATACTCATATAAATTTATATTTATTCCATTAGTGCCCCTATATTAATGGTCTTGATTACGCCAACTTATTTACTTTTGATATTCTCTTTCATAATAATTAAGGGTACTATTGAAATTGAACATCCAATGTATTTTAAAATTGATCAAAATTTCTTATAAAAAGAACCAAAAAATTTAATACTTTTGTTTATTCTAAAAAGGACAGGAGGGAGAATATGTTATGTTTTTCCTTCTCCAACTTACAAAGATGTACGTTCAACGTGTCTTTCTAAAGCAACTAGACAAATCACTATTGTTTCTTCTTTTTATGCACTAAATTATCTTTCCATGTTTTCTTCTCCATATTTTATGCCTTTGAAAGCATAATTAGATACAAAGAAATAGAAATTCTGTATCTGCTCTCTTCACAAAATTTAATAATAAAATTGTAGCAAAATTTATATTTTCACTCTTTGAAGCATAACAAGCAAGATCTCTTAGCTCAACAGACAATAACGACGATTAGATGGTGTTTAAATCTTGACCTCGTAACCCTGCATGTGAGTTTTAGATGGTATTTACCAATTTCGTTTACATCAAAAAACAAGCAACTCCTAATTTTTATACGATAAATAAAAATGATAAGCACCATGTACCAAAAATAAATATAGATGAGCACCTACAATTAAGGTTCGGTCTCGAAGAATATTGTTTAATCAAATGCCTGTCCTTTGTATATTTTTATTCACGAAGACTTGACTTGAATCTTTGTTGATTTTATTTTCAAAGTCGAACTCAAATAATCAAGAAGCACCCATGGGATGGACATAAACAAGAAGCATTAAGTATAAAAACGTTTTAGATTCATTATAGCAAATGGACCAATTTATTTCCAATTTGAAAATCTCAATGATTAGTTTGATGTATTTTATTGTCGAAAATTAACTTGGATTACGAGAAAAATATCAAGACTAAATTGAGTATCACTAAAAAATTACACACATACAATCCACTTCTTTTTCTTTTTCCACTCACTCGCCCTCCAAAAATTCAAAAATATCTTAAAATTTTTGGATTATATAATTTAAAATGAGGTTTCGCCCTATATTTTTTTTATGGAAAAATGTTTTTTTTTTCAACCAATTCGAATTCTAAAATTCAAAAAAATAAGTATAGCAGATTTTATAATTTGAACACCCCATATACACCCTATTTTGAAGCATGATGGGAGAGTTTAGAATATAAAATTTGAAGTTTACGTTTTTCGGATTATAAAATCCAAACATCGTTGTACATTCTCCTTGTGCCAAACAATCATGAAAAATATAAGTTTGGAGTATGAATTGTGTTAACACAAAGACTGAACATGTTTGTTAGAGAGATAGCCGGTTTAAAAATTATATTAATCATTATAACCTATTGCTTAAGCGTGGTATTCATGTTTAAGACGATTGTGGGGAAAAAAAGTTTCGAACAACAATATTTGTTTCCTTCGAAATTTGACTGTAAAATCATGAAAAAAGAACGAAACTCCCATAAAAAATACTTCATATGGATTGCTAGGCTGAACAATTTTTTTCAGTTCAGATTATATACCTCAAACGAGAACAAAATAAAAATATTGAAGAACACGCAGAGTGGAAATATCTAATATGGGCCCTGAGTAATGAATAACTTCATGGGCCACGCCTTGTTGCACATATGACATATCATCTTCTCCTGATTGATTCTATCTCCTTCCCTCCCCCCACACACACACAAATTAAATTTTTCTACGTTCACATTAATTCCAAAATGAAGAGCATAGGGCGTGCAAATACATTAATCAAATATCTAATGAAGAAAAAAAAAACTTTTTAGGTTCATTGAATATTTAATGTACCCGGTCTATATATTTTGGTCAAATATATTAGTCACTCAATAAATTTAAAAAATTGTTTTTTGATTATAAATGTGATCGGATGGAGTATTTAAAACGATAGAGATTTCTTTAATAAAAAAAATTAATTTCTATGCACTGACAAAGTTAATCCTTTTCTTATAAATAGAATCAAAAATTATTTTTAATTTTATTTATATAAGGGACCGGAGGTACACTTCTATATGATTACGATCAAATCCTACAAATAACTAATAATAACACTCCAAGTTGCATTGAAGTTAAAACTTTTTGTTTACTTTGAGATTCTAAATTCATTATAGTCATAGTATACTCGTTTTTGCGATTATCAACTTGAATATCTCATTTTCTTATTATTTTATTTCTCATATTTAATGATTAAGATAATCAATTTTTGTAGAAAATCCAATTGATAAAATTGTGAGAATTTTAATTGAGATCGTCTATTCTAAGAGAAAAGCCAATTATTTCGTCTCATACTAATTATAAACAAAAATAACATTTTAGATTAATTGAATGACTGATATATTTATTTTGTATATATATCAATCACATTAAAAGACAATGGGGAATTGAAAAGCAGGGTCACGGAGGCCGGAGCTCAAGAAGATTAGCATTGAGAATGAGTTGGAAGACATCAATCAACGTTTAACATTAAAACCTAAATTTACGGAAGTTGCGTGTTGTCTCAATATTGCCGTACACTTCTTGTCTGTGGGCCCTTTCTAACTATTATTTCAACATTCCAATAATTTATCCACCGTGCATTCCTATCTTTTTAATACGTCTTCCGATCTGTATTATAGCAAACAAGTAGATTACATTTTTGAATTACTCTATTATCTTGTTTTATGTTAAAATATAGTATTTCTCTCTCCCTTTTTATATAAAATATATTAAAAAATATTTCATTCTCAATATTTGAAAAAAATTTAAATTACATTCTTCACTCTTCTTATGTTAAAATCTATAATTAATCTATTATTTTTTTTAATTCTAGTAATTTATAAACAACAAAAAAATTGAACACACTTCGAAAGAAAATAGTATTGTGGTTCACTTTAATATAATCAAAATTCAAATTCATATTTTACTCTATTTTTTATTCACAATTTCATTTACATCTAGTTTTGAACTCTATTATAAATTAAAAAAAAAATACATAATAACCCAAAATAAAATTAAAATGAGTGGAAAATTACTAGAGTCAATCAAATATGATTATTTAAAAATGAATTTTATATTCTAAATTATAAAATTAATAACAAAATATTTAAATTTAATCATCATTGACATTTAAAAAACAAATAATTTGTTTTCTTTAAATGGTGTTTTAAAATTAGTAGATATCGTAAAAATATTTATTTATGTTAAAATAGATTAAATTGTAGTGTATATTTAATTATTAAGAGAGAAAGTTGCAATTCAAGCATTTCATGGGGGAGGGGGAGTATAAGTTTTAGAGTAAATTACACTCCCCTCCCCTCAAAGATGTTTGAATTACACTCCTCTCCCCTCTTAAGTTAAAATATACACTCCCCTCCCCTATTATTCAAAACATATTAGAAAAATTTGCACCTCCCCTAAGAGAAGCTTGAACTGCATTTCTCTCTCCTATTATGTTAAAATCTACACTTTACTCCCTCAGTATTTTTTTATTTCTAATAATCTAGCAAAATAAATAAATAACTTAACACACTTAAAAAAAATAGTATTGCGTGTCTATTTTAATATAATAAAAAGTTGAATACATATTTTTCGCTGTTTTTTACTCACAATTTCATTAACATGTAGTTTTAAACCCTACTATAAAATACTTGACCTCTAAGGAGCATCAACATGATTTCCATCCTTATGGAACGTTACTTTCTCTCATCAAAAAGCTAATCTCCCTCCCTTGGTCGGTGACCTTCAACCACACCTTCAGAGAAGGCAATGAGTGAGCTGATTGGTTGGCAAAATTTGGTGCGAATAGTGTAGACACTTTGAAGACGTGGACTTCTCCAACTCCTTAGTTGAACCTCATCGTTTTACAAAAACAAAATAATATTTATTCATTCATATTGATGAATTACATCATTCAATACCGCAAAAAATATAAATGATGAATCTGCGAACAAACTCACAACATCCAAGTTAATACTCTTTCCGTTTCACAATACTTGTCCATTTTGAAGAATAATTTTGTTTCACTTTACTTGTCACTTTCAAGTTTCAATGTAACATTAATTATTTGTTTATCAATAATACACTTAGCTATTTATTGTAGAGAGAGAAATAACAGAATAAAATAATAAATAATTAAGGGTATTATAAAAAAAAACACAAAGAATTTCATAAAAAATGACAACATTTATTTGATTCCTTAGTATGTGTAATTTCTTCAAAATGGACAAGTATTGTCAAACGGAGGGAGTAACATATAACGACATAATGCCTACAAAAATATATGATAAAATAAAAGTGACTGGAATACCCATGTCTCCAAATCTGCAACGTTGATGCCCAAATCTTTGATTGAATAATTGATCTTTGATTATGAATCAAATGAACACCGCAATAAGACGGGGAATCAAACAATGTCGCACAAGACGTCGAACAACACACCACCTCACTCAGATGGCGAAATCTTGAAGAAAAACCTAAATCTATATGAAAATCACTTATTTAAATTGAAATAGAGAGAAAAAGATGAAGAGTTTGTCCGCTCGAAATATAATCGATATACATTAACTCCTCAATTATAATTTTAGCTTGGAAAAATGATAGTAATAAATGAGAAGATTTTTATTAAAATTTGTATTAAAATCTTTTCATTTATCATTTTTCAAATAAGTTATCCGTTACCATGGTCAATATTTTGAACTATATTTGTTATAACCTCGTTCGCTATAAGATTGCTTATTAGTTATCCACTATTTTTTTATAATTAGATTTTTATTGAATTAAAATAAAAGTCCAAAACCAACAATGAGAAAATTTTACCACATTTTACAAAGAGTTGCAAAGTGCCTTATACCATATTATAATACGAGTTGCAATTACATGATATGATTTATCGGTTTTATTGAGTCATGCTAACAAATGCTACATTCATCCAAATCTATACTTTAATATAATAAGAAATTTTTAGTTTTTAATAAAATAAATTAATGTGGAATAAACTAACGTTTGGATATCTGAAAATAATAATATTTCAATCTTTTCTTGTAATAGAAAACGTACTTTACATTTTACATATCTTCTTTCTCCTTTTTCTAGACCATATTTGAATCGTTTTAAGAACAAATATAAATAAATCAAATCATATGAAGATATAGATTTTCAAGTTCTCGTGATCTTCTATCATGAAGATGGGCATATAAAGTTTGTCATATTGCTACAAGTTGCTGTTATATATGTATATATTTTGATGGTTAAAACAAAACTCTTAATCAATGCACAACAGAAACGTGAAGGAGAAGATAAGAAATTATGAATGGACAAGAAAGTAAGAGCATGCACGTCAGGGAATTGAAACCGGAAGTGTTTGAAGAAATACTACTTCAATTATGTTGCTTTATAAAAAATAAAAAAGAATTACCTTTGATATGTTGGTTAAGGGGTTAACGTTTGTAGCTTCAATGTATAAAATTCAAATCCTAATGGAGACGATTGTTAAATTATCATAAGTAAATTACATTAATTTTTTTTATCGCTTCCTTTTTTATTTTTATTTTAAATCATACACTAGTTTGTTAAATTTTGACACTTATATATACATGTTTGTGGCCCGTGTCTGTGGACAGAAAGGCTAGGGCATGCACGCTCGGGAATTGAAAGAGATGTGTGCTTAAATTAAATCTTTTAAATCATGTGTATCAACAAACAAACAAAAAGAAATCATATCAATAAGTGTCAACATAATGTACATCAAATTTACATTAGTGTTTATTGATTTGGCATCTAAACAAAATAAGAGTTGATATTGGAATGTTAATGAAGGGAAATGTTAACTTATACCATTAAGATACAAGTTTATAAATCAAAGATGAAAATAGTTTATTAGAATATGTGTATTATATTTACTTAACTTTTTAATAAATTGAATGCATAAAATTTTAAAAATCGTTTATTTTTTTGGATTTCTTAACATCACAAGTTAAAACTACCCTTTAACAAATTAACTCATAATTTGTACGATGCACACATTAAACTTGTTGGATAAAAATTCATAATATTCACCATAAAGTGAGTTGCTCACGGAATATATTGGTTGTGCACTATATTGATTTAATCAAAACAGTCCTTAACATATTATCATATCAAGTCACAATAATTATTTATTTATTATATTATAAATTCTTAAATAAATGGACTATTTTAATATCATAGAGTATTTCGATCAAGGAAATACACCATCTAAACTATTTTATAATTTCAATACATTAAAAATTATTTTGTCTGTTCTTTACACACTTAAAAATTTAGTTTTTTTGTTGTGATAGATAGACGAAATGACAAAGTCATTATAAACTTACACACCTAAGTGGATGTATCGGGGTTTGAATCTTGGTCATGATATCCGGCGAAACAATTTTCACATTTTGCCAGTTGAGCTATGATTTTTAGATTAAAAATTAAAATTTTATTAGTCGCATTTATAATGTTTAAGTGGAGGAAGACAGCTAGCGAAAGTGCAAAACAAGCACCGCCGTGGCAGACTGGTGGTGGCTCGTGAATGAGTCACATCAAATGTAAACTCCAACATTAACAACAAAAGTCGCATCACCGTCTAATCCATTCATACCCACCATTGACTCATAAACAGTGATTCTTAAATTATGAACGAATGAATGAAATTAAATTAAAGCAGAAGAATAAAGTAAGTAAGAATCCACTCAAATCCAGGAACAAATATCTCACTCATGTTCCACTTCCTCGACATTTGTTTCAAATTCTTCTCATTTGCTGTGATGTGAAATGAAATAGATACGAATGATTTAGTTCAATTTTACTACTACAGCCATGCTAATAAATAACAATTCATGAAACTAATTCACTAAAAAAAAATCATGAAACTAATATTCTAGCAATTACTTGCCGAGTGAAATTTTTTTCGGACAAAATTGTTTTATAATGTTTAATATTGGTTCATATCGTAATGAAATGATTTCTGTTCTAATAATATAATTTAAATATTTTTAATTAATAATTTAAATAGTTAAATAAATGGTAAAAATGAAAGAAAAAAATCACCCAAAAATACGTATCTAAAATATATACAAGGAGAATTGTTTAAGCATACAATCAGTCTTCCATGCATTATATGGTCGTGGAATTGATATTAAAGTTTGTAGAATTAATTTTATCGTGTTCGGATGATTTAGATTATGTTTGGTATTGAGCTAGATATGTTAGAATCAAAGTGATCTGTCATAGTTTTTTAAAAAGAAAAAAACTTAGGTACAATTTCTTAAGTGATTTTCTTTACGTATGATTCTTAACTAAATTCACCGTGATTTTCTTAAATCCATAATTCTCTCAAAGTTTATTATCTCCAAAAAGTTGTATTTTTAGTTAAGAACCATACTCCAAGACAAAACAAATACTCCAAGACTAAAAAGGAGAATGCTAACTAGTGCCCCCAATGACATTGGAGTAAATTTTTAATTAAATGTAGTATAATCATTACTTTGTTAAATGCAACATCTTCCATTTCCAAGACAAAACTTCTAGTGTTGGATTCCTTAAAGATTGTCCTTTAGAAATCGGATTTCAATATATGGAAGAGACAATTCTTAGCTCAATTTTATTTAAATTTCACCGACTTTCAGGACTTTCTTTAAAAACTAGTGATTAACAAAAACACATGGAACTTTGATTAGGAAGCACTTTGAAAGATGGAAACATAACGATGAAACAAAAACAATTATTATTTGTAGAAATTATGAAGATTCCACGTTTAATAATCGGCGCATGCATGGAAGGGAAAACAGCTGCTTTGGTTGTAATGGTGTTTGCTTTTGATTTGGTTACATAGGAGTTAAGTGGTGATCATGCATGGACCCAAGAGAATCTTGGTCGGTGGAATTTAAAGGTAATCTACTTAAGTACTACTAATACATTTACAATAGAAATGATGTTCTTTTGGCCTTTCTGATTAACAAAACGTTTCTCTATTTGATTGTGTACACACATGTCATTAAACCCTAATTAGCGTCAACATGGTGTTTCTCTTGGTTTGTCTTCCCTCTCCTTATATTGTATCTTGAATGATGGAAATATAGAATCCATCCAAAATGTAGATGATATGTATGAGGTGTCTAAATATCAACACTCTAGAAGAAAACTATAATTGTATATCTTCTGCACATCAGTCCAAGCAAGTTAAATTTCACACCACCACAATGAGAAATATGTATTTATAACATGTCTATCCTTGTTCAATGTTCAACACTGTATATAATAAATGAGACGGCTCAATGTGTTCATTAGTGAAACTTACGTAACTAATCCTAATAAAGCGTTATATAAATATATGCAGATAAACTAAAAACATCAACTATAAATCTTGTAATTATCCTCCTATTGTATTCATCGTGTACTTACAATAGAAGCATGCTAATGGAACACATATTTTTAGACACCGTAGCAGACACCTAGTATTGTTTTTTTTTTTGGCACTGTAGACACCTAGTATTATACAAGCAAGGACGACTGTTGCATGCAACCCAATATACAAACTAAAAATGATTAAAAAAAACAGCCTGTATCCCCAAATCGTATTAAATACAGTGTTAGTGTCAACTTCCTAGCTGACATAATATTTATTTTAGAATAGTGATAAATAATTTGCAATTTTTTTTTCTATTGGTCAAAAATTATGGAGAGAAAAAAAAATATAATATACGTATGAGAGATATCTGTTAAAAAATTGTCATGGTATACAACTATAATTTCTCTAATGAAAAAGTACATATAAGTGTTTCCAAGTCTTAGAACAAAAATACAAAAGTTAAACGGGTTGAACAAGTGATTTTAAATACAATAAGGAAGGGTAGGTTGAATTATGCCCTTTAAAAAATCAAAAAATAGGCGTTTACAAAAATATTAAATTAAGAAAATGTTAAATAATGTTTTTAGGGTATTTATTAAGAAATTACCTGTACAAGTTTTAGTTGAAATGTGGTGTATTAATTAACTTTTTAAAATTTCTCATTCTTGAGTTATTTGTCAGCTTTCCCTATAAATTAAAATTAAAGTGTGGTATACACAAGAAAAAACTAAATTTCATAAATTGTCATTTGGAAAGAAAAAAAACAATAATATATATATATTATTGTTAAAGAAGCAAATATACTAACATGACATTAAAACTTATACGGTCAATTCATTAAGTGTGTAAAAAGTATTACTTTTAATTTTTTTTTCTTTAACGGCGCCCAAGGTACCGGTTAACACAACGGTTATTTAAATTTTAAAACATGATCCACCTTTAAGTTGATCGTGGACCCAATAGGCCAATTTTGTTATGGGTATTGGGTACATTCAAAAAGCCAGCCATAATTTTTAATGCAAAAGAAAGAATGTGATGCAAATGAGAGCATTAAAATGGAGACATTGGTATCAGAATTCAGATACACATATGATTAACTGATGGGCAATGCCAAAATCCGATGAGAAAGTAATCAGAAAGATGCAGAAGCCACCCAGAGAGGACAGCAACCGAACTATACATATGCAGCAGCACTAATGAATGAATGTCCGTTTATTTATGAAGAAGAAAAGATGGTGCTTTTGTGTGTCAGTGGAACAATATTTGCAAACAAGGGCAACATAAATATTACTAATTTAAGACATTTTTTTTTCTTTTACAGAATGCTTTAAGCACTGTTAAATATTATTCATCATCTCTCAATATTTTTATACCAATTATTCTAATTATAATTGTTATATTTACTAATTTTTAAGTTTATATTAATTTTATTTTTTCAATTGTACTTCATAACTATTACTAATGGACCATTGTATATGCGGGAGTAGAAAAAGATGGGGTCACGAGGTGAAGGTTACATTACATTACTTTTGAAGTGCATCATTAACAATTACACTTTGTTAAAAGATAGAGATTATTAATTGATTTATGGGGTGTGCTTGCTTTGGAAAAAGATGGTACTTTCATACCCACACCACACACACTTACAAGCTAGTTAACTAGTTCACAAAATTAATTAGACGTGTCTTTAACAAGAGAGAAAGAGATAAAGAGAAAAAGAGAAAGAGAAAGAGGGAGGGAATGAATTGAATGAACCTTGAGAGAAGTGACTGATGTGAAGACTAGAGAGGATATTAAACTAGTGGCCCCCAAGGAGGGGCAACAAAGATATGAAGGTGCCGAAAGAAGACTTGGAAGAGACAATTATACCTATCTTTGCTTTCTCTCTTTCTTTCACGTGCCCTAACTAAGATTAATGCTTCCATTGCTTTTCATCTTCATGCCATTCTTAAACACTTTTAGCAAAAAGCTCTAAGCTAATTATGGTCATTAATTAAGTCTTAAGACATAAACTTATCACACATAGGAAAAGGGGTTGGCTAGTGGGGACTTTTTCACACGTTTAGATTTTATTTTTATTTCCATGTTTAAATTATTGTTTACTTATTATGCTTTAAGATGTGTTAACTTAAAGCATCTCTAATAGAAGGTGTTTTGCCTAATATACCACGTAAGAGAAATAAGAAGTAGTGTTGTTTAGATGTAAGGTTTGTATAAACATTGTTTCTCTCTTGCATAATTATGGCTTCATTGTATTTTCTATTCAATGTTTTCTTTGTATTTTAAAAAAGGAAAATGTTAACTTGTGCCCTTAAGACACAAGTTTAGAATCCAAATGTAGAAATAATGTATTGGAATACATGCATTAAATTTAATTTTTAATGTTTTAATGAATTAAATGCACAAAGTTTAAGGAAATATTTCTTTTTTTGGATTTCTTAACATATGCTATAAAGGTACAAGTTAACACTATCCTTTAACAAAATGTTGCGCAAACATATTGATTGTTTTTGAAATGTATTAATGTAAAGTTATTAATACGATCCTCTTAAGTAATTTTTAAAGAGTTGTTGGATTGAAATGAATACTTAACATTATCTTTGAAAAATTAATACATAAAAGTGTGTAATTAAGCAAAATAATTCAAAGGTTGAAAAGTAATGTAAAGTTATTAATAAGATTCATTTAAGTAATTTTTAGTGTATTTTGGTATATATAAATTACTTAAGTGGATTGAAGTGGAACCCATATTTATACTTTACATTAATATATAAAAGTGTGTAATTAAGCAAAATAATTCAAATATACGAAATACACTAAAAAGATGACAACATATATTCAAAATAATTCAAAGTAAGCTTTTTATTTGAAAGAACAAATCAAAGTAAGTTGAAAATATGTTAAACGACAAAATACATAACACAAATAATTTATAGGAAAATATATTAAAAAAATTCATAATCGTTAAAATAAATTACTAGCACAGAAAACAAAAAAAAAAGATTTATAGCATTTTCCAATTATGATTATTGTCATGTCCAAAACGTTTCCATTCAAGTCTTGTTGAAGGTGTCGATGAATTTGCTTATCACGAACATGAAATATTCTACTTAGGTACTCATGAATATCAATGTTAGTATCACTTGGCAGTGCACTCACAAATATGGTCTATTCAAGAGAAAATGTCATTTGATAGATAACAACTCCTGTTGTATTCAATATGGTTGATTGTATAATGGATCTCAGGAATAACATCGTGGAAGACATCTGATTGGTGCAACATTGATACTAATATTGTTGTTTGAACCCACTACCCAAAAAAAAAAGAGTGACAAATGTATAACTTTCATGAAGAAACTCCTTCAAGCATAACACATGTATACCATGATCACCTCGAACATATTGCCCTGTCAACGCAGCATGCCAATTTATCAATTCCCAATCAGGACTAGCCTAAGGGAGGCCAAGACACCCAAGCAAGGGTATTAGGCCCCAAGATTTTGGGTTAAAAAAAGACATCAAAATAAATCAATCTAGCTATAAGTATATAATAAGACATATAATAATCAATATTTGTTTAGTTAGATAGTCAATTTTAAAGCCTCAAATCCTTTTGGTTTTAAGGTCAAATCTTGGATTCAACAAAATTTAATATATTATGCTTTTAGTAAACATTGTGTTATTTTTTTAAGGGTTAATCAGCTTTTACCCCCTATAATATAGGGCGCTTTTGGTTTTGCACATGTAAAAAAAAAAAAATTGGATTTGGTCCTTGTAATTTTTTTTTGTTTTAAAGTACCCTCTAGACCAACTGACTGTGCATTTTCGCTGAGGTGGCACGCTAAGTCACCTTTTTCTGATGACGTGGCACACTAATTGTATAATTATTTTTATGGGTTACACGTGGCATTTGTGATTTTTTTAAATAAAAATAAAATTCTAAAAAAATAAAAAATACAGGAAACATTAATAAAAATGATTAAAAAAACGAAAATAAATTTGGAAAAATTAATAAAAATGAAAACAAATTTGGAAAAATTAATAAAAATGAAAAATAAATCTGGAAAAATGAAAAAAATTCACATTTTTTTTCGAATGTAAGAAGTTTTATTTTATAAAAAAAGGAAAATTCCGGAAATTAACATTTATATTTATACAAAAAATATAAATATTTTCGAATAAAATAAAATTATGGAAATTAATTTTCAAAATCAAAATAATTAGATAATATTATATTTTTGAATTTTTTATAATTTTAATTTAATTGATTTTTTTTTCATAAATTTTTTCGAAAATTTGGATATATATTAATTTTTTCATTTTTTTTAATTTTTCCAGAAGTTTTTTTTCATTTTTATTAATTTTTCTATAATTGTTTTCATTTTTATTAATTTTTCCATAATTTTTTAATTTTTCAGGTATTTTTTCAGATTTTTTAATTTTTATTTAAAAAAATATGCCACGTGTACCCCGTAAAAAAATAATAATTATACAGTCAGCGTGCCACGTCATCAGAAAAAGGTGACTCAGCGTGCCACCTCAGTGAAAATGCACAGTCAGCTGGCCTAGAGGGTATTCTAAAAAAAATAAATTTACAAGGACCAAATCCAATTTTTTTTTTCCGAGGGTAAAACCAAAAGTGTCGTATATAACATGAGGGTAAATGTCTAACCCTATTTTTAATTCCAAAATATTTCATTATAAAATTTGCTTTAGGCCTCTTAACATGTTGGGTCGGTCGTGTTCCCAATGCATACCGTCAATGCTTACTACACATATATGGGAAACTATGCCTATTTCTAAAAAAAATTCATTGATAATAATCCAAAAGGAATCATTTTTTGAAACCAAAAACTAATTACACAAACATAGTGGCAATCTCTTTGTAGATATGAGAGATGTTAAATTAGATATTCTTGATAATATTTAAACATCTAAGCAAACAATTATCGAGCTACCAAGGGACAATACTATGAGACTCTAAATCTAAAACCCATTTAACGAGAGTCAATTTCTAACCAAAGCTTGTTCCTATCATTGAATGAAGCAATTTCAATAGTCGTAATTGCACCAAAAAGCTCATCATGAAGCGTTGTGACAAGAACAATTGCCAAAACAAAGAAACCTATTTAATCCTCCACAAGTAGCAAGCTCAGGAGTACCTTTACTACTATTTGAATTACATTTAACGCATTCCCTATTGGAAGAGTTCTATAAACTTCTTTGATTTTCAGAGCCATACGACGGTGACAACAAATAGAAAAAAGAAAAGAAAAAAACTTCATAAGACAAAATTTATGCATAGATGAAGAAATGAACGCAGCAAGATAAACAAGAGAGACCAACTTCTATTACAAGTTGAGAAAATAAAAGAAATAGATCTATGATAAATGTTAATACCAAAAATGCCGCCAAGACAATTCCAAACGCAAGTTGCAAATATACAAGAGCATAATAAGGGATGAAGAGATTATGGTCCTTCGAGACAAAGGTTACACATACCAAGAGTTTGTTTGCGAGTTTGGAGGGGAAGGTGAGAGAAGGTTTGGGTTGAAAAGAATGAGCAAATGGGAGAAAAATGGAAGGGGAGGGCTATGGGGATTAACTTTTCTTCATAATATTAAACTTTTCTCACGAGGAAACTAAAAAATCGTATTGGAGGAAGGTTTTGGAGGGTTTATATGAATTCTTCAAATTTAATCTATGTTGTTATATTATTTTTAAAATTAAAAATAAAATAATCATATGCATTAATTTATCATTCTCTAAAAAATTACTCTTTTAAATTTTTTGAAAGATTTCTCGATTTTCTCTCATATTTTCCACTCCTCAAAGCCTTCTCTTCCCCTCTATTGTGAATTCGAAGAAAATCACACCAATAACAAAGTTGATGTGAGGAGCAAGTGATAATCAAGCAACCAAAACAAAGTGTATGGAACAATTATAAACACAACCCAAAAGTAGAAAACAGCGAGAGAGAAAACGAAGGAGAGAACACAAAAGAATTTGTTTACCCAGTTCAGTCCGAATTGACCTAGTCTAGAGAGAGAGCAGCCCTCCGTTTCACTATAATGATGAGTAACTTTACAAAAGAAATGTCAATGGGTTACAAAAATAAGTCTCCCGCCTAATTCTACCCAAAGTCCCAATCTCTTCCCGAAACCAAGAGACTCAATCCTAATAGTGTTTCCCAAGGTGAATCAACCCTCAAACCCTAGTGTTTGTTGCTAAGAGACACACTCTACATAAACCCTAATTTTGTTGTTGTCTTTCTAAACCTTGTTTCAGCCCCCTCTATCTCCAAATTTACTCTGATACAAGGTTTATATTTATAGTAAAAGTATTGCTTAAAATTTGAAACAAATCTGCACCCAAAATATGTTTATGTTATTCGCTGCCAGCACACCATCGTGCCACGATGCGATCCCATCGTGCCACGATTTTTTCAGTGACGTGCCTCAAAATTGAAACATTCAATTATGCCACGTTGTCCTTCAATCGTGCCACGATTCCTGGAGAACCTGATTTCAAGTTAACTTTCACAATTCTCCACCTCGACTTTAAATCAGTGATGATGTCAATTTAACATCAACCATAATTGCTGCTATTTCCCTTGCTTCCAACTACACCATGTAGCTCCACAAGTTTACACCCTAACCTATTCAACCATCGGAATGTCTTCCGCCCTTTTGAAGATCCTTGTGTCCAAACTACTCAAGGAATTTTAGGTAGTTCCAAAAGTGCACACCTTAACCTCTTCAGCCATCAGAATGTCTTCCGCTTTCTCGAAGATCCTTGTATCCAAACTACACTAGTAATTTCAGATAGTTCTACAAGACTATATCATACCTCTTCAATACGGAACATCTCTCGCTTCCTTGAAGATTTACTTGTGCCCAATCACCCTTGGATTTTAGAGTAATCCACAAGTACACACCTTAACCCCTTCAGTCCTCGGAATGTCTTCCGCCTTCTCGAAGGTCCTTGCAGTCCAACTACACTAGGAATTTTAGGTAGTTCCACAGTCATTTACCATAACATCTTCAACACAGGACATCTCTTGCTTCCTTAAAGATCACCATGCATCCAATCACCCTTGGCCTTTTTTTAGGGTAATCCCGTAAGCCGTGCTATACATTCTTCAACCTTTGGAATGCCTTCCGTCTTCACGAAGAAATCCCTTGCTCACCACTAGAGCATAGCACTCAAGGTCCTCCATAGTCGTACCATTATCGGTGTGTTCAACTCCACCTCAAGCTGAGTGTAATCTACCTCAACTAGCAAATGCGTACAACCTACTATGTCTTCCACCTTGAAACTCCACCTCAACAGGTAGATCATGAGTATTGTTACCTCCGCCTCTCTAGACTGATCATGAGTATTCTTACCACCGCCTCTCCAGGCTGATGTTGAGTGTTTAACGTCTCTCCAGACGACCACCTCTCTACTAGGCATCACTCCCAAGGTAAGAAACATCACCTTCTTCATCCTCCAAACAACACCACACCACCAGAGCACTTGCATCCTCAAGATGCACCTCAATGTTCTCCAAATCACCAATGATTAATTGAACTCTGTAAGTTGCTCCATGATGGCCTTTGACTCTACCATCTTGAATGAGTAAAGTTGTTGTTTTAGGAATTGCAGATGAGCCAAAGACTTTGTCGTATACAAATATTTGAACTTTGACCACATCGATGCTGCGGTTGATTCCTTCGCTACTTCTCTCAAAACTTTAGCCCCGAGACACAAGACAATGGCACTCCTGGCCTTGTCCATCATCTCGGTCTTCTCCGCTCGTGACATGGCGACCGGTAACGCACCTTTACCGTTCAAAGCTTTCTCACACTTTTGTTGTATTAAAACCGCTTTCATCTTTACCTTCCATAACCCAAAATCGTTATCTCCGATAAACTTCTCAATATCCCACTTTGAACCCATGATACTTGATCATCCTTCGACCCTTGCCTCACGGTGGGCGTCAATTGTTGTGAATTCGATGAAAATCACGTCAATAACAAAGTTGATGTGTGGAGCAAGTGATAATCAAGCAACCAAAACAAAGTGTATGGAACAATTATAAACACAAGCCAAAAGTAGAAACTAGCGAGAGAAAAAGAAGGAGAGAACACAAAAGAATTTGTTTACCAGTTCGGTCCAAAATGACCTAGTCTGAGGGAGATAGCAGCCCTCCGTTTCACTATAATGATGAGTAACTTTACAAAAGAGATGTCAATGGGTTATAAGAATAAGTCTCCTGCCTAATTCTACCCAAAGTCTCAATCTCTTCCTGTAACCAAAAGACTCAATTCTAATAGTGTTTACCAAGGTGAATCAACCCTCAAACCCAAGTGTTTGTTGCCAAGAGACAAACTCTATACAAACCCTAGTTTTGTTGTTGCCTTTCTAAACCCTTGTTTCAGCCCCCTCTATCTCCAAGTTTACTCTGATACAAGGTCTATATTTATAGTAAAAGTATTGCTTAAAATTTGGAACCAATTTGCACTGAAAATACGTTTATGTTATTCGCTGCCAGCGCACCATCGTGCATGATGCGATCCCATCGTGCCACGTTCTCCTTCTATCGTGCCACGATTCCTGCAGAACCTGATTTTAAGTTAAGTCTCACACCCTCCCCTCCAAACTTGCAAACAAAACCTAAGCAAATTCACAAGTGCATAATAAGTGATGAAGAGATTATTACCAACCTCCCCCCTTAGAGAAATATCCTCAACAATAGGCACACATCTTTTAAACCATGCCAAATACTACTAAATTGAACATGATAATTAACATGTCTAGAGTTCCTAATGACCCTAACTCTGAGAAGAATTGTCCAATCAAGATTAGAATTAATCAATTCCTAACATAAATTCAAAAAGCAATAAATTATGTTGATAGTTTCTGCGGTGATTGAACTCAACCCTTAACTACACTCTCCCTCCTTTTTTAATGTTGAAAACACATTCTCTCACCTTTTTAGTAGATGGTCGGGATCACACATGAGAAAAAAATAATGGGAGAGAATCCCCTAATAGAACGGGAGTGGATCTTCTCCGATTGCATTTGGACGCATAACTAAACATTGCCCAAGATAATTTGAGAGTTTTGTTGGTTTTTCATAGGTTTCATCTTTAGAAAATGACCATATTCCATGAAGTTGTGAAGATCTATCCCTTTCAGACCCAAGTTCTTAAATTAACCCGTTAATAATTAAGATCATTATTAACCCGTGAATATGGAGGGATGAGATTAATTAAAACAATTTAAAATTTGAGTGAGAAAATTTGTAAATAAAACTAGAGGAATCAAAATAGCACCTAACACAAACCAGTAGACCAAAATTAAAATCAAAACATTATTTATTCTTTAGTTAGTCAAACGGTTTAGGCCAGTTTAGCAATGCAGGTACAGATCAATAAATAGTTAGATACAGTCATACAGATATAGGAAAGCTAGTGTCGTAGTCTTTGAATTTGGACTGAGTGTTGAATCAAAGTACCTAGTCACTTAAAAGAATGACTCATCAATCAGTTGAATTCAATTCATATGCATGACAAAATTTAAAAAAGAAAAAGTATTTATATGTTGTAAACTTTTATATATATTTTTCTGAAAAAAAATCATACCGTTATTTTAAAATTAAAATTATTCAATTATACGATACATTTATTTTTAATTTTATTATTTCGATATTGAACAATATTCATAAATGTGTCATACCAATATTTTGATATACTTTGTCCCTAATTATAAGACTTTTTTGAATTTTTTTTATCACTTCTTATAAAACTCATTTGTTATTTCCAACTACATTAATTATTTCTTTATACACATACCCCTATTTGTTATACATATTTTTCTTCAATCAGCAATAAATAGTATATTGAAAACATAAACTGTCTCTCTAAAGATAAAATTGTAAAAACAATACTCCTTCCGTCTCACAATTATTGTCTCTTTAGCATTTATTTTTTCTCAAAATAATTGTCACTTTACAATACCAATGCAACATATATTATTTTCCACTATTATACCCTTATTTATTGAATTTTATCCAACTTAACTACACCGCTAACTACAAATAATAAGGGTGTTTTAGTAAATGCTATTAATTTTACCATTCAAATCAATACAATTAATCATTTCCTTAATAATCGTGCACAAACCTTAAACGACTAATATTGTGGAACGGATGGAGTAGTCATTACAAACAACTTTAATACAAATATCCATTTTTTTAATTCCCGTGATTTTAACAAAATGGTTTTATATATAGGGACGGAGGTAGTATATATTACCTCATTTATAAATTACAATCATGTTTGAGAAGTTTATATTTACATAAAAAGAAAGTTGGTATAAAATTTGAATATCGAAAATCGATGGTTGAGTTTTTTTTTATTTTTTATCACAGATTTATACAAATAATGGGGATAAAGATCTTTGCAGCCAATGCAACGTGCAGTAAAGGTAGAACATCTAGATCCCAATAATAGACATAGATGTTATGGTAATTATTAATTTACATTCTATTTGAGTTTTATTTTGTGCAAATTTGATATTTGCTTGAAAGATTTTAGGAACCACCCGAATGCTAAGGGATTGCTTGGCAACCTGAATGAAGCCTGCACTTAAAAAGAAAAAGTACACTTTGCTCATCAAACCATACATGTTGTGAAATGTATGGGTAAAATTCTTGGCACCTATTTGACACTTGTTCGGTTGTATAAAAACTTGAAAATCTACCGGGTTATGGGAGAGTATCAGGCGTGGTGTACTCCCTCCAAAATATAAACAATTTTTTATTTTGTAGATTTATCGAATGAATAAATGATATATATGATCTTAATTTATTTCATAAACCTAAAAATAAAAAATTGCTTATAATTGAAATCAGAGGTAGTATATCACTTTGGAGCCTATGGACAAGTAAAAATATAAAACTTTGGGATGACGAGGATGAGGACATCACAATAATATATCAAAGTGCGACCACTTTTCTCGATGCATGTTTGTTTCTCGGATTGCCCACCGCCACCATGCGTTGACTAGAAGCTTGAAAGTTTGGCTTCTACTTGAACGTGCATTGGGACGTGAAAAAAATGTTTTGTACCACACAATCAACCAATGACAATGAGCAAACTCGAGTAAAGGGCCGATAATAAGAGAATGTCCACATCATGTTAGGTCACAAAGGGAGCTCGGGGGACCGTCCACATCGAGACTAGAACAACCACACTAGTGAGAGAGACACCACACTCTTACCCAAAACCTTAAGGCAATGAGTTTATGAGTCCTCTTACTTATAATGTGTTCAACCTTTACTCTTTTATCGGATATGGGACATATAACCCACATTTGTACACAACAACACATCCAACCCGTGTACTTTGGAGGAAGCCACCTTTTGATATGTTGAAATGCAATATTCATGCGGTTTTATGGACGACAAAATTGGTGTTGGTGTGTGCATTAAGGACAATGAAGACCAATTCATTAAGGTTAAGAGTATCACCTATTCATCATTGTTACATGTTAGAGATTGTGGGGCACATGGTTTGTTGCAAGCTATTAAATGGATCAACGAACATGAATATTCACCTATTGTCCATCGACTACGCCTTTCGGTCTGATCTTAGGCCCTGACTCACCCTCCGTGGACTAACCTTGCGGAGGAACCCTTAGGTTTTCGGGGCATTGGATTCTCATCAATGTTTGCGTTACTCAAGCCGACATTCTCGCTTCCGCTTCGTCCAACCCTGCTCGCGCGGGTAGTTCGTCCTAAGGCGGAACGCTCCCCTACCGATTCATTTTTACATCCCACAACTTCGGCAGATCGCTTAGCCCCGTTCATCTTCGGCGCAAGAGCGCTCGATAAGTGAGCTATTATACACTCTTTCAAGGGTGGGTGCTTCTGGGCAAACCTCCTTGTTAGGTCATGAGGGGAGATCGGGGGACCGTCCACATCGAGACTAAAACAACCACATTAGTGAGAGAGACACCACCCTTATATCCAAAACCTTAAGGCAATGGGTTTATGAGTTCTCTTACTTATAATATGTTCAACCCTTACTCTTTTATCCGATGTAGGACATATAACCCACATTTGTACACAACAACACATCCAACCCATGTACTTTGGAGGAAGCCACCTTTTGATATGTTGAAATGCAATATTCATGCGGTTTTATGGACGACAAAATTGGTGTTGGTGTGTGCATTAAGGACAATGAAGACCAATTCATTAAGGTCAAGAGTATCACCTATTCATCATTATTACATGTTAGAGATTGTGAGGCATATAGTTTGTTGCAAACTATTAAATGGATCAACGAATCGGACCTCTGAATATTATATTTGAGCTAGTTGGCAAAGGTGGTAGTGGACAACTTCAATAAATCGCAACCTGTTTATCTCAATTTGGTTTCACTATTAGAGATTTTATTTTTCATTTTAGCCATTTATGTTATAACTCTAGTAGTGGATGCAAAAACTAGAGAAACACAAAGGAAGAGAGCAAAAGAATAGAAAATACTTAAGGATGAGATGCACCCACTCCAAATCAAATTGAATCTTGCATCCACTTCAAATTAAAAATTTTAAAAAGAAAATTAAAATTTAGAATACGGAATATCAAAACGTGACATGAAAATGTTGATGTTAATTTGAATAATTTACTTGATAACAAAGATGATAATCTTAAAGAACATTATTGGCAATGATGATGATATATTTGATCTAAAAAATTAGGATGCTCTTCATTATTTGAAGGACCGATGCTCTTAATTTCAAAATGATTGATTCATACAAATGACTCTTTTTTTTGGCCTCGGATCTTGCATATGTTATACATTGTCCATTCCAATTGAGCTAAGGTAAAGAAGATATTTAAGTTATTTATAAGGTTTCAATGACATTTGTAATTTAAATAAAAGACTACTATTTTTAAGTTTTGAATACCTCCTCTAAAAAGAGTTTTTACTACTCCTTTTTAAGTCGTCAAATTATTTAAAACGACCAAGCATAAAATCAGACAATTTTTAATATTTATAATACATGTTAAGTTTTTTCTTTTTGTTGAGAAGAATACATGTTAAGTTAGATCTTTTTCTTTGAAGGTATTATTTAATTATGAAAATGAATGAATATCTGACAAAAAACAATCTAAAGAAAAGAAGTGCTAGATATGGATTTGGAAGGACAATCTAAGGAAAAAAGGAAAAAAGATATAAACGACACACCTTATATTATAGACTACAGTATATAGCAACAGAGTGCTACTCAAAATACGTAAGAATATAAATCATACGTATCTAACATAGCGTTATTCACACGCGCTGATCAGCGTTAGAACTTAGAAGGGATGTTAATGTGAGGTGAGAAATGCACAACGCGCTTAAGTGAGAGACACGCACATTGGACACAACTCTACACAAGTAGTGAGTGAAGAAGTAGAGTCATGTGAGAGTGTGTGTGTAAAACTACAAAAACAAGAGAACAAAAGTCTTTCTGGGCTTTCATTCACTCCTTTCTCTATCTCTACAAAGTAGTAGTATAACAAGAGAATCAAATTTATTTTATCATGTCCTTTAAATGACACTTGAATCTTATTAGATTTTACATTTTAGTTTTGAAAAACTAATCAATTAAAAATTGTTATTTTATTTTATCACAATATATTATTGAGGCATTATCTTCTCATTTTTTTAAAATTATAAAAAAAAAGATAAAAAGAATACAATATTATATTGTTGCACGGGTCAATTTTATTTATTACTTTTATAGTTAAACATAAAAAATTGACATGTAATAATAGATTTAAATTTCTACTACCATGAAAAACAAAGTCAATTCAATTAATAGAATTTCTAAATTACACATACAGCTCTAAAAAGAATAATTACACTTTGATATTTACTAAAATTAATAATATATTTTCCAACCAAATACATATCATATCTGCATATATCATGGAATTTAATAATAGAAAAGATCTTATGCAATGTATTAATTATTTTGAAGATGTATGCTTGGTTGAAGAGCTGTGTATTTTCCAAGGGGTATAACAATATATGTAATTTAATGCAGTTCATGGTTCCTAACAAAATTTTTGAATTTCAAATTGAAGAAGTGTCGGAAGGAAATACATAATTAGGGTTAGCACTTAGCAATTAATGCGGGTCATTTGGAGGGAATTTTCTAAGTTTAGTTGTTGCAAACCTAATAAGATTAAAGACCAAGAGATTTACAATAACAACAAATAGATAAAAAAATTGTATACCTAAAATAAGATTGACCAAATGAGAGCAAGTCTGCCAATTGCAAGGCCTAAAAAAATGTTATTTCTCATAAGCTTTTATAAATAAAAAGACCTTATATGTAGACAAAAATTACCGGGCCAACCATGAACGGGAATATCTTATGGTGAGAGAGTGACATGAGAGAAAATCTATTACAGTTATACCCAACTCGAGAGATCGATTGATCTCTATAATTATGTACATAAGATATACGGCTTCGCAAAAAATAAAAAGAAGAAGACAAAAACCACTCATATGACTATCTAGATTTAAACGGATCAAATCCAATGACCTCTCATTTATCTTATTAGAATAACCTAAGCCATCACGAGGCTTTTTTTGTTTGTTGCAAAGCTAATCAAACAAGAAGAAAAAACACAAGAAAAAAGAGAGGAAACTAGGCCATAGGGAAGAAAGTTCCCGATGCGTGGCTCCTTAACAACCCAAAGAAACTTGTTGGATGAGAAGAATGAATAACGAAATCAACATCTGAAGCAGTCCCCAACTTTGCCATGAAATCCACACTTTGATTACCTTCTCTGAGTGTGTGGTGAATTGAGAAATTACCGGTGGCCAGAAGATCCTATTTCGTCTTAAACGAGAAAATCATATACATGGTAATGCGGAATGTCCCCCTTTATGCGGTTAATGGAAAGAAGTGAGTTCGAGTAACAAACCAAATCATCACTACCCATGTCATTTGTCAGGCGAAGACCGTGATAGATTGTTGTTAGCTCAGCCAACGATATATCTTTAGAGTGGAAGATCAGACCTTGAAAAGCTGTGAGGAAAAAACCAACATTGTTACGAAATATGCCGCCAAAACCAATATGGATATGAGTCCCGTTACAGCTACCGCTACGTTTAGAATGGTACACATATTACTGCCACAATTCCATTTAATAAAGCACTCTAAAATGACATATAAATATGATTTTTTTTTGAAATAAACTTATATTTGGATAAGATGTAGTTATAATAAAACAATAATATTATTTTGATTATAACATACTCCCTCCTTACTTAAATATTAGTTGGGCTGATCTTTAGAGTAAAACAATATGCGAAGATTAAAATTTTTATATTAACTATTATTCTATTAGAAATGTCTATATTAATTTTTGTTTGGTTGCAAAGGGAGATTATTTTAAGAAAGATAATGATACTTACATTGATAACGGATTGACAAAACAATACTTCGTTGTCGAAGATCTCGTTGAAATCCATGGAAGAAGCCCCATTGCTGATGAGACGGAAGGAGGTGGTATGACACCCAACTCAGATGGTAAATAAGGAGGATGAGATGTTTTAGGGAGGGAATAATCTTCCCTCAAATTGTAGTGGAGTTATATTGGAGTCTTGTCGAACCTTACCATGTAATTGAACATTTGCTAAATGGATATAGTAATCAAGTAATGAATTTAATCATCACGAATTGTTCAAATAATTTGAAGTTCAAATCCGAATTGAAACTATTTTTTACGACAAATGCTAACATGTAAATCAAATATATAAATATTATACTATAAATTTGTATTTATTTATTTATTTTCTTAAAAAAAATAAAAAAAATAAAAATTGTCTTCTAAGATATAATTTCTATTTATTTTATTTTCGAACAAATGCTATAAAGTATATGTTGGCAAAATTAAAATTTCATTTATCTTCTAACTCAACTTTAAATTATTAAGTAATTTTCATGGGAAAGAAAATGATTTTGATATTTTAAAGTAACAATAAATATTGAGAAAGAAAAAACGTGAGAGAATAATAATTTATCTAAAATCACAAAGATAGATAATTGGAGAGAGAAGAGAAACCAATGTTGAGTTTCACTTTCCAGGAAGCCCTATTTAGTATTTAGAAAGAGAAGGTTTATGAATGAAAGAAATAAGAAGAAGAAGAAAATGGTCGGCAACAACAATAAAAAAATAGAAATAGAAATAGAAATAGAAATAGAAAAGGTCGTTATTGAATTTTCTCATTCATTCACTGCTCTTGCTCACTGTTAACACTGCAACCAACACTCTTCTGTTTGTGCTGGACCCTCTTCTCTCTCACAACTTTTTCTCTTCCAGTCGAAAAAGCCAAATTGACAGTAGTAGTAGTAGCCACAATTACAGCTCCAACAGCAACAGCAGTAGCAGCAGCAGAAGCAGAAGCCGAAACTACCAGAAATCATCAGAAAACAACAACAACAGCAGATTAAGATTAACTTGTTCCTTCTTCCTCTCCACACATATAAACAGAAACAATTTAAGAATATCTATATTCTCACCCCCACCATTTAAGATCTACACCACCCCCACATTAATATTATTACCATACATCTAAAACATATAGTTGTGGCTACTACAAGGAGATTGCCTTCAGATTCAGGAGCTTTTGCTGATTGGGCAGCAACTAATTCATCAACAACCCTTCGTGCTGCTGCTCCAGAAGATCTTTCTCTCGGTTTCAATGCGGGTCCCACCGCCGGTAACGCCGGACCTTCCACCGGACCCACCACCGGAATATATAATTCATCTAGGTCCATTAATTATGGACCTGAGATGGGTATGTTTGTTGTAGCACCATCTTCTTTTCATCACCATAACAATCATGATGCTCTTATGTCTGATCCTCACTCTCTTAACCCCGCCACCGCTCTCGGTGTCGGGGTTATACCTTTACTCACAGCTTCTCCATGTCTTGAAAATGAAAACATGTTAAACAATAGAAGAAACCAACAAGGAATTCAGTTTTGGCATCAACAACAACAAAGTCCACATTCACACTATTTGAAAAAACAACAAGGTTTTCTTGATCATCATAATACTAGTCCAACAAATTTGGTTCATGGTGGTGCTGGGTTAACTGCTTCTGCTACCAGTAGTGGTGGAGGAACAACAACGTGTCAAGATTGTGGAAATCAAGCAAAGAAAGATTGTAGTAATAGAAGGTGTAGAACTTGTTGTAAAAGTAGAGGTTTTGATTGCCCTACTCATGTTAAGAGTACTTGGGTACCTGCTGCTAGAAGAAGGGAACGCCTTTCTTCAACCGCGACAACCACGGTGGTTGCTGCTGGTGGTTCTAGTGGTTCAACTTCTGGTGCTAAGAAACCTAGACTTATTGCTTCACAAACTACTTCTCATACTTCTACTTCTAATACCACCCCTCCTAGAAGCTTTGATACTACCTCTACCCATCAAGGTTTGTTAATTCTCATCATTTTTTCCATCATAATTTTAGGTTTTTTTAAAATGTTACAAAAAATAAAAATAGTGCAAGTTTGGAAAATTATGAGTTTGACAAAATGATATTCTTGTAGCTCAAAGTACTTTTTTTTTTTTTGTTTTGATAAAATCACAATGGCTAAGGCCAATTTTGCAGAGTTTATAGTTAGATGTAAAAGCTAGTTATACTAGTTAGCTACACTAGTCCATTGATTTTCTGAATAACTACATAAGGCATACATAGCCAATGAAAAGATCAACCATCTAGTTTAACTTACTAGTATAACTAATTTTTACTCTAATTCATTGTCAATCTAAACATACACTATAAACTTTTGCATGTTTTTTTTTAGCGTTGACGATGAAATGAACTTGATCAAAATTAGTTTGAGATTTGATCAACTTGTTAAACTTGATTCATGAACGAATGAGTTGAGCCCGAGTAATCGACTTGTTTGTTCGATGAATTAGTTTAATATTTTAGTTAGTTTAATTAGTGTGTGAATTGAAAGAGTTGTGTGAATTATTGTGTGCAGATGCAGGTTTCAAAGAGTCAATGCCAGGTCAAGTACGTGCACCGGCAGTATTCAAATGTGTTAGAGTGACATCAGTGGATGATGGAAAAGATGAGTATGCATATCAAGCTGTAGTGAAGATTGGTGGCCATGTTTTCAAAGGTTTTCTTTATGATCATGGTGTTGAGAATAGGGAAGTTTATCCTAACCTTTCTGAGCTTCATTTAGGTGGTGGTGGTGGTAATAATAATGGTGGTGCTACTAGAAATGGAGTGTCTTCTTCATCACCAATGATGGATCATTCTCATGATGTTTATGCAGCAGCTTCAAGTGGTGGTGGAGGATTACTTGGAGGTTCAGCTTATGGTAATCAAATAAATTGAACTGTCTTAATGTTTTTCCAAGTGCAACAAGGTATTAATAGTTATGCTTGGAGAGGCTTATGACGGTTGTAGTAGTAATCTTTGAGGGTTCGGGGAAATTAATCAATTTTCTTCTATATAGGTTTTGTACCTTATTGCATATGTCACTCTTTTCTGCATTTTTCAACATGGTTTTAGTTTCTATTCTTTGTTCTCTCCAAAATTTGCCTTTGTCATTTTATGAGATCAATGATCATTCAATGACAAAGGAGAGTATCATTATTTAACTGTTATAGACAAATAGTTTATGTATCAAATTAACTCAAAATGGAAAAGCAAAGGTCCATTAATCTTGTTTTATTACTAGCTAATCTCACTGTTTTTAAATTTTAATGACCATTATTTATTGTAACAACTCTTTACCTTTTCCTTTTGTTTGACAGCTTATTCCCCTTTATTTTCACTGTTTTATGTATTTTATATTTTATTTGATGTTAAAGTTGAAATCTACAGTGTGATCACCTTGACAAAAATCTACAGTATAAAGTCTGCATCATAAAAAAGATAATGATGAATTTTTAAATCTTGATATTTTATGATAATTGGTACATTGAACTATTGATGTTAATTCAACACTTTGTTCTTAATATATATGTATTATTCAACATGATGTATACTTAGTATGTTGGCATGATTCCTTTTTTTCTGAATAGTCATACTAACTATTTCCATGTTTTATATTCTATATATTATACTATACTAATTGGATCCTATATATAGATTGCTTTGTTATAAATTTTGTAGACTATAAAAATAAATGCATGTTTTTACAAGCAGTTTCTACTTTAGACTTAAGCATGAGAAGTAGTTGTAACGTCACCATCATTTATATGTCTGTCTTTTTCATCCTTAGTTCATTGGTCTTCTCTATGCGTAAGCAGCCTGCAAACTTTTTCTGCATTTCATCAAGACATGATGTACTCTTATTTCCAATTGTTCTTCTTTATAATTCAGACAATGACCATTACACTGATTTCTCTCATATCTCATCCATCTTTTTAATGCTTGTTCTAGTCATATTCAAGTTTGCATTTAACTCTTTTGTTCTTCCATTTTAATGCTCCCCCATTGTGCTTTGCAATAATCATTCTTTATGTCTGTTAGTTGCACATTCTTTGTTTTTACAAGCAAGCATTTTTTTGTTGGCAAAAAGTAGTTAATTACTTGGTTTATATGTTTTAATCCCGGCAAATAAACTTTTCTTTCAAGTCTCTAAAAATATTTTTTTATTTTGTTTTTAGTCATTATAAATATATCACTTTTTGGTTGGTCATTTACATTTTATTAACCCTTGCATATATAATTTGTTTATGTTGGAATTTAAAGCAATATGATATATTTGGAGAGATCAAAAATATGTTTAAACCTGATTTTATTACATAATAGTATTTTTTTAGCATGTTGATATCCTTGATGTTGTCTGGTATGTCATTTCATCTTATCAGAATAAATGGTGCCTGTGTTGCTTTCTCAGTATTTAATTTTATTTACTTTATTGTCTAGGAAGCTGCAGTTTTTTGTCACATGATTTTGGCTAATGGATAAAAAATAATTGATTGTCTCAATTCATTGCATATTTGGATGATCTTTCCTCCACATGCTGCCCCCTTTTAGTTGTCTTAACATATTTTATATAGCATGTGGATTGAAATAATCCTTTTTTTCCCTTATAAAAATGTATGCCTTGTCTTTGCTTGCTATACTATTTTACTCCTGTATAAATTATAGGATTTGCTTGTGACATGGTATATATTATAGTTTATTAACATATTTATATTGAGGTTTGTAATCACATTTGTGTCCTCATCCTTTGTTTTCTTTGAATTTTTTTGTCTCATAATGTTGAGCTGTCCAACACTGCCTAAAACTTGTCATTGAAAAAGTAATCATTGAGTTTACCTTTTCATATATGGGTTTCAATTATTCTATGTCTCTAGCTAAATTAATCAATATGTATATGGTTGAGTTGTACAGGAAAATTGAACAAGTTGTTTGTGCCCTAAAACATGTGTTTGTCATGTTCATTAATTTGGGACATTTTGTTTCTCTTGTGTGTGCTACTTGTGTTGCATTTCTGGGATTTGGCAGTGCATATATTTGAATTGTGTTCCTTTAAGTACCTTCATTTGGTTTCTTGTCCAATGTGAATGATTGGACAAATCTATCTTTGTATTCTTGGTGTGATCCTCTATATTTGGGGTTTTTTTTGTATTGTTAGAACTTATACTATACAACTTCACATGATTGGTGCAATGATGGTTGTACATGTCTCCACTGGTGGGTTCACTGCCCTTGAATTGTTCAAGTTAAAGTAGTACTACTCCATATACTTTAAATTTTGTGCATATGAGTTGGGTTATAAAAATAATTTGGGCTATGTTGTCTGGATTGAGATTCTTTGCGGTTATAGCTAGTAAGTTGGGATTATCAGATCATCCGGTGACTCGTTGAGGATTTGATAGACCCAACTTACTGATTGCACATATCTGACTTGAAATTTGAATCCATAGTATGTTTTTCTTTTGTAATTATGTCCAAATATCATTGTCATTAGTTAAAATTATTTTTGTATGTGTACATATATTGCACAATTGTTTCCCATGTTGATATGCATGGTTTATACATGATTGTGCTGTTTTTAAAAATATGGCAAATGATAGTTATTTTTATGTTAGTGGGGAGTGAATCCACAACATCTATGTCACTAAAGTCTTTGATAGTGCATTGTCAATTAATTCCATGACATACTCCTTGTTTTATATTGCTCCAAATTTCTGTTGGTTTTGTTTTAAAGTTTGATTTCAATTTCTTCGTAACGGTACCGGTAGTGTCCTTAATAGGAGTGGCAACAAAACTCACTCTAACACTCTACTACACTCATTCTATTATTGGATTAACTTCGTTGAGTCCCACGTTTAATGTGGGACCCAATTTGAAAATAATGAGACCAGTATGAATTTACACAATAAGAATGAGTGTCATAAATTTTGTAGTGAATTTGCTATAGTTTAAAGTCTGTATATCCAACTATTCTTCCAGATCTTCTTAATCCCCTCCAAATTTTTGCTCTATCATGACTTTTAGAAGCTTGAATGGGTAGGTTTTGATTTATTTTGATTTTTCTAATTTTTAATTTGATGAATTCTAATATCATTATTGCTTTATTTTTTTTAAAAAATATTTATTGCTATAATGGTAAATGTATGTTTTCAATGTGTAGCGTGTATATTTATTTAGTGGACGTAGTTGCTTCCAGGCTGTGGAACTGTGTGTGCGCCGAATCTAGTTCTTTACGCTAGTTACCAAATTTAAATACTATACAAGCTAGTATAGTATGCAAGCTATCTAGCCGTTGATTTTATGTACTTGAAGTCTAACGTAAAATAGATGAAAAAGTAGGTCCATGTTTCGTTTGGCAGCTAGTTTTAGGTCTAATAAATGGCATTCAGGTTCCAATTGAATTTGACTTCTTCATGAACTAATAATCCCCGTAAAAAAACAACTAATGGTACTAGTTAGTGCATCAATGGTGACAAAAGTGTTGGTCTATTGTGGAAACAAACCTACTTTGACCATCATATTCGCATATTCATAAATCATAGCATACAGCATACTTCACTTTTCATCAGAATTTTTTTGGTTAATTCTGCTAAGAAATCTTTTCTTATTTCAGCCGAAAGCGTAATATTATTTATATGCTCATACAATTGTTTGCTCTAATTAATTCCAAGAGTGCACTTTCTCATGCATTGCACCTAATCCTATTTAGCACTCTATATCATAAAAAATTTGGCATTTTTGTAATGAGTCAATTTTTTGATGAACAGAAAAAAAAAAAAATCAAAATCCGGGGAAGTATTGAGTTAATTTGTAATTACTTCTAGCCTGTGTGATGTATATTGGCAATAATGTTTATGAATTTATGGCATTTCTATTCTCGCTATAAAGCTGCAAAGGTTTCTGATTTTCTGAGAAGTTTTCCATGAATTCTTCTATTATGAACAAAATTTCTTGCATTTCCTAAGCAAAAGTTTCCATTGTGCTCTCATGATCGTAGGTGTTTGGTCCATTTCACAAAATGCTTTGACAACAAAATGAAAAAGTAGATCATTTCCAATGCAATTTTTACTTCAAATAGTTAGGTTTATTCATATTTGGATATACGCGCACAGCCTTTATATATGGTAGACAAAGACAATGGAACCTAGCTACACAATTTATAATTCACACCTAAATACTAGGTTGTCCTATCCACTAGCAAATGACATTACATTACATGCCAACTTTCGTACGAAAAGGAAACAAGGGAGGTGCAAATGCAAAGATATTTTGGCAATGTTGTTAAGGGCAGACAGACTAACTTTCACGTGATCATATTTATGCAAACATGCCAACATGGCTTCTTATGATAATTTCTGTTGTGTAAAAAATAACTAAAATACTTATGGAATCAAAGAAAACAAAACTTAAAAAGAAGTTTAGATGTATGCTCTTGGTTAGGCTTTGTCATGTCAATGCCAATAATTAGTTGTTAATAAATGAAATTAGTGGTGGGGTAGGCAATATATAGGGGTGTTATGTTAAGGATTAGAATAATTACTTACCTAAATTAGCATAATCTAAGGCGTCAATCTTTTTAAGAATAATTTAACACCTACAAAAATAAATTTATATATAAGGACTAGTTGTAGTAACACACATTAATTGACTTTTTTCCAACCTTATTCTTGTTTACTCAATAAGTGTGGCTAAAAGAGCTTTAAGTTGTGACCTTTAAACTTCCAACAAGACATTAGTCTCATAGCCGATTCAAACGAAGCTTATGAGAATCTATGTGAAACCACTTAGTACCAAACTAATTATGGTGGCTTTTACTAAATAATACTCCTAATTATCTTTATTGGTTTCACGAAAGCTTTTGTGGAATACTTATATTACTAGAGCTGTAGTGACACTAGTATAGGATATAAAACTTTCGATGGAGGGTCCTTTGAGCATCTTGATTTGTTTTATAATAATAACTCAGTGTTTTAATTGTTGAGAATCAAAAATAACTTTTGGCGGGCATGTGCATCAATACTCAAGTGCTACTAAAAATTTTATATCAAATTCCATGCTTAATTTGATTAAAATCATTCTAAAAGTTTCTTTTGTTAGGTTAGTTTAATGATCAACTTTCTAGCAATAAATTGCACTCGTATGCTTCAAGATATCATGGCGAAATTCTTTGCTAGTAGACCTAACTATACTATAAATATAGTTTACCTAGTATCTCTTTAGCAAAATAATATTTTTTCAGTGAGATCCAATTGGGTCCTTAATAATTTTCTTACAATCATAATTAGTCCCCAACAAAAAATTCTATCAAACTAGTTCTTACCATTTTCAAATTAAGGAGAAATTAGTCCTTGTGTTATAAAGATTCAGATAGTAATCTGTCTATATAAAAATGTTAAAGGCTAATTTGAATAATATTTTTTGTAAGAGGGAGAAAATTGGAGGGACCAAATCGAGTCTTTACTATTATCTCTGTTCCAAAATAATTGAATATTTTGTTCATTTTACACATATTAAGACAAATATATAAGTGAAAGAGAGAAAAAAAAGATTTTGAATGTCATTGTTAAGTATTAGCACATTCACCATTATTATCGATGCAAAACATATATATTGAATTTGGAGCGATGAAATTATTAGAGTTATAATTTTTCCATAAAAAAAGTAGTATTTTTTTCTTTTCCAATACTTGTTTTTAAATTTTTATTATAAATACATTTAGAATTTTATTTGGATTCAGTAGCTTTTTTCATTAATGCATTAAAATTTTACACAAATGTTAAATCATATTACCTTCTGACCGAACTCCAAATTATCATGACCTTTTTCTCCTAATATGCTTCGGATTATTAGGACCCTTTTCTCGTAATAACCATATGGTTAACACATGAAAATTACATTTTCATGATATCTTTAAATTTATTTAAATCTTTTAAAATCGTGTATTAGAATAAACTTCTCTTTTAGTTTTTCTTTTCTTGTGACTATTGTTCCTATTACTCCCTTCGTCCTTATAAATAATCCCCATTTGTCTTTTTTCACATTTCTTAAAAAAAGTTATTAGTATGAATATTATTGAATCACTACAAGAATTCCCCAATTTACTAACCAATTCAAAATTGCATTACTGAGGGATTTAGGCCCTCGGTAATTACTGGCGGAAATATTGAAAAAACCCTCAATAACGTTACTGACGGAAAAATCCGTCAATAATTCAGTGAGTTACATTACTGACGGATCAATCCGTCAGTAATATCAATAAAGAACCTACGATTTATTACTGGCGGAAATATTCCGCCAATAATGTAAAAGCACATGCCTTTGCTTTAGTGAGGGATGTAAATCCGTCAGTAATAGTATATAAGCGTACCTCTCTCCTCTCCCCTCACAGAACTGAGAAGTCGCGTGTTGTTCTCTCCACTCACACAAACAAGCCGCCGCTTCTACCGATTCTCTAATTTCTCATTCATTCTCCAAATGGTTGTTTTAGGGTTTAGAATTGGGATTTTTTTTAGGGTTTTAGAATTGTTTTACGGTTTTAGAATTGGGGAATGGGGATTGTGAATTGTTTTGCTACTGCCATGTTGTTACAATCTGCAATTATTCTTTCCACCTGAATACGCAAATATCCAAATTTATCAAAGATTTCAAGAAAAAGAAAAGACAGTATTTAATTATGCAAAGCAGGAAGGGAACCTGACTGTTCTGCCTGATAATTTCTAAATCCATCTCCTTGCTCACATCATAGACCTCAATCTGCATACAGGAATAAATAATGTTTAAAAC
>Ga0315914_1000693_pt1 | contig 45218 bp, 22 predicted proteins | sample MpolenodulesMG_FD_203920 | JGI IMG/M metagenome (GOLD analysis project Ga0315914, IMG submission 203920) | Medicago polymorpha root nodule microbial communities from Los Angeles, California, United States - elongated nodules | ecosystem: Host-associated > Plants > Roots > Nodule | place: USA... | reverse complement strand
TAAATTTATTAATGTGGCTAATTTTGAGTAAATTACACACAATTCTTCAAAGATTACTTAAAAATACCTTAAATAAAAGAGACAAAAAAAGGAGAGATGAGGATAAATTAGTTTCATCCAAAACAATGTATATTGCATGCTGAAACTTCAAAGATACTAGCAAATATAAGGTGGAAGCTGAAAGACGAAACCCAAACAATTTCTCTTAAAACACAAAATAAAATATAAAGGCTATACCTCCCTCCCCAAAGAAAAGTTCCCAAGTATAAATCTAGATAAATTACCAAATTTTATATATCTCAGATATTTTCTTCCTAATATTTTATGTAGTTCAGTAACACACTTTAGAAAACATGATATTTTTTAAGTGTAGAGGGGTAAGAAGTGCACAAATTAAGTATAATGGTATTTTTATATTTATATATTTGGGTTTGTCCAAACCAAAGACAACCTATTTATTCATGTTTGTGTATGTGACCATGAGTGCAGGGCTGAAGTGGCTTGCCGCAAAGATGTCGATTGTATACAAACGATGCCAGCGGAAGCTGGCTTAAGGAAAAAGCAACCGGAATTTTCCCAAAGAGATGGTTGTGACTAAAGTCCACATGGCCAATGTACGAAGCTAATGCCATAGACTTAGGAATTAAACCGTTCAAATTGTTCCACGACAAATCAAGGTTAATGAAATATGAAGTTTCGCTAAACACATCGGGTATAGGTCCCCTTAAAGCGTTTCTACTTAAATCCAAATGACTCATTCTAGAAGCTAACAAAGTCCTTGGGATCCTCCCTGTCAATTTGTTATACTTCAGGTTCAACGAGTCCAGGACCGACATTTGTCCTAGCGAAAAAGGAATTGGACCTGATAATCGGTTCAACGACAAGTCCAAGTCTGCTAGCCCATAAATATTTGAAATGGACCGTGGAATTTGACCGTTGATCCGGTTGTGACTTAGAAATGCTCGATTCAGCTTTTTGAGTTGGCCGAAGTTCCCAGGAATGGGGCCTCCAATGGCGTTGTTACGGAGATCAAGTTGCATTAAGTTGAAGAGGTTTACAAGCGTTGTTGGAATCCTTCCTGAGATATGATTGTCTGCAAGGTTGAGCACCATAAGCTGAGTAAGACGCCCTATATCATATGGAATCTTTCTGGAAATAAAATTTCCGGAGAGATCTATGATTTGGAGAAAATTGAGAGTTGTGATGCATCCAGGGATATTTCCCGAAATTCCCTTCCAGTCGGAGACGGTAATGCTAGAGAGCCGTGTTAGGTTGCAAATTGATGGAGAGATGTGTCCGGTCATGTATCCATTTTTCGTGGTTTTGTTATGTTTATAGCGGCGATGGTTGTCACCAACAGTGAGGCCGCGGAGTGTGATTTCTGCGACGTGATGTGTGGTAGGGTCGCAACTGATTCCGTACCAACCGTAGCAACAGTTTGTACCTCTCCATGAATGGAAGATTCCAAAGTTAGGTTCGTTGAGAGCTGCTTTGAAAGACATGAGTGATGCCCATTCAGAAGGACGGCATGACTCAACTGGTAAAACAATAAGAGCTTCTAAGATAACTAATACTAGTAATGAAATTGTCAAAACTTCTCTAGCACCACACATTTCTTTCTTAATTTGGATTAGTAATTATTTGAGTTTCTTGCATGTAGATTTGAATGAGTGTGCAACTATGCAAATGCCACTTACTCTTTATATACGGGAACTAGCAATAGGTTAGTAGTGTGTGTGTTTCAGTGTTGGTGAAGTGATGTATATGCTTGTGATATAAGGATTAATGTTAGTATGGTTTTCTTGAAAAGCTATCAGTGCATGGCTCTGTTAACAAGAAAGGAATTTTGTAAATGTCGATTTTTTTTTTATAAAGGGATGACATGTGGTGATGGCAAGCTATCAGGTAGGTAAATCGTGATTCGTCTTTAGCATTTGCATATGATGATTGAATGTTAGATACTGTTAATTAGAATCACTCTTGCGTCTTAAAATAATTGTCTTTCAAAGAAATATAGTGACATTTATATTTTGAAGGTATTATAATTATATATCATCTAGCTAAACTCATTACATTTAAAATCATAATAAATTTATTATTTTTATTTTCTTCTTAATTCATGGGTGTAAATCTTTTTTATACATATATTCAATCAAATTGCATTGTAATGTGTGTGATTTTCTTAAAGTAATTTTTAAAATATATATCTCTACAAATATCTACATGACATGATTTAATCGAATGCATCCGTAAAACTATTTTACATGTGTATACAAATTAAATACGAAGTAAATAAGAGAGTTTAGAGTAAAATTGAGAGGAGAAAGACAAAAGTAAGTTTGTTGCTTATTAGGCAAAAAAGAAATGTGCGGATTGCACTTTGACACTTTAGTTTCTGTGTAGTATCTGATTCAGTACTATTGTAGGAAATTAAAGCAGTTATCATTTTAAAGTGATAGTAAAACAACATTCACATCGGAGCTAAAGTGGTAAAGCTCAAAGTTTCTCATGTAGGTGCTTGCTTCTTTCTCACCTCGATTTGAAAAGTAAAACACTAATTTAAATTTACTAATTCATTATAACAGAGATACAAAAATATTTTATATTTGAAAAGTAATCATCGAGCTTGACAGACATGCAAGTAACCACATCAAAAAGTATATCAGAGAAGAGAACATACATTTTGTGGTCAATGTAAGTCATGATATGGTGCAACCATATCATTCAGATACCACTCCTACATTCATGGAGATCATAAAAAAATTTAGCCTAGTTATAGTAATAAAATCACTAGAATTTCCACCATAGTGAACAGCTTGTTCCAATCTTCATTAGTGTTGCTCAAAATGGGAAAAAGAATCTGATTGTGTCATATTCCTCTAGGTAGTTATCTTCTTGCAGCAAATTCAAATTATCGCACTTCAAGAATATACGTTAGACATTTCATAAACATGAATTAGTCCAGCATTTGATGTAGAGAAGGTGACTTCAAGATTTAGACTGGGAAGCTATCAATGACATCAATTGTTGTTCCACTTCTGTCCAGTTCTTAACTTTGGTCACCAAAGGGTGCTCATCAACCAACTCATTCTTGGACCAAGGATATGAGTTTTCATAATCAAAAAGTAGGACTTTGATTCCAACTTCGGCACACTCTATTGCATACCGCGGATTATCATCAATAAGAACCTTGGCATTTAAAGACCTGTTAATGAGAAACAGCAAGTTTGCATCTTTAAATGATAAAAAATAATATTTGAACGGATTAAGAGTTCTAGGAAGAAAAACAGTAGGAAAAAGGAAGGGATGCGAATCTAAACAGTGGGGAGAGAGATATGAACACTTGAACATTTCCAAAGAGAACCAAGTCAAATCATAGAGAAATACAGATGAAGAGGATCAAGGCGCACCTACAAATCTCTGATTTTGGTCTTGATATCCCATCAAGTGCAAAATGGTTACCAAAGTGAATCTCATGAAAAAGTCCTGGGAAATTCTTCTCTATCCATTCAATAGTGTGATCCTTAATTACATTCTGCCGAGACCTGAACATATTATAAATGTGCCTCGGTTAGTTGATCCCGACAAGATTCCTCTAAAGGTTATTGAAAGTCCAATACCAAAATCATACGTTACAATGGATAGGTTAAAAAATCTTGATAACTTTTGAATCGCCGTCTGAGCACCTGGGAGAGGGTGAATCCCTGACTTGAAATACGGCGTCTTAAAAAACTCGTGAACACGAATATCAGCTGCAAAAACGATATTAATTTCCAACCAGTCCATTAGTCATCCGAAAGAATAACATTATTTAATTAGTGAAAAATTCCTACACAAAAATCTTGATAAATTTATTGTACTACCTTGACTCTTTTGAACAAGAATTAGAAAAAATTCAGCCTCAATCATGAAAACAAAACTTTCAAATTTGACTCTTTGAACATAGATTTATATAGGGAATTGATCTCAATAAAAATCATCCAAATTACAAAGAGAGAGAGAGACTTCAATCAATGAACTTGTAAAAATCAAACAAGGAAAATTCTAATATCCAACAATTTTCTGTACACAATGGAATAGCAAAATTGTTCTAAAGTGGAATGACAATTACCTTCATCACGTGAACAGTTCCATATCTGTAACAGAAATTAAGGGTGCATCAGGTTCCAAATTCAAACATATGCACAAATTCACAATAAAAGCACTACAACTAGTGCAAAAGCCAGATACATCTAAAGCCAACAAGGAACTGAATTATGATTTAAACAGAGTCCCATTCATAGAAAAAGTAGTTCTCTTCAGCAAGAGGAAAGATTTAGACAGAATTTGGGTCCGCGACCGATGTTCAACAGATATGGACTAAAAAATTCATGTGTCAGGATTTTATGAAGCACCATTGACCAACAAAACAGTGATAAAAATTAAAAATAAAGACGATGCATCAGATAACATAAAACATTAAACGCTACAACTTAATTGATATTGGTGCAGCATCTCATTATGCAAAATGAAGTTCCTATCACAAATTCTAACAACCCAAATTGACAAACCAGTAATTTTAGTTATACCATTATTTATGGTAGAATGTAGATTACCATCGCATTACATTCTGGATGACTATCACGAAAGAAAATTAAATCAGCACAAATAAGCCTTATTTGAATAGAGGGCAAACATTTCTAATGCTACAGCCTACATTAATACATAAGACTAGAGAATAGGGGGCAAATACGAATCTATGAAAGAACATTAAAGTTCCTGTTCCGATGACATTTGTTTAATATTGGCAAAACTTAATCACTTATCATGAAAACACGAAATTGCAAAAGCAGCCAACAAAAGATACCTTAAAGAACTCGTACACATGATATTCAGAAACTGAATAATTTGATGAATATTGATCTGCAATGTACTTGTTGAGAGCCGACACGAAGTTTCCTAATACTGCTTAAAAAATTGAGAAAATACACATCACACATCAGAGAATATATGTGGATAATCTTAAAACTCAACTACAGTTTGAACAGTAGAGTGAAAATCAAGAAAAAAATAACTGATTCAAGGTGAGACATCACACTGAAAACAGAGGATTATCAAAGATTCATGCACACCTGGAGTTGACAATTCACAATTATTTAATAAAATAAAGAGACAAGTTTATTCACACTTGTAAAGAATAACATAAAAGAATGCCAGTTGCATGCTGGAAAGAATGCTCCACCTCACACATTGACCAGCAAAGATTTTGGCAAATATACATGAACATATGCATGAAGATTTGGACTATGCAGTTTCTTACAACTAGAGAAGAGACTTTGAGAAATTTTTAGTTTTTATACTAAAAAATGAAACAAAATAATATAAAAACAAAAACAAAAAGAAGCAAATATCCTTGCATATTAAAAAACACACACAAAGAACATGACATATCTAGTGAGAATCTAATTTTGACCTCCATTAATATAAAGATCGATTCCTCCTAACAGAGCAACAATGTTAGAATAATCACTTCCATGCGAGCACAATGATAAGCTAATATAAAATATATTGAAACAAGAACATATAGTCAAGATTTCACACAAGGTCTTCATTATTCATATAGAGAAAAATCAAATCATAAAGTATTCAATTCCATACATACATACCCTCATCCACATCAACAGCAACAACAAGCTTCTCAGACAAACGTTGATCCCGAAAACAACGAGAACTTCCATTTAACCCAACAATATCATTATCAACCTTAATAACAGTACCGTGAACAGAATTCCCTTTCTCCAAATCAGATGCAAAACCGCGAGGCCTTGCATTAGCTCTTACAAAAAACCTACTGCTATTACTAGCACTAGTATAAAAGCCACAACTTTTTCTACCAAATTCAAATCTTCTATTAACCCCAAAATCAAAAACATTGGCATAAACCTTGCTCGAATGAGAACAAGGATCAACATAACCACCTATTGAATAAGCCATAGGGTTGTTGTTATTATGCAAAGTTTTGTGATACAAGAACCGTGCTAGATTTTCACTATTCTTTAATCTAAACATAATAACATGTAATATTTCAGCATCACAATAAATAAAAAAAATGAAATTGAAGAGATAATTATGAAATGAAAAAAGGCAATAATATATTCTTATTCCAGAAATAATTGGTTTGGATTGAAATGAAGACTGCAAATCATCAAAGACCGGATTTTAGGGGTCAAATCTGGTTTTGAGAAAAAAGGTGTCTTCCAATAACACAACCAACCGACTCAAACCATAGAAATGAAAAATCGAATCTTACAATAATGGGTTCGATCCAATGAATGAAAAAAAAGAAGAAAAAGTTAGAGATGAATTTGTAGAATTTTGAATGGAGAAAATGAATCAAAAGAAATCGGTGGTGATTGCTTGAATTGTCGACAACACTGTTAAATAGTTAACTAGATTTTGATTTTTTATTTTATTTTTATGAAATAGAATCATCATTCATTCAGCATATGATTAAGATGCATCGATATTCGCGCATTACAAATTAGATTAATCTTTTGTTATTTAATTTACTTTTCGATTAACAATTATTATTTCCATTTTATAACAAAATGTTGGGATTAGTATGGATTAATCCGACATCTCTATTTATACATTGAGTTTCTAATAGGTTTGTCTTTCCATTCGTCTATAAAAAAATTATATATAAAAAAAGTTTCACAGAAATTATATATTTAAAGTCTTTATCAAAAATAGTTTACTTAATATGTTAATTTTTTTTTTTAAATGGCAAAATATATTATATATAATAGGGGATTAAATCCCAAGATTACACCAAAAAGAGAAAATAAAAACACCAAAAAACCACCAAAGAAAAAACCATCGGCACCCTCAAAATGTCAAATCCCCTAACAACAACACCTCAAAGAACCAACACCACCAACAGTGATCAATTAGGCACCCGATAGTGAATTTGCTTCAAACGCTCAGTTTCGACCACCACTCAAGTTTCAGTCTATCAGAGGAGACATTACAACAGCCTTAAAGGACTTGCGTCACAAACTTGCTCTCGACCTCGAATCAAAAGCAATCGGCCCGCAAGACTCCCGACACAAGTCAAAAAGGCATCCCTCAACTCACGAACCACTAGAGCAGACACCTTAACTTATCCAAAAACTCGACCCGCCAATAACCCAATGCCAAAATCCAAAGACAGAGAAAAGGCGGAACAGTAGCGCAAAACGAACCATCTCGAACACAAACAATCAAAACAGGTCACCAAATCAACCTGCATCACCACCACCTGAATAGACCGGTGCACACCCCACAGCTAGACAACCACAAACCACCATGATCCTTACGACCACGAACGACCCGGGAGTTATGAAGAAGGAGGATTAATCGTGAAGGACCTGCATCCGCCGGCAACTGAGCAGTCAGGAAGACTTAAGGTGCAACAAACGACTACTTCATCAACACGAAACATCTGCACACCTAGCTCTTTCGAGCAACAGCAACCAAGTAACCAAATCTTAATCCAGGAGCAGGAGGCCTCCAGCGGCAAGGCTCCGAAGTAACAAAACGGCAACACCCATAAAACACAGCCCCGACAACACACAGAAACCGACCCAGAGAAGAAAGTGAACCACCAAAAGGCTGAGGGATATCTAGAAAGCCTCGACCCCTAGACCCTTGACAGAACACAACGCCTAAAATACCAACACAACAAAACAAATACAGACAGAACAAAAAGACAGTTGAACAGAGAACCACCAAGAAGCTGAGGAAGATATAAACAACCTCGACCCTAGACCCGAGACAAAACATAACACCTTAGACACAAATACAAACAAAACATGCCAAAATGTAGAGCAGTGAACCACCAAAGGGTTAAGGGAGACATAAAACCGCCTCGACCCTAGTCCATTAACAAAACACAACCGAAACACACAGCCACAACACAACAAAACAAGCAGCGAGAAACAACACAAACAAACAAAACTGAAGACGACCCAACAGACACAGAATAGACCAACAACCAAACCGCTGGAGACCCACATAACGAACAACCCGCCGCGAAGAATGACGACACAGGAACAAAACAACCAGCAACAAAACAGAACCACCACAGCACCTCCACAATCAAACGACGGTTGGCGATCTAGAGACACAAACGACGGCAGAGCTGCCGACGAACAGGAGGGTGCAACACAGTACCGACCCCCAACCCACCGACGAAGAGGAGAAACGCTCGGAAACGCTGCAGAACAAGAATGTAACCACAAAACATAGTCTTGCAGATCCAGATTGTAACCACCCACCAGCCCAAAAGCTAGATCCACCATGAACAAGATCTCGTGAAACGCTGGAGAATGAGAGGCTAGTTCTAAAACTGAACCCGCGAAACCAGTACCACAACCATCAGAGAAGAGGCTCGGAGGACCGTCGGTAAGAGAGAAGAGGGTCGACGGTGGTGCGGAGGTTGAAGTTCGTCGCACCACCACCGTTGAAGGCTACATCGGAGATAAAGTGTTTGGATATGGAGGGTGAAAAGGAACGGTGGTGGTTGTTGTAAACGAAAGAGGTATAGAGGAAAGTTACGCTAGAGAGAGAAAATTTGTCGATATTTTTTATTAATTTATACTCAGTAATTAATTCTTGAAAGTGAAAACTTAGGGTTTCACTTGTGTGTCAATGGCTTTTATTGTCGTTAGTGTATTTGTTCTCATCTCATTTTTAACTATTCATTCTTTATCAATTAAACAAAGATCTTGTTAACCGGTACCTTCAAGGTAATGATAAAGTAATCTACAAATAGAAATTTTATCTTGAAAATATAAGATGTTAGTTTTGATCAAGTAATTATTATACACATTTTTTATAAAAATTTACTTATTTTGGATACTTAATTAACGTACTTAGAGCACCTGTTAGCATTCTCCTCTAAATAATTTATTTTATCATTCATTCATGATTCAACGTTCTCTCATTTAAAATGTACTAAAGGCAACAATCACACAAAAACATGGAAGCTGGTGGAGGACTCAAGGACATTCGTTTGTTCAATTGTTTTTATGTGAATTTCGCACAATTTAAAGGATCGTAAAGCTATCGATTTTCTTGGTAATAAAGGAAAGATGGACATGTATGATGTATCCACAATTTTTTTTATTGTATTTGTTTATAGAATATTAAGGTCAAATTTATTATAATAGAAAATATTCATTTAGAAAATTGTTTGTTTTCAAATTTCTTATAATTTAGACGTAAAATTAAAAAAAAAATGAGTTGCTAAGCATAATTTGTCTAACAAAAGGTCTGATAAAAAAATTAGTTAACTTTGAAGTTGTCTCTACGTAATAGTATAGATAATTGAGATGCCACAAGTTATAGTTATGGCAAAGAAAAAATTGTATAAAATATATATTTGTTTTGTAAGTTAAATATTGGTAAATTAATATGTACATTTCGATTTCTCATCAAATAAATAATAATTTTCATGATTTAAATAGTATTTTTCATGTATTGATCAATATGTTCATCAATTTGAAAATTTAGCAATTTATCATAATTTTAAAATTTTATTCTTAATGTCAATTATGTTAATTTTCAAGTATTTGTTTTCTCATGGAATGATAAAACATTATCATTTTTTCATCAATTCCCCGTAATGATTACAACAAGGTGGCTTGCTTCTGGTGCAAGGTATAGTTTCACATTGGCAATACCATCGTACCAACATGCTAAAATTGTTGAGATACAAGTAGCACAGTATGGACCAAGAATTAAAAAATGAGTCGCTCTAAAGAATCATTGAGATCAATTACACATTTATTTTTGGCATGCTAGAAATAAATGAAACAAAAAATTAAAAAATACCGTGAGTTATCAATATGATACTATGTACAAATCAAACAAGACTATATAAATAGAGATAAGGTGAAACTGAAGCTTGATACCAGCATGACCATTATGTACTCTAATCCAATTTTTGGTGCAGCAAAAGAAGTGGACTTAGTTTCATGCTTCCCAATATCAATCATGATCTCAAAATGACAACTACCTTGAGAAGGTGAAGGATCAATGTTGGTAACAACCGATAAACCATTGAATTGACATGCATCTTTACGTTGATCCAATCTTTGATAATACATATTAAATGCATATGAAGCATTACCCTTTGTGTCTAAACCACTACAAGAAGAGCCAGGAGCAAGAGATGTACAATCAGCATAAGTACATGCTTTGCTCATACTTTGTGCAAAATTAGGATCCATTACATTTGCTTGAGTTGAAATAACACACCATTGTTTTGGCAAATATTTAACTCCTTTTGCACCGACAAGTGATTTTCCACCACCAAGATTCAAAGGGTATTTCATAGATCCATCAAAATTGAAAATTCCCCAATGTCTCTCAAATGGGCCAGGATCAATACTTTTTAAATCCTCATCTAAAAGGGAAAACATGTAAATTTCAGGTGGGGTAGGTCTTTTAGGAGTTCCTTGTTTTTTCACTATTCTATCAACAAGTCCTTGATTAAATCTTTGAGCACTTTTTATATTAGCATTTGATGTTCCATCAGTTGGCCAACCAACTTCACCAATGATAACATTCATTGAACCAAAACCATTCTTTTCAAGAGCTGAAATAAGTGTATCAAAATTTGCATCAAAAACATTGGTGTAACTTATGGAACCATCAACTACAGGGGCAGCAGAACCATCAAAGAAAGCAAATTCTTTAGGGAAATTAGGGTCAGCATCAAGGCTTAGAAAAGGGTAGATGTTAAATGTAAGAGGGCCATTACTTTGGCTAAGAAATTTGATTATTGACATCATTTGGTTTTGAATGTCTGGTCTAAAGTGTCCACCTGATGGAAGACCAGTGTCACTTTGGTAGACATCAGCATTTAAAGGTGTTGTTACTTTTACTTGTCTGCCTAACCCTGCTTTTATAAGGGCTGCTTGAATGTTTTTTATGGCTGGAAATGTTGATTGCACAAATCGTCCATTGTATGTTTTTAGAAAAGCTTCATTACCAACAGCAACATACCTGGGAATTAATTTTACAAAATATTGGTTAGTTACAATTACATTTTTTATTTGCATGTGACATTATTATCATTATAAGTACTTATTTCTTTAATAATGTGGTTGCCAAATGAATTGAGATTGACCAAATAATAAAAAGAACATTCTAAAAATGTTGGTGATCAATTAGAGAACATTTTCTTTGCAAGAGTTAAAAACAGGCACTTGTATATTTGTGGGACCAAAATAATACTACCGCTGTGGTTAAAAATAAGTCTTATTTGCCAACATGACACAAGTGCTAGATGTTTTATACCCTGAGGCTGAGCATATGTTTGGAAATTTTGGTTTCCATGGTGAAAATCCACGGCAAACCAAAAGCCACTCATGTAGCTTCAAGTAACCTTTCACACAAAAATGTAGCTTCAAGTAAATGCATGTCTAGTGGCACCTACTGGCTTTCCAAGCATACTATTAATCATTTGGTGAAACCATAATCGGTGCGTGTGAAAAAACGTATGTTGGGAGAAATTAATCTCAACATTTATACACGAGATAGACTGATTTACCCTTCCTTCAAAAAAAAAAAAATAGATTGATTTACCCAAGTTTTTGATGTATAAGCATATTGGTTGTCTTCTTTGAGAGAAAATGGTTGTCGGTAAATATAAGCATTTTGCTAAATTACTAGATATAATAAATATTTTTTACAAAAAATACTCCTAATTAATTGACTGCATATTGGTGTCATTTTTTTATTAAATAATAACTTTTGAACATCAATACCACCTAATTTATTTTATGTGTCAAATCAAGTGACGAAGGTAGTAATGAAAAGTTGGTAATATGTTGCTATATTACCTTATATCAACCCCATTTTTAGATATGAAAGCGGAAACATTTTGGTCCACCCATGCAATAGCAGCATTGACATTGGTAGCAAGTGAATCCAAGAGGTCATTGGGTATGCCAACCATAACCTGAATGCCAGAATTCCCAAGAGCCTTCAGTGCCATGGGATCAGCTTCAAATAACTTCACTTTGTTGATTCCATTGTCTCTCATAAGCTTCACCATTATTTGAGCTGGAAGAGGATGCGATGTAATCGTTCCCCAATTGCAAGCAAAGCCAAGGGTACCTTTTGCCAAACTTTGGCTTAGTATACAAAGTGCCAACAAAAAGCACGTACTAAAACGTTGGAATCCCATATTGTCTTTTTTTCTTCCTTGACTTGCTTCTATTTTTGAGTTCTATCTTTCCCAACATGCACCTATGTATATGAAGGTAATGATTCTCGAATAAAAAAGGTGGGTGAAAAAAGTAATGTCCTTTTTTTCAGCAGAAAGTTACGTAAAGAATTGCATGAAAACTCAACCAAGCACTTGATTCCAAAACCCACTTGATAACACCAAGGCATAATAATTTATTTATTTTTGTACTAGAAAATGCGTACGTCGTAGGAGATGGAAAACGATCTAGCAAAGAAAGGTAGAATCAAACCAAAAGGAAACTCAAAGTTCAGATGTTTATTTTATTTTTAGTTCCAGGTGTCTCCTATTGCAAGAATGGTTGCCAATGGACCTTGGAAGAAAGTTATTTTAACACTGATGAATTAACCAAGAAATCAATTTTTTTAAAGGAAAAAAATATCCTTTATTTGATCGCATCAAGGGCAGCTGAACGTGTCTTATTGCTTAGTATCTTGCTTATTTTATTTACATATAATATATTGAATTTCATCATATAGATATTACCAAATAAAAAAACATGTATATCTTGCTTAGCATGTTGGGGATTGGAAGCTCACTTCGTTAAGTTAAGAGTTTAATGGAGGCAGGCTTCAAATCTAGAGAATATTAACATAACCACTAATACATTAATATTTGCCATTAATAAAACACTAATTTCTCTTGGACTAAATAACTAATTTAATCTCTAAAATAATACACTGAGCAATGACGTCAGTTCTTTAAAAGATATCAAGTCAGCTTAAAACTTTGTCTCGAAAATTGCGATGCCTACAATTTCATGAAATATTTTTCTGAAGTGACAGAACAATTAGAAGCGTCAGCTTTGTTAGTCTTCCCAGAAAATTGAAGAAACGGTTAATGTGATGATATTTGGTAGTGATGATTGCATTTGCAGCGTTTGAGTAGAGTTCAAACTTAGGGTTGACAAGACCCGCTAAAAATATGCCCTCAACTAATGATCTATACGGTACAGACATCAACAAAAAAAAAAAAAAAAACATATATTGCCAAAACTGGCCGTATCATATCGAGTGACATTTCTTTCTACAACTCATAAATTCAGTTTCAATCGTCCAAGACCTATTCAATAGAAACTGCTTATATCACAGACTTACAAGCACAAGACACGTAAGAGACAATTTAAAAAGAAAACAAGCAAAAAGAAAAGGAGGGAAAGCTGCTACTTCTTTTACCCCGTGTATATGCTATGAATATGAATAATAATTGACAAGTTTTAAAAATTTATCCTGATGCAAGACGCAAGGGTTTCTCACTCACAGTACACTGCTATTATCATACAACAAATGCCAGCTTGAAAACCTCAACCAGAGCTTCAGCTATTCCAAATACTGCAGAGACAAATGGAGTTAAGTGTAAACGAATATTGGGATGCCGGGTGAAACCAAAATTACATTTCTATTGACTTTATACAAAACTGTTGGTGCCAGCACAAAATTTTCCTTAAATGATTAGTTACAAAAGACTACGATCTTTCTTCCTTCTGAGCCACCTAGGCAATGTGATGAAGAATTTGTCTGTCTGTCCTAAATGCAGAATTACCAGATAGCTATGGTAAAAGAGCTTTCAATTGTGCTTGGAATAAATCACCAAGAGCTCCCCGAACATCCATCTGATCAAAACAAAGGATTATCAGCTCACCAAAGAAGGCTTTTCTCAAACACCTACTACTCAAAAATAGTGACAGCAATATTTACATATTTAGAATCCAATATCACATCAACGGGAAAATACAATATCCAAATTTTTTGTCGGGAACTGAAAGGAGATTAATTTATCTTGCTGGCTTTCCTTATACAAAGAGCAGTAATTCTTGACTGTTCACTACATAATTATTCCAAACAACATCAGAACTCAGAACTGAACTGTAATAATCTAATCTCGTTTTTTCAAAGGTCCTACTAAGGAACTGGTTAAAGAATCAAGAAATAGTTGTTTATTGAACAGTTGCATAAATGCATTGATCATTTTAAAATTGCAAGAATTTGAAACCTTTGCCAGTGGTGTAAGGACACTGTGACGGCATTGGTTAGCATTTTCCTTTTTCCAATGGAGAGGCACATAAAACAAATTATACCGAACAATAAAAGAAAGTTGACAATATGATGTTAGAGGAGTAGCAGTTCTGAAATCTAAATATAGGTCCCATCTTAGATGAACTTTAATATCCAAAATGGTGTCCATGTTAATTTGTTGACCATCTACCAATTCCAGTAAGTGGAGAATAAACAATAATAACGTCTCTTCCCAAAAGGAAAGGTTGCATGCAGTAGATGTGCCACCAAAAATATATGTATTATATTGACTTAAATATTAACTGAAGAATGTACCAAACATGCACACATAAATCCAATATTCTTAACGATTGAAATCAAATGACCAAAGAAAGACATACATATAGAAGCAGCTGGAGAATCTCAAAAGCTACTTTTCCATCTTAAAGTTTTATGAAAATACACTTAATCTTTTATCCATAAAGTACATTGAAAAATAAACTGATGGAAATCTATTGGATAGTTTTAGGTTTATCATTGTTTTGAATTTTGAAGTGTCCTTGTCCAATACTGCTCCTCATGGAAAAGGAAATAACTTTATTTTATATGTGGTAGCATATCATTTCCTTATATCTCAGCCAGTGCATTACACAAGCAAAATTTCCAACTAAATTATTGCATAAACAAGAAATTACCTGGTCACAGCAAACTAGTTTTGTTAGCAAGGGATAGAATTCTCTTAGGTGTCTTCTGAAGATCTTATTGTTCATAAAGCACATGCTTTGAAGCACCTAAAATAACAAGGTTATCAAATAGTTTTATCAATACAGAATGAACAAAAAACATAAGCCCTGATGAGATTCTCCAATTGAATGAAAAGGTAAGCAAGTAAAAGACACAACCTAAAAACCCCTTTGAAAAAAAAAAATTAATAATAATAATAGAAGAAGAAACACAAAAAGAGAATGGAGAAAACCAAAAATGAACCACTCAATCTCTCTACGTATAGGACACGATAATTCCCTCTTAACACTTTTGCACAGTATCTATCCGGATAAGCTTGTACCTTAATAATGATAGGAGCACGCAGCTCCAAGACACGATGAATATCCATATTAGTTGTTTCTCCTGTACTAGACTGGAGATCAGATGCCTCCCTGAGCGCCTGTTCACAGAAAGACACCAGTTTCTCCTCAGCTACCCTTTCAAATTTTTCTTCAGCATCAGACTGTTGAGTAATACTTGAGTCACTGTCTACTGTAGAACCAGCATCTTGAAGTTTATCAGACTCTGGAGATTTTTCTTTGTTTGCTTCAAACCCATAAGTTGCTTTTTGTAATATGTCCAAATATACTCCAGTACCGGCTAATTCTTGCCGTAGAAGATTTATTGGTGGCCTGTCCAAGAATAATTTGATGATGCTCGAGTCATCCATTGCAGAAGTGAAGAAACTCCAAAAGATTGATTAATTAAGAGAACCAAATACATAAAGTTTTGTACTACCTTTCATCAGGAATTTGGTGCATGCGAGTTCTTAGATTTGTAGATGAGTTATATGAAGCAGCAAACTCCAACAAAGACAGCAAAATGTCCATTATAGCAATCTTCTGAGGTGCTTTTAACTTGGTCCAATATTTCTTCTGCAAATAATTAAGAAAAAATTAATTTGGATAATGATGAATCTCCCCCATCACCGTTACTGACTATTAGAATCTAAGTATGTGAGTAAATGCAAGAGATCGAAAACGAGAAAAATCTACTGATTTGATAAAGAGAACACGTTTATAGAAGTTGTTTTAGATAAGTTGAACTGCAACAGTCATAACAATAGTTCTGTCTGAATTGTGTATAACAGAGTTCAGTTACAGCTCAGCTAAAATTTACACATGCAAATAAAATATTGCTGACTGAAGATAAATATCTTTGATACGCTAACTGATAACATAGAACACTGACAGTAACCAATGAAACCAGGGTAAAGACAACTTTCATTTAACCATTTAACTCTCGTCAAGAAAATCTTCACTATAGCAAGGAGATGGGTTCTTAAACAGATGGGGGTTTCAAATTACATTCTTCCTCATTTCCTTGCACTTTAAGCTTTTCTAAGGCCATTTATAAGAAAAGGGGAAGAGTGAGCAAAAAAATTAATTGGATGCAAAGCCGACTCAGGTTACCATCTTTTTTCACTTACATACATGAACTTGGGGAAATCTGAAAATAAGAGATTAAACACAGAAAAGAACTAAGCATACAAACCTGAATACCATCAATAGCACCAAGAAGCAATAATTGTGTAATGCACTTTCCCCTGACAGTTACAAGCAAAGGACTCTCCTCATGCTTGGCATCAGGCTCTACAGTATCAGCAACCTAAAATGGAGTGAAATAATGGACGTATTCATGCAATTATCCATAGGAAAATATTAGGGCCTGTCTGGCTTCATTTTTTGTTTTCAGTTTTAATAATTTTAAGAATGCCACCTTGCTCTTCACTTTGTTTCTTGTTTTGAAGTTATGTACATGAAACAATGATAATAAAAAACTGTTACCAATATTTTCTATAAAAATTTAAGAACAAGAAATGAAGTGAAAACAATGTGCCATTTTTATAATTAAAATTGAACATAAAGCATTTTCAAAAAAAAAACAGGCCTTTATATTGCCACTATAAAACAGCATATTACCCTAACTGGAGAAGATGGTTGAGAAGCATCTGGAATAGGAATTTTAGATTTTGAAGTAAGATTTCGAAGGAAGATATTTTCCATCATATTTCCCATAATCCGTTGACCTAAGGTTTGACTTCGTTGAAGACCTCCCCCATCTACAGCTTTGGGAGTTCTTCCTGATGGAGATGGAAGGCCTACAATAATACCAAAAAAAAAAAAAAAACTCCTTAATTTCCTCAAACTTCATTTATTTATTCTTCAGTTTCAACTAATGCAGAGTTCCCACTTCATTTTTCTTTCATCATATGTTCAAAAGTCCCACCATTGGGGTGTAGGAATTTTGAATCCGCCATTTCACTTTTATGATTTATTTTGATAATTGATACTGCATCTCGGTTATCTTACTGAAGACAGGAGCATGCTTAAACATGCAATCAACTAAAAATTAAAAAACTCTAACCTTCAGACTGATCTATATTTGTCTGTGATACTAAATCTTCAACTCCATCAGCATTTGCGTTCGAGGATGCAAGCGGTGATAATTTCCCATTACTATTGGCATCATGTTGATGGTCACCCACTGCCTCATACTCAATAGACTTTATGGTTACACTGTCACCTGCATTGGCCTCAGAGTCTCTAATAATGCCTCCGTGATTTCTCACATTTTCAAAACTCAAAGCATTAAGCAACTCTAGAGGTTGTGTTGTGTATGATGCATCTCTGGAGAACAGTATTCAGAAATGTGTTGTAGTTAATACCATAATAATTACAGGGAATTTCAAAAAACTGGGGAAAAAAATTGCACCTTATGCTTTTAAGTAGCATGTCCCAGTCACTGTCACTGAATTGATGACCACCAACTTCGATGAGATGCACCAGCGCACCCAGAGAAATTGAGACCACCGTTTGATCTGTCTTTTTGGCACAATCTAACAGCAAACTCAGCAAAGGTGGCAGCATAAAACAAACCTCCTGGAAGCAAGATTACCCATGAATACTTCTTCAAATTTTAACAGCAATTAGGTAAATAAATACTGAAATAAATGCCCAAAATTCATATTCGTATAACTTGATTAAAGAAAGGTAGAAAACAGATGCATCAAATCCAAGAAACTAACAAAGTCTTTGAAGACCTTATCAAGCACAACCAAGTCCAATAAATTTAATTCTTAGCTATTAGATTGAACCTAACTTATCCTTACAAAACCGACTTGTAACGTGAGCGGCATCTTTTCATTATAAACTCATTTTAGGCTATATCTATTTTCAATTTGAGGCTTGAGTTTTTCCCAATGCACCCTCCTCACTTCAAAAATATTTGACTTGGTGTGTGGATAATATGGTGAGACGGCCTGATGAATAGGCTTTGGTACCATCTTAGGTCTTAAGTTGGGCCAAACTCATCCTTACAAAACCAACTTCTAAGGTGAGGATTACCTGTTCTTTATAAACTTTTTTCAACCCTTATCTTTTTCAATGTGGGACTTGGACTTTTCACAGTACAAAAAAAAAATAATTAAAAGAAAATGGCATGTAGAGTTATACATCAAACAGTAAATTATTGAGGTTCCCACATCAATTATCCTGAAATGAAACTTAGAAATGTAACCCTAAAAAGAATGATTTTAACAGATCCATTTGTTTCTTATTTATTAATTTTTAATAAAGAAATCTCTTAGAATAATGGACATAACTCCATCCAAAAGCTAGCTCAAGAGTGAGGGTTACCGAACCCCAATAAGAACTACTATGGCCACATATATAATTAATGTGGGATCTCAACACATGCCCCCACACTCAAGATTGGACATCTAGAGCATGAACAAATGCAGGTGGCCCAGTAACAAAACACATAAAATTTGATGTCATCTTTCTGGACTAGGCCTATCTCAAACACCAAAAGCGCTCAAAGAGTGAGTAATGTTCCAGCCTAATAAACACTTATGTAGTCAATGACAGATGGCGTAGCATAGCGAACGAGCCGCAAAACTCTATAGTAATGTAGTGCTAAGGCTACTGCCCCGAAGTCTAGGGTGAGAAAAACAGGGGAGAAGAAGAGATTTGGTGGAGGAAGAGAACAGGCGAGAGAGAAGGTATAGCCAGAGTCAACACCAACTGAGCCGGAGTCACATGACAGCAAAGGTCGCAAAAGAGAAGATAGGAGAAGTCGGGAAGTCAAAAACCTAAAAATTTCAAAAAGACTAAATGGTGAGGGCTTTTTTTCTTTTCGGGATAAAATTGGGGTTTTTTTTGTCTTTTAGTGATAAAAAAAATGCTGGCATATTTGACTTTTCCTCTAGTCTTCTCTACGATTTCTCTGCCAAGAGCAGCGCTACAGCCGCAACACAGAACCATTCTAGCGCGGCGTTTCCCTCTAGTTAACAAAAGCAATCAATAAACATCAGCATTCGACAAAAGCAATGGATAACAATCGATATTCAACCACTAGAGTCTCTAAAAGGACAGCTCAGCCCACATGGGCAGAGCAGGGTCATAACATTTTAGCCAAGCCAGTTTCAGAACCACTAAACAGACCAAAAAAAGCTTTATAATGTTAGATTACAAGGCCAACAGAAGTCAAAATTAAAAGAATAGAAAAAATATACTTTTTAGTTCGTTACATTACCTTATAGAATGTGTTGAAAAGGTTGCACAGCAGCTGAAGTGAATGTATGCTTGTTTCACGAAACCAATCATCATCACTAGAAACGAAGCCCTCTTTTCCAGCATGTCTCACATGATCGAAAATTGGAAATAAAACTCGATGGAAAATACTCTCCCAAAATGATTTAGAGAACTTGCTACCTCTTTCATTCAGCAAATCAAACAACACTTCAAGTGCACAACTTCTGACCTCTGGTCTTTGATCTGATGTTAGATCAGATAAACCGGCCAGCATCGGGAACCAATAATGCTCAGTTACATCCAAAGTTGTGTCCAAATTAGCATCAACGGGCATTAAAGCACCCCCAGGAATAAGACCCTGAACAAACAAAAGAAACCACTTAAAGAAAGAGCAGTAAGGTTAAGAAAGGAATAGATTAACGGAAGTAAAGAAACAAAGTTCCAAATCCTGAAAAACAAAGCTATATTTTTTACATATACTAGTTATGATGATCACACAAAGTAATTGGTTCCCTTCAGTTTCCCCATAAAATTTCGAAACTTACACAATATCAAAGCCAGAGCTTTTATTTTAAGCTTTGGCCTTTGGGAAAAAAAATATATGAATAGTTTAACTTCAAAACATTTTGCCGCCTCTCGACTTTGAGATACAATACAGATATAAAGGGAAAGATATAGGTTTGTATAACATATTATAAAAATACATCTCAGTCGATGGTTAGCTGGTTAAATTGAACTACTGTAGTTATAAAAACTTCCACTACAGTGGCGTCTAAGGAAGGGTAGAACCCATTAAATTGATTTACAGAATCTCGGAACAAATAAGAAATATAATCCTTTATTGTAAAAATGCAATTTCCAACCAATAACCGAACAAACCTCTGCAAGACGGTCCTCACAGATCCGCAGGAGAGCAATGGCCTTCAAACTAATTCGATGTGAAGTTTTATTATTGGCAAACCTGATGAGACAATTCACACAATCCATGAAGCAGTCTCCCACTACTTGATCAAAGTGTTCTAAAATGACTGTAAAAATTTTAAGTGTCAGATAAACCATAATTGCAACAAAAATCTGCAATGATAAGATCAAAGAAACACATTCCTACCCTGTTCAACATTTTCAAATGCACTCTCGACAATTGATTCCAATTCATCATCTGCAGCAGCTGTAAAGATCATAAAAACACTACGCCATCCAGATTTTATGCTTCCAACCTTAGATTTTATCATCTGCAATAGGAAACGGTTTCAACTGAATTTTAGTAAATATATCCAATGATACTAACACAAGTTGAAGGAGAATTGAAGTTAATGGCCACTAGACCTGAACAATGCAATCAACAATTAGCCTTCTTTTGGATTCACTTTGACTATTCCGCATAAGAACCACAAATGGTTTGAGAATATCATTTTGAAAAGTGAAATTGGCCAGCTCGGAACGCTCCAAATACTTCATACCAAGTTGTCTTAAAGAATCTATGGCATACATGGCAATTTTCTCATCATAATGACTCCCAGCTGATATAAAATGATCAGCTAGAACAGACCAGATTCTAGCCCACACCTGAGAAACATAACTAGAGATTAGAAATGCATTTAGAGCAATAACAAAAGGCACTCAGCTCATTGATGCCAATATTAATAGATAACTTGAACAAGATCACATTTTCAAATCATTCACAGTATGTCAAAAACATTCATACTAGTGCATAGACATGTGAACACATTATATATGCATAAACTAATTCCATCAAATCGACTAATATGAAGTAAATGACTTTCCCAATATGAAGACAGACAATACTCAAGTTTGAGCTAATACACTGAAAACGAAATTCAACAATCATAAAAGTCAAATAGCCCGAAAAACATTGTTGTAAAAACCCACCAAAAGCAATTTTAAGATGACAAACATCAAATTGAGAGCAAATATGTGCAACTTTATTTGATAAAAGATATACCATACGTATACGAGCCATGTTGTAATAACTAATTTCAACAAGCTTTTGCAAGCTGAAAACACGAGCTGGAGCTTGCTTTAGCTCTTCAGCGGATACACCACAGAGAGCAGTGAAGAATTCTACAATTGAATCACTGGGTAGTTTAACACTATTCATGAACACTTGTTCAGCAGGTTTCCCAGCTAACTCTTTGAGAGATTGAACAACAGCATCCCTGGAGATTTGATTTGACCCTTGCATGACAGTGGCATAAATTGCAGGAGTTGTTGCTATATGTTCAAGACGAGAAACACATTCCAGAACTGCATTCCATGTGTCTAGAAGGGCATTCATGTCTGAGTCACAAAGGATCAATAGTGTCCGTAAAGCTTCAACATTTTTACTACGCATTTCCTTGGGGGCATGCAAGAAATTAAACCTGAGTTGTCAACAAAGAAACTAAATGAACATAGTCAAGTGGACTTCGCCAAACATCAAGTTTCCATGTTGTATTCTCATGCAGAAGGCACGATACTTGTAGAATATTCAAAAACAAAAAAAAACAAATGACTCATTAATAGTCAAAATAACATTTTCTGGAGGTGTGGAGCAACAGAGGATGCAAGAAAATATCATACCTGATGAGAGATGTTAAAAATGCATAACGCATGGTATCCATTCCGAGCACATATGTAATATGTATTCCAGCTTTAAAGCCCTCCATCAACAGAATGACACGAGGCTTATTATCACCTTCCTCCATAGTTACAGAGAAAGTAGCAAGCAACGGCCACCCAACAGCATCTACCATGGGCCTTACAAGTTCAATTTGCTGAGCAGTGTAGAAAACTCCTCTTTTCACCTCTTTATTCCTGAAAATAGCTTGTGTTTTCTTAATGATAGCCTCACTTTCAGACTTAGCCTCTTCTGATGACTTTCTTTTGGGGAGTGCCAGGTTTAGAATACTGACGAGGCGTCCTTCTTCACCTTCTGACTTTTGTCTGCTGCTTTTTCCAATAAAAGATGGGTCGTCTTTCATTTTAATCTCTTCTTTGACAATGGAATCATAGATCTCTTCCAGAAGTTCTTTAGGCGCGCATTCATCAGGATCATCCTTAGCATTCATCCGAACAAAATCTGATTTGGACATTTTAGGCCACACCATTGGGTTATGAGCATCAGTATTCAACATAATAACAGCATATGCAAGAACATATGCTGTATCTGCGTTTTTAAAGAGGCCTGGGTTGTCTGCACAGTATCTGGCATATACAACATAAACAAAAGGCACTGACGTTAGTACAAAAAGACATAATTATCGGTATATTAGAATGGCTATGATATGTGCAAAGAAGTATATGTAGAAACTGTAAGCATAAAATAGAGTGTTCATCAAATTTATGTCAGTCGTTTTGATTGAAAATCAACCTAGTTCTTATATCAAAGGTAAAAAGCACACAACTTAGTTCCCAATTATCCCGAATTAAGAGGGATAATTGGGACCAGTAAAAAAAATTCCTTCTTCCCACACGGTACAAGTTCAATGGAAATAATTGACATGAACCAGGGTTAAATAAAATATACCTGTTGATAAAAACTTAAATTTAGCTTCTCAAAAGCAATAACTATGATGGCATAATTATACACATATCATCAATCAAAATTCAGCATTTAGTTATGTATATATAAATATATCATATGCCGAATCATAATTCTAAAGACAAACAAAAAAAACCACCAAAGTAAAATGTAAAATGAAGGAAATTGGACATACAAAATAACCATTACCTCTCTGCAAACTTTTCCATGATTCGATCTATCTTTTGAGCTTCCCCAGGAAGACGAAATCCTTTAAGGAACTCCCTGATAGCGGTATCAAATTTCATTCCAGAAAACTTCATGGAATCTACATAAGAGTGCATCACAGCAAGGGGAAACTCTTCATGTTGACCTAAATAGTCACCGATTGTAGCCTGAATACAACCAACAGTTTTATATTCAAGACCAAACGTGAATGTAATTAATCGTCAAAATCTAAAGAGTAATAGATGACAAATACAACCTTATCCAAAGTGGGGGTGCTCTTCAAAAATTGAGCAACAGAGGCAGGTGTGTTTTCCACCAACTTATTTGATATTAGATATTCCACCCCTTTCAGTGGTTTCCTGTTGAACTAAAAGATGATTAAAACCATAAGTCAGTCCAGGATTACAATTTGATCATTATGCAAGGAAAGGTTAAAACAAATTTCAGTTTCCATATTGACACTTAAAGAGCATATGATCTGATACCTCGGCAATTGCAGCCTCCAATGTCGACTTATGAGCCTTGGCTTTCTCAAAATCACTAGTTGTATCCTCCCTGGATCTTATTTCAAAAGAATCTTCACCTGAAACCCCTTCTTGCTTATTATTCTTTAGCTTTTCCAATTCCCTATGTGATTGTTCCCAATCAACCAGTGATTTAAGAACACTCACAAGTCCCTGGAAAGATAAAGGAAATAGGGTCAACCCACAACACTATAAAAAAAAATGCCATCACTGAATTACTGATTTTCAATGAAAAAGGCAACAGCTAAACCTACCTGAAGTGATGAACCTTTAATTGTAGCTGTTTGAGAAGCAGCAACCGAATTTGGATCAGTATTTTGAATCCCTTGAGCTATTTTGGACAGCGTTGTAACCTATTCATTAAATTGGCAGAAGCAGAGAACAAACTTATAATATTTGCCAAAGAGGACGTAACTGATTTAAATACTGTCTACAATGTCATAAAAGATCACTGTCAGATTATACCATTCTTTCAAACAAGTTTGGCGCCTCAAGATCACAGTCATAATTCACAAAGATGTCAACAAGCATTTGTGGATCCTTACATACTTTCTCTAACATCCTGCAAGCCCCACTAAACCAAATTAATAAACTTGAATGAATAACTTTCAATGTTATTTCTAGATTCGAATTGCAGAGGTGGTTCACATCACATATGCTCATGCTAATAACTATTTCTAGAATAAAGCTATACTAAAGAAGGCAGATTTATCCTAATAAATGGATACAAAGCAACAAATCCATAGAGAAAAACAGAACATACGTCCTAAAATTGTACTAAGGGTCCGTTTGGATTGGCTTGTTTTAGAGCTTATGCAAAGCAGCTTATGCAAATAAATAAGCATTAATGTATTATTTATAAACTTTTTTTTTTTTTGAAGAAATGTATTATTTATAAACTTGTTAAGGTAGTTTACGAAAAAACAACTTATGAATACACAATTTTCGTTAGTAAGATCTTATGAATTAACATAAAAACTTATTTATTTGCATAAGCTCTTTTTCATAAGCTCAATCCAAACAGGCCCTAATTACAATAATAAAACTTTCACTCAAATTGGCAAATGCATATCTATTATGAGGAGTGCTCTGGACACTCTCTAACACCCACTCTCTTATTGGGTGAAATCCATGTGGGTACCACACATTGGAAATGGATCCCACATAAAGTGGTGAGATCCACATGGGTTTCTCCCAATAAGAGGGTGAGTGTAAGAGAGAGTGCTAGAAAGAGAGTGTTCCTAGCACTTCTCATCTATTATTCAATTATCCACCGCTTGTAAATAAGCTCCTAAAAGAGCTCAAAGGTATTCCCCAAGTATTAATAATAAATCTACCTATTGGTATCCCAAAGGAATATATGTTGTGGTTAATTAAGCAAGATATTGCCTAGTCAAATTTAGATAGCATGGTTTCAGGGTGTCATAAATGGTATTGTTTAAATAATAAAAGATAAAATGGAAAAAGAAGAACAAACAACACATTAAGAAGGCCTGTTAGCAGAAGTTATAGCCACAGCACAAGAAATTTGTAAACAACTTGGAAGAATATATACCGAAGAACACTGAGTTTTTGGTTGACAGAAAATTCTAAACCATCAAGTGGTCTAAGAACTATCAATGGAAAGAAGATGCCTATTTCACCCTGAAAACAAGAGTAGTGTAAAAACAAGTAAGACACATTGAATTAACAATGTCTCTCCGCAGAGAAGCTTCTGTAAAATCTGTAAAATGACTTGCATACTTTTAGACTCTCCCTGAATCGCAATAACAGCACCAAGAATATTCCCGTTGCATACTGCCAAGAATGAAGATTGATATTAAAAAATTTACACATGAATCCTTAAATGCCTGCAAAGAAAGATAAATCCAGCACTACAAAACCTGAAATATGACGGAGGATTGTGAAACTGAAGCTCGTAACAATGCATATGAAAGATATGCCTTCACTGAATCAATAAAATGGAAGTTCTTTGTAAATGAGTGGCTAACCCCCTCCAACAAACCCTGAAACAAAGCATAACAAAAGTGTGATTTTAAATAGTTACGATAGTAACTCTCAAAATAACAAAAGCTTGAGTATAAAATGTAGAACAACATTACGTGTGTAAGTCCTGCTCCTATCCTATCTATTTAACACTATAGTCTGGTTTATAATAGACACAGTCGGAAATTATACTAATCAGCAGTAAGAAATGAGTTGTGTCGTCTTTTAGCTATTCAACACGTTCTTTCATCCTTGAACCAACAGAACCATAGCCCATTGTCCTTTCATCCTTGAACCAACAGAGCCGTAGCCCATCGTCTTTTCATCCTTGAACCAACAGACCAACAGAGCCGTAGCCCATTGCAGAAGCCAATATTACATTGAGTTCTTTTTTAAAAGCTTTTGAAAGACCTTGATCTCCATATTTGAGGTAAACTTTTGTATTCACCTTTCATTTTGTACTTTTAATTGGAGGAATCTTTATGTGGCAGCCTATCGGGGTTCACTCTTGTGAAGCTTACAATAATACTTGATTACTTGTACTTACGGCTATCTTTTCCATCCCCTAAATTCCCATGAAAATATAGTATTTTCTTTTCGAATGCATTTTGATTAACATATTCATGGTTTAAACTTTCATGAAAAACATAATTTATTGAAAGGAACCAGAAGGAAATTAATGTATTTAGCTTTTGTGTGTGTAAAAAAATAAACCAATAGCCACAAGGATGGTGTAATAAGAACAGTTCCATGAAGTGGCTCAAAGTAGTCCAACCCATAGCATACAGAACTACACTTCCATGGTAAAATCATGTCAATACGATAGCAATTATTTCCAAAAAATTACTTAATGCTGTGATACTCTTACAATTAGTCCCCAAGCTTTTATAATCAGAAAGAATCATAAAAGGACAACAAGGCAGTATCCTTGGATCTGAAAAATTGCATTTAAATACAAATAACATTAAAAAAAAATCCTTATCATCATTAAATATGATAGCAATTATTTCCAAAAAATTACTTCATGCTGTGATACTCTTACAATTAGTCCCCAAGCTTTTATAATCAGAAAGAATCATAAAAGGACAACAAGGCAGTATCCTTGGATCTGAAAAATTGCATTTAAATATAAATAACATTAAAAAAAAATCCTTATCATCATTAAATATGATTCTAGATCTCAACCAAGGGCAACACATTCAGCAATACCAACCAATTCTAAGGGTATTTGAGATTTGTTTTGCATCAGGTTTAAGGAAAAAAGCATCCGACCCAAAGATAAAAATAGTATGCAGCTTGGTTTGGATCGTTTCCTTAAAAAAAATCTGATCCAACCAAGTGTAGTTTAGATTTGATTGGTTCATTTGGCTTTTACCAACTCATATTTACATGTTTACATTACGTCAAATAAGACATTTTAATCTAAATAACACCAACATGTATAACCTGCTAAAAATTAGCATTACGAAGTAGCAAGCATAAATCATGTCTGAAAAATATAAATAGTTAAAAAAAAATTACAATACCTAATAAGTATTATTAAAAAAAAACATACAAATACATTATCTCATACTAATACTAAAATAAATAAGTACTAAAATTTATGAATACGGTTGGATCTGATTTAAAAAAAAAGATTTAATGGTTTTCACAGAAAGAGATCCAAATAAATGCAATAGAATTTCTATTTTGCAGTTTTCGATCTTATTTATTTGTTTGCGGTTTTTATTTGGATCAGTTTGGATGTGAACACCACTAACCAAGTCTACCACATAAAATAATATAGACCAGCTAGTTGGCCCACCATCATGCAAATAATGACTACAAGTAACATATATTCTAATTATTATCAGGTAACAGAAGCTGAAATGATTGTATAACCTGCAGAAGCTCAAGAGACAGTATCCTAGTCTTGGTTGTAACTTCATCACTATCTTCCTTCATACCCATCTGCCGAATTTAATGCATGGACAATAAGTAGCGTTGACAAGAAATTAACTGCAATGCTTTGTCAAAAAAAGAAAATAACTGCAATGCTATCATTAGAGAGAGAACCAACCTTGCAAAGAGTGCGGAATACCAACAAAGCGTCGCGTTGTGCTATACTCATGCTCTCCAAATCAATCCCACTTGACAGAAGTAAGACTAACAGTTTAGCCACTTGAGTAAAAAATACAATGGATATCACAAATTATTATTCATATTCATACCGTGTTATTTTTTTACCATCTTCAGTATGCACAGCCTTGTCCAGTACAGCTTCAAGGCCCTATACAAGAAAATACAATCTTGTTATAATAAGGACATGTTATAGTGGATTCTATACAAAACTAAAAATTAAACAATTTATTAACCTTGATATCAGCACCCCCAGCAAGATTTTGGAGTTCCTCAAGAGATGTTAGAGATGCATCCTTGGCTTCACTGAGTGCATCACCTAAAGTCATTTCTTTTTCATTTGGGTCTCCCACAGATATTTCATCTGGTTTTGTGTTTAAATTCTCCGCTGAAGCTGACTCTGTAATTGTATGTCCACCAGAAACAGATGAAGTTTCAACCTGAAAATTTAACAGTATTACAATAAGAATATACTGCAAAAGTAATAAGCCAGATATGCCTAACACATTGTTTGGAACAGCCGATTATAAGAGGAACAAAAGCTAGAAGGATGGAAGCACAATTTTCAAGAACCGCTACTCTATTTGGTTGCCAATATTAAAGAGGAAGAAAGACCAATTTGGGAAGAAAGTCACGGAAAGCTCATGTATATTAGAAAAGACGAAAAAAAACCATGTAAACATAATTATGTTTATTTTATTATATTCATTATTCTTTTATTGCTTGTTTCATGTACTGCAATTTTTAGTTAATTTAATATTTAAAACATTTATAGAAACTATGGTCGAAACATTTATAACTTTCAATTTATGACTGATAATTTTATTAACATAATTTATGGATAATGGTTGGATTAATATATATGGATATTAATGTCATTTAAAAAATACAACTCTTTCTTTCCTCACACTTACACTTCAACCAAACAACCTTAAAATCATCTTACTTTCTACTCACTTTCTTTCCCTCGACAATCTTTCTTTTCACTTACTTTCCTTCAACTTTCTCTCATAATCCAAACAAAGCATAAGACTAAGGAACTGAAAAAAGACAAAGTAAAAAGTAAAAATCCAAATCTCCTAGATACAAATCAATTTAAAAATACTGACCGGATCAGTTTCCATTCTCCTGAAAATGATGCTGATCATCTGGGTCAGCATTGCCTTTGATGTTGCCTGGTTTATTGGGGACTTGCTGCAAATCCAAACAATGAAACTCGGTATTATATATTGATAATAACAATCCATGAAGGCGAAATAGAAATGATTAGTACCTATTTAGAGCAATATTATAGCAAACTCTGATAACTGCCAGCAAAGGCTCGCCGTGTACTGAACAACATAAATGAGAAATCAAAATTTGCAAAAAAAGGAAGAGAGAAGAAATATATAAGCATGTTAATATCAAAGAGAGAAAAAGAAGACCGAGAACATTAGAATATAATACATATCTTCTGGTAGCAAAGATGGTTCTATGACCACAGCACCTAAATAAATTATTACACTTGAGGTGTTAGCTCAATGGTAAGAGCTTGGCCTTGTAACCTTGAGGTGCCGAGTTTGAATGCCCTCAGGGACGGTTGTGTTATTCCATTCTAATTAATAAAAAATTCTCCCTTCCTCGATTTAATATATATATATATATATATATATATATATATTAGACAAACATGGTAAAAAGAAAGCAGAAGCACTGCCAAAAACGCATGCAGTATGGTACAATAAATTTGAGCGGAATCAATACTCTAAGGCTCAAATTTCACAAAATTATACAAGTGTAATAATTATAAAATGGCAAGAAAAATGTTCTATTAGTCTTTCGTTTTCTATTAAATTATTAATAAAATTTCCTTTTTCCTTTTTCCTTTTATCTTAACACAAGAGCTTAACGTAAAGTGTTTTGCTAACAACTTTGCTTAGAGCACTTCCAAGTCCCAACTCTCTATCTCAATGTGCTTGAATTTGATTTATTTTAAAAAATTCTACAAAAATATGAAAAAAAATAAAACCAAATTAAAACCTAATGGCAAGCAACAGAACCCAAGGCAAGTAGCATAAATGGCCAAGGAAAGCCTAGCTCATTCTTCAGAAAATCGAGTAATCAAAAATTTCACATGAGTAACATGAAATCATAAAAACTCTTGTTGAACTTCATTTTGCAACTCTAAACCCATGTTTATATCCAACATTTTTGCCGAGTTTAGATATGATACAAAGAACCCAAAAAAGGCACTAAAACTAAAACATTTCCCACCATCCTTCCCCAACCCAAAGCAAGAGACGTCCTCTGGAGTTACACAAACCGGTGATCAAAAGGAAGTGACTCCCTCCCTGAGAGACATACTTCCAAGTATGTTCGGATTTTAGAATAAAGGAAAATAAGATAAGTTAAAATAGTTAGGAGTTGTTATAGAAGTTAGTTAGTTAGTTGATATTGTTATAGAGAGTATTTGTATAAATAAGTGAACACAAAGGGTAGAGAGCAACTTTGAATATTGTAATTGTGAATAGAGCATTCTCTATTGTGAAGGGGAAACCCTTGGAGGAGAGATTATCATATTTATTAAATAAATTGTTCTTGTTCCATCCAACTCTTGGGTTCCTATCAGTTGGTCTGGCCAGCTGAATCTTCCAGGAGTTACTATTCATGGAGAGAGGCAGCGCAAATGGTGGATTTGCCAACTTTTACGAGATAGACCTCATTGGGTGGATTGCAAGGACGGGAAGAGAAAAAAAAAATCATGGGTTTGATAAAGTGCAGTTGGCGTTCATGAGCTTGGATATCGTTTTGGTTTCGTTCTTGGGATCAAGAAAACCCAAATCCATCCTAGGGATTTTTTTTCCACATGTCTGATCTGTAGATTTAGAGGGTGAAACAGTGGTTGTTGTAAGGCAGAGGGAGACAAAATCCACAGACAAATTCTTGGAGAAATGATACAACAACATATATGGCGACTAGAAAACCAAGAATCTTGCTCTGGGGCAACAAAGATGGGTAATGGGACCAGTCCAATGGGGTGGGTGTCATCAAGGCCAGGAACAAAGTTAACATCAGATTGGCCAATGGGAACAATGCTGGATATTCAAGAAAGAAGCAAATATCAGTGCAGAATTGCAGAAGATGGAGTCTATTGCCATGCTGGACTTTCCCCTGTGGTGTATGAGAAAGATTATACTTCATTGCCAATAATTGTGGGATATATCCAAATGCTATCAAAAAGCATTATCAAGTTACCCAATTCCCAAGAGAGTGGCAGCTGAGGCTTCGGCAATGGTTCACAAATTGGGTCTTTGCCCTTCCATCAGAGGGAACCAGGAGTATAAATTTTTGTTTTCTACAACCAATGGAATAAGAAGAATATAGTAGATTTCAACCTTGAGGAGAAGGTTGTTTTGAGGAGGGGCGTATTGTTAGGAATATAGAATAAAGGGAAATTAGAGATGTTTAAAAAGTTAGGAGTTGTTATAGAAGTTAGTTAGTTGAGGATTTTATAGAAAGTATGTGTATGGAAAGAGAACACAAAGGGTAGAGAGCGTCTTTGAATATTGTTTACGTAAATAGCGTATTCTATGTTGTGAAGGGGAAACCCTTGGAGGAGAGATTATCTCATATTTTATCATATTTCATAAATAAAGTGTTCTTTCTATTCTATTCAATTCTTTGGTTCCTATCAAAATACTAGCATGAGTTACATAATCATTTGGTTGGATATATTCATGTGACCAAAAACTGGATTAATGACCAAAATCTAGACTAAAAGCCTCAAAACTTTCAGACACAAACAGAAATATACGAGTTAAAAATTAATAAATTTCCCTTTCTTTTCCCAGTTGAATAAAAGATACAGCCAAATGTAAATTCCTTATTTCTTCAAATAATTTACACTAGCAGATAAGATTGTGTTGAGTCTATTTTTGTTACCATTGCATTTCCACTCTGGAATATTTATAAAATGAGAGCGAAATTGTCATAAACATTGAAAAATATAATAAAACTTGAACGTGTAAACTAAACTCCTTATGCCAAAACATCATTCTAAAGTAGACATCATATGAATCATTTACACGTATACAAAATGTGTTGATTTACCACACAACAAGTTTGCAAGATACCCAATACATAAATGTATATACTATATGAACACATTACAAGTCATGGATAGAACATGATATCAGCACACATAGATAACAAAAAAATCAAATCATTTTTCTATCATAATCATAATACACATACCTCTGAATTTTGACGAAGCTACGGCGGTAAGAAGTACCTTCAGCACTTGGAGAATAGTACTGCAGGTTGATTTACAAAAATTAATAGGTATAACAAGAAATTTACGTTTAATCATGCGTAGTGATTTGCATACCTATCAGGTGATGAATTGTCAATACAGCTGCAAACCATGTTGAGTATGTCTGTAAACAATGGGACATTTTTACCGCCATCTAAACCAGGATCTCCCTCCAAATGGTCATATGCAATAAGTTTCTGTATTAACAGTAAATAAAGTTTTACCAATTTAGTAGATTTTCACATCATAGTAGCTATTAAGTACTAGTTGAACTTAGAGGTATAATCTAGAAAGCGTGCACATACGTGGATACAATCTAAAGCAGGTTCTAGGATTTTCAAGTTCTTTGTTTCAACAGCGAGACGGAGTGGATTTAAAACAAGTTCTGCATCAGTTCCTTCAAGTGTATTCCCGGCTTTTGCTAACAGTTCAATAATATTTCCACTATAAGGCTTGCTACCATTATCTGCCGCGCTTGAAACTTGCTCAGCTTTCTGTGACTGATCAATTTCTGAACTAGTTGCTGCTCCATTTTCAGTTTCATTTACACTGGTGCAAATCAAAATAATTCAAATCTTAACATCAAAACGATCCACGTCCACACTCCGAGTAAAAAATATTCAAAACATATCGATGTTTTGCATTTAATATAAAGAATTTTACCTCACAGATTCAGGCGACGGTGCAACTTGATTAGCCTCACTCTGTTTTCTCTGGCTAGCTTCTTTGGTAATATCTGAAGCATTAAAATCATATGCAATGAGATTGATAATCAGTGATATCATAACTATTGAACGAACTCGAAGATCAATGCAAGCACAATAGAACAATAAAACGGTTAATTATCTTATCTTGTTCAGCAGAAAACGAAAAAGAATCAAATGCGGATCAAAACAACTAAAGAACAATGAAAATTGATAGCGATCTAGGGTTAGTGAATCGAGAAGAAAACCTGTGTAATTGCTAATAGCTTTGTGAAGTTCAGGATACTTCTTGCCGGAACATTCCTTGAGCATAGAATCGAATGCTCGAGTAACAAAACCTCCGGCAGCACCACCAGCCATTTTTTGAAATCGATTACTCTCTGATCGGATCAACGACGGTGATGAATTCGGCAACGGAATTGGAAGAAATGTAGATGAATCGAGATCATTCGGAATTGGAACGAGATCAGTCGAAGTTTTCCGGCGACGGCGGAGGGAGTAGAAGCCGCGGAAGAAGAGAGGGAATCGGAAATCGGAATCAGTGAGTGAGAGAGATCTGAGAGATGGAAGAAGAGTGATTAAAGGTGAAAAATGGAAGGTTTAGATCTGTTTGTGTCTGAAAATGTTTTTATGGTCTTTTTTTGATTACGCAGTGTGAAGCTTCCTCTAAGTTTGGGATTTTAGAACTCAGTTCAATTTTAGAAAACAAAGGGACTATTGTGCAATATACACTTTCTTTATTTTTCCCATCAACAAAAATCAATTCATTTTTTTTCCTTTTTTTTTTTTGTTAGAAAATCAATTCATTTTTTCCTAAAAAAAAACAATTTATTTTCAAGAATAAAGAATTAATTATTTTTTTAGAGGAAAAAACAAATTGAATTGACGTAGGTCCATTTTATCATGGCCTTTATTTTGGATTTGTCATTATTATTGACGTATATGTTGATATGATATATAAGTTAATTTCTCAATCCAACTTCATTTGCTATTTAAAGAGATGGTTCTCTCAATAATGTATTTTCGCATAAATACATCATTGAAAAAGAGTTTTTAAATATATTTTGGGGGCCTTTGAAAATATATGGAGGTAGATTGAGAAATTATCCATGTAAAAATACTAGCATTTGTCGGTATTGGTTCTTAAAAGCTCCGAATATCAATTTCACTAAAAAAAATCTCAAAAATACATTTCATTGGTTTGACATGTTCTATATTAGTCATTGGTCAATGCGAACGAGATTTGTTCGAATTGGCCAATTTTAACATTCCCATAATCAGAATTTTGTAATACTCTTTATACATCTTAGTAAAACATGGATGGATGGTTTAAGATGTATGGTTTAAGATACATATAAACGAGTGCCTCAAAGTAAAATGCCCTCATAATCAATTTTTAGTTCATAAAACTTTCACAATTTTGGCATCCTCGGTAAAAAAAAAATCAAGTGATGATTATTATCTTGAGTTGCTTTGGTCTTGTCCGCTAAAGAAGAACGAATTTAAACATTTAAAACTTACTTCAAATTTGCGGTTTAAACTCTATCCCACTTGCTACAAGATTTGAAGTTCCTTTATTGTTGGCCTCCTCATTTCAACTATATGTGCAAAGCTAGAGTTTTGTACTAAAAATGTCAAAAACCACATTTGCCTTTCTATGATGATACATGATTAAACAATCATAATCTTTCAAAAGTGTCATTCAACGTCTCTATCTCAAATTTTTAAATACTCGTGTCGAAAAATATATTTAGGGTTCATTTGTTGGTCATGATAAAAGATATATGATATACTAAATCAGGGCCGTCTTAAACAGTTTGGAGGTCCCGTTATAATTTTAGAAGTTGGCCTTGATAAAAGTCACAACAAAAGCAATTTTTTATATATAAATTATAAATAACATCTAAAATTTATGAAAATAAAAATAAAAAAATCAATTGTATGTTGTGTATTATGGTTATAATATTTCAATTACTTAAAGATACAGGGTTTTCTTTAATTAAAAGCATCAATTTGATTTGGGTTAAATATACGATGGACTCACCAGAATAAAAAATAAGTTTATCTGGCCAAACAAACTGAGCCAATATAGAGAAAAGTAATTGACTAACATAATTATAATAAAAAAAAAAGTTATTAAAAAGTGAGCTTGTTGGGTGTTGACCCAAAGACCTAACTGCAAAATGCAGTTTGCTAAACCACTGGACCATAGCAACAAACTTGAAAATTTCATAACTTCGCTAGTATATAACTAATGTTTTTACGGGCTCTTAATGTGATGAAAAGAGTTTATACAATTACATGGTTCAAACAGCTCAAATTAAAATCATCTCAGACCTAATCAAAAGAAATTAGCTAGATATATCAAAAAGAATAAACAACATAGTAAAGAAAATAAATCGATAGAATTTCATCGTTGCCGGCTCTCAATCGCTATTGTTGATGTTCTTTTTCCATGTGCCTTTTCCTAGTCGTCTCGTGATGCTTGGTTGATTCCATCTTTTCTCTAAAAACGTGATTCTCCCAAAACTGTGATTCCGCCTATGTTCCAAAACGTGAATCCAAGCTTGTGCAACTGCTTCTTATATTTATATGCTAATAGGTAACGAAACCTCATTCTCCCATTTGTTTCTTTCGGGTTAGTAACAACACACAGAAGCCCACTTCTCTCTTTTTTTCCCTACAATACCCATGTTTCTTTTTAGCCGCTTCTTTATAGTCAACAATAAAAGAATATCATGTCTAGCTCTTGTTTGATCATGTGGCTAGTGATAATAGTGATCATACACATAATTGACTCAATAAATGAAAAAGTGGAATTTATTCAAATTAACTCTAAATTAAAGATTAAACTAATAAAAATAAACTAAAAACTTAATTAAAATGACTCTAAAAATAGTGAGTGACTGACTGTCATCACAACCCCAAACTTGAATTGTTACTTGTCCTCAAGGAACAAACTTGTTAAATTGACAATCGACAGTAAAATAACAATTACCTGATCAAGCGATAATACCCAAAAGTTCATCTCCCTACTAGTTAAAAATGTGCTAGTTTGACTTGCTTGCATCCACCATACACAACTCCACTCAACAATTTGATAAAGGTTCGCACACAGTCGACATGCATGTCTACATATTACCATACGCTTGAAAAGTTTCTAAACGCCAATCAAAATCAATGTCACAACACACTTTGAGGTCTTTAAGAATTATAACGGGGCTTAGGTAAAGGTGGGATATTATTTGGATAAGTAGGCTACACAAAATTTGAGTCAGGCACTGCTACGGAAATTAAAGCATGGATTCAATCCCGCATTCACCCCTTGAAACAACAATTTGTAAAGGTACTAGAGAATATTTGTAACTTGTTGGGACAATCGAGTTTAAAGTTACTCAGATTTTTCATTGTTCGTCCCTTTTTCATTCTATTTTTTTTATACACCATTTCTTAGTGTATTTTTCATGATAATGTTCTCTGTTGTCTAGTACCCCCACCCTAACCCTAGTTGGTTGCAAATTCCAATAGCAACCCCAAACTTATTGTTTAACAGCGTTCTACAAAGCCTAACTCAAATATAATATTTTGGGTCAATTCTTAAAAGTCTCTAGGCTTAATATGTAGTTTGTCACCGAACAAAAATGATCTAAACCTACCGGCTCAAATTGGTTTTCAAAAATGATATATTTCAATTAAAAATCAGGGTAGACTTCAAAGGCTCACAAGACCAAACACATTCGCCTCAGTGTGTAAATGACAAAGACCAATCAACAGTAAAGAAACAATGCAAGTTCTAGAAATGTAGTTGCACGGAACACTCTATATAAGTAAATTGAAAGAAAAAAAAAATTGGCTATGAACCTTACAGTTATGATATCTGGGAGTTGTGACTGCATATCACACATGCCGTACACTTCACCTTTGAAATATAAAGTCACTCCTCCTTATGAACTTTTTGGAACACTGCTTAACTAAACAATTGTTACTAAACTGGAAAAAGTCAACAAACAAGAAAATTCATTAATACTAAACAAGCAAACAATTAAAGTTGCTGAAAAAGAGAATCAAACTGACACGATTGACATCTGACAAAAAACAAGTTATTGAAAAAGAAATTGATGTGGACTTTGATTTTTTTTTTCCATCTTTTCAACCTTTTTTTTTCTTCATTCATTTTTCATTTTTTTTACTGAATAACAATACCTGCAAAATAAAAAACATAAAAAAAAATTGGATGGGTTGCCTCCCATCAAGCGCTTTCGTTTACGTCATTGAGCTTGACGCTTCAACCACTGTTAGGGTGGCAAAAATGATGGAAAAAATATATCATCCTTCTTCTTCCTCTTGTTTGGTAGGAATTACATGAATTTGACACAAAGAATCATATACTCTCATGCACCCACTGTTAAACCTTTAGAATTTGAATTCTCCCACCTTAAGGAAGGACATGCATCCATTTGCACACGAGTGATTTCCTTAACCCCTGTTGGTTCAGACTTCGGGAAAATATCAACACTCCTCACTTTGGGATTTTCTTCCATCACAACCTTGTGACACTCAGTCTCCATCTGAACCAACTTCCTCTGAGACTCACGTGCTTTCTCAACAAGATCACCACACTGAACATCAAACATCTCAAATGAAACTTGATTTGACATCAAGAAATCATCTAAAATATTTTGAAGTTGAGTATTGTAATCGATGTTGATTACCTCTTTCTTCCCTTCACAATTACTACCTGGTTGATTCACCTCATAACGACCACATCTCTCATTTAATCTCGAGATTTTATTGTCCAAATATTTGATCTTCAAAGATAGAATATATTTTTCATACTGCAACCCAACAATCTCTTCTATGTCATAAAGACGTAACCTGTCTACTAAACTGACTATCATAGCTACAAAACTTGGACAAACTATTAGTAGCACAATACAATGAGAAGAAAACAAAGAGCATAAATCATTTTTTTAATATATATATATATATATATATATATACACACAAAAATTTAAATGACTGAAATCCTAAATAATAACGAAATTACCAAATTGAAATGATTCAACAGTCCCGGCAACGGCGCTAAAAACTTGATGACTTTAAGCAAGTGTGCTAAAACTATCAAAGTAATAAAATTTATAAGTTCGTATCCACAGAGACTTTGTTAATCTCAATTTAGCAATAAGGTTACTATCTAGGATGTATAAATTTGATAAGTGCCTGAGGCAATATGTTTGTGTGCATAAAAAGTAAATAACAGAAAATAAGATAGTTTCGGAAATTATAGAGATAAAAAATGATCAGGTCTTTCAGATCAATTAATTATCGTTGTTTGGTAAATTGCACCTAGTCTCTACAATTATTCTCCTAGACTCGCGACAAATTAACAAAATAGTTTTGATCAATCCCTTGACTTAGAACACTCTTCTGAAGCAACAACACCCTAATCCCTTAGGTGAGTTCGTAACCGTTGAAGGCTTTATGAATGTTAATATTTATGTCATAACCTAACAATCATCTATCCCTATACTGACCCGTTACATTAACCAGAATTAATAGATTCAATTCAATAGCTAGGGTCAGTAGTCAACTGATGTTTGAATTCAGTTTATATGTGATCAGTATACAAAAAGCATTAAGAGCAAACAATTCTGAATAAAACTAGGATTATAATTGTATTGAAAAGAGTTTATACAATCACATGATTCAAACAGCTCAAATTAAAATCAGACCTAATCAAAGAAAATTAGCTAGACATATCAAAAGGAATAAACAACATAGTAAAGAAAATAAATCGATAGAATTCCGTCGTTGCCGGCTCTCAAATCGCTACTGTTGATGTTCTTTTTCCATGTGCCTTTTCCCAGCCGTCTCGTGATGCGTGGTTGATTCCATCTTTTCTCTAAAACTGTGATTCCGCCTATGTTCCAAAACGTGAATCCAAGCTTGTGCAGCTGCTTCTTATATTTATTAGCCAATAGGTAACGAAACCTCATTCTCCTATTTGTTTCTTTCGGGTTAGTAACAACACACAGAAGCCCACTTCTCTTTTTTTATTTCCTCCAATACCCATGTTTCATTTTAGCCTCTTCTTTATAGTCAACAATAAAAGAATATCATGTATAGCTCTTGTTTGATCATGTGGCTAGTAATAATACTGATCATACACATAATTGACTCAATAAATGAAAAAGTAGAATTTATTCAAATTAACTCTAAATTAAAGATTAAACTAATAAAAATAAACTAAAAACTTAATTAAAATGACTCTAAAAATAGTGAATGACTGACTGTTATCAGTCTCCCCGCTCCTCCTCAACCTCGACTGATTGTACACCAACACCTTTGAATTCTTTTTTTTACGGAACCATCACATGCGATTCTGTGTCATGTCATAGGCGGTTTTTCTTTCTTCTTCTCATCACCCTCCTTTTTGTTCAACTGAACCTGATTCTGAGACATATCTACATAGAGAAATTTGTGATCAAAACCTAAACTAACACAACAATGTCATAAACCTAAACTATCATCAAAACCTAAACCTAAAAATAAAATCATTAAAACTTCTATAACAATTCTAACAATTCATAACAACCTAAACCTAAACAAATCTAACAGCAATTCTAACAATTCTAACATAAACCTAAACTATCATAAAATCAGTACCTAAACCTAACAATTCTATAACAATTCATCAAAACCTAAACCTAAACTATCATAAAATCAATAAAATCTCTATAATCGAAATTTAACAAAAAAAAAAAAACTAACAATTCAATCACAAAACAACAATGAAATAAGATTCAAAACACTTACTTGATTTTGTGATTGAAATTGGCTTGAAATGGCTTGGAATGGCTGAAAATCGCACCTAACAATCACAAAACCGCAACAATGGAGTTTTGGAAACTCCTATGTCTGGTCTGTTCTTATAACAGATCAGCGACAGTTAACAACCGCTGGTTCCAGCAGCAGTTAACTGTTGCTGGATTGCTCAACGGTAGTTAACTACCGATGGAAGCTTTTAAGTAATTTTTATGTGTTATTAGGAAGTATTGTATTTAAGAACAACAATTTTCTTTTGATTTAGCGTTTGATGAATCAACGTGATATGATATGATCTAAACTAAGACTTATCATTTCATGTTTCTAATGATGACAATGGGTAGCCATAAATGCAAATAATAGTCAATTGCTACATGTCTCATTGGATAAAAATGATATACATGTTCACAACATATCTGTGTGGATATTTGCTTGATTGATCTTTAGCAGATTTTGAGGTAGCAATATATAATTACGGATGAATATTCACGGATATCACGTTTTTTTTATCAACAAATTAAAAACATATATGCAAAAAATTGTTATTATTTAGATAATTATGTAGAATTTCTTCATCGTATCTTCTCACAGGACAAAAGAGTATTACCATATAAAAATATTAATAATTTACATTCTTGCTCTGTCAATAAAATTATTTATTATTCCAACAATATGCATAGTTTAATTTATATTATATTTTGCTACAGCTTTACTAATTTATTAACATGTATGGATATTTGTGAATACAAATACCATTACGTTTGCATTAACTCATGGATATGTTAAATTGAAATATTTTACATATGAGTACTCACCCGTTAAACTATCTTCTTTGGATCTACAACAAATTTTATCTGTGAATATAAAGGTTTGTACCATCTATACTTGTCTCTATTTATGATTTCTACATGCATATGAGACTCGTTAGAAATCAGAAGGATAAGGTAAAAAAAAAATTATTCATTCATCCTTATAAATTACAATTCAAATTAATGAAATTAATGAACTCTAAATTTAAATTTTAAAAAATCGATCATAAATTAAAAAATATTTATCTCAATGACCAACTTTAAAAAAGATGTATGATTTTATCACAAAAGTCATTTTATATAATCAAAAATTATAAAATATTTATATCAATTTAAATTTTTTTAAAATATAATTTCCTTACAAGGTTTCTTCATTTATATTTACAAATAATACATATCAAACAACCTATCGGGTTATTCAAAAAATAAAAAATAGGGTTGTTTTCATTGGGTCAGGCTTACACCCCAATTTTTTGTACTTTTTTATTTTAATCTATCTAGGATTAGGATTGACAAGTGGTTCTTTATTTGCTCCCCTTTTACCTAAAAAAAAAAAGTAAAAAATACATATCAAATCTTTAATTAACTTACGTGACATCCATAATCAAATTATTTAGTCACTCATATGATTTCTTTACCAACTATATGATTTTTTAAAATTAAACTATTTATTTGTATTGTCAATGTCTTTTTCAAACTATAGAAAATTATTTCATTGCTTATTTATCTTTGTTAGCATTTTTTTTGTTAATTTATGGGATTTCAAAATATTACGTGTTAATTTAAAAAAAAAAGTGTAATTATTTTATTTATCAATGACAAATAGTAGTCTCATGTGAGTTTTTTTTATATATTTTTTGGTGATATATATTTGTTTCATATTTATTAGTAATTAATATTTGTTTTTTTAATATTTATCAACGACGAATGTTTGTCACATGTTTTTTTATGTATCAATGATAAATATGTGTCGCATATTTTTTATGTATCAGTGATAAATATATGTCATGTTCCTTCAAAAAAAAATATGTCATGTGATTTTTTTATTTATTGTTGACAAATATTTGTCTCGGGTTTTTTTTTATATATCAATGACATATAGTTTTTTTAAGGAATCAATGACATATAATAATCTTGTGTTTTTTGATATTGTTCACTAATAAATATTTGATGCATATTTTATTTATGTATCCTTGATTTTCTCATATTTTTTTATATTTAACGGCGACAAATATTTGTCTCGTGTATTAGTGATATTCATTCTTTATAATTGATTATTAAGCAGAGTAACTTATCTTAGATTTATTCGCGGATTCAACGTGTCCTAACTTATTTTTATTTTGAATAAGTTGTGTAAGAAATTGATATTCAACATTTTCTATTATTTATTTTCGAATGAAATCATTATAATTATTTTATTAAGCGAAACGAAAGTTAGTGTGAATTGATGAAATGAAAATATTATAATTTAACATTTATTTGTTTGTTAATTTGAATTTATGAAATGAAATTAATGTTATAATTATTATAATTATATTATTTTTATTTTTCACTTAACTATTTTTAATAACCTGTAATTTATGAAAACATTCTAATTAAGTCAATGATGAAAATAATTGTTGTCTTTCAATAAAAATATGCTACTTTTAATGAGTTTTAATCTGAAGTACAATTACTGTCAAACTTTAAATTGTGTGAATTGTCATGTAATTAAGTCATTTTATGAATTTTGGTTAAATATGTTTAGTCATTCCAAAAATATTATTCATAAAGAAAGCATTCACAGACTTTGTTGAATATGCATTGAAATTTCATGCTGGAAATTTTATGTGTCATTTTGTCCAATGATTTTGTAGTTTTTATGATTTTTTCGGTTCGATAGCTTGCGCCATGACCTACTATAGTTCGTATTGTACTGGAATGGCATGCTCGTTGAGCCCACAAGACAATTTTGGTGTGCAAATTTTCAGCTTTTGTTGTGTACAAAAGACCAATATTTATGCTTTTTTATGTAATCTCATGAAACCAAAGGAGTGGATTTTTAGGAACCATAGAGTCTAAAAGTTAAGTATCTTTTGTGAGATTCTTGGGTTGAGAAACAATGTAAAAATATAGAGTAATGAAAATCTTCGAGTCTATTGAAAATTGGGTAGAAATTAGTTCTTGGAGAAGTTGTTGAAGTTAATTTCCTGTAACATCTTTTGTATCTCTTTGTAAGAAATACTTTGACAATTGATCAAAGAGATTATTTCCCCCAGACGTAGGTCCTTGTTGGGCCGATTGGGTAACCAAATATTGTTTGTTTATTTATGTATTTCTTTATCTTTATTCTTACTTTGCTTGTGATTTTACTTTGGTTAGTTATTAGGCCGACGGTTGTTGTTGCTGCTTAGCACTACATTGGATCTGGCTCCTCAAGACCTAAGAGGGATTTAACTCCCCTCGCTTGATTGGATGACGGAACCGAGATTTTTCTCTCACTAACTCTCAAAAACTCTGATCTCTCTCTAACTTTCACAGAACCGCCTCCCCCCCTTTTGATCCAAATCGTGTCCTTCCAGACGTAGTGGTGGTCGGCGGTGGTGCGATGGGTGACTTTATGTCCTCCGCACCACCCTTCTCCTCGTTGGGCTTATGTTTTCCATATCGGCGATGGCTAATTGGTTTTGACGGCGAAGCTCAGTCATGGCTGCTCTGATACTGGCGGCTGCAGATTTCACGATTAATCCTCCTTCTCGCAACTTCTGCATCGTTCGTGTCATATGGATCGTTGCGGTTTGCGGTTGTGCCGATGGATGTGGTTTTGCCGGTGGCTGGGTTACTTTTCAGATCCAATTTATCTATTTTACTTGTTGTGGTGGCAGAATCCCTCCGAGGTATTTGTGTGTTTTGTTTGTACGGGATCACCGTTTGTGTTTCGGTTTTGGTGGTCTCGATGTGGGTCAGTTGTTCCGGTTGAGTCGTTGGTGGTGTTTGTGGGTGGCTGCCTTTCGTCGCCGTCGTCGTGTTGTTCGTTGTTTGGGCCTTCGTGAGTATGGTATGTGTTTTCTTAGCTCTTGTTCAGCAGAGGATGGGGTGGTTGCAGATCTGGACTCTTTTTGTAGTGGTTGAGTTTCAAAAACCCGTAAGGGTCCGGTTCGATTAACCCGTAAGGGTCTGGTTCCTGACGTATTGAACTCATCCCTCGATCTGAGTTTTTACACATTGTTTGTTCGAAAGAGCATTTATGTCTGCTGTTGATTCAGGGGGTTGTTGGCACTTGGATTGGTTCCGTGTTGACGGACAATCCATACGCCTATTTCAAAACTCTAAATGTTCTATGCGGATGTCCACTTTTCATTTTTTTTTTGTAACCTGGTTTCGCGCCCGTACGCGGGTTCGCTGAGTTGCGTTAGTGATTAGTGTATTTTTGTTAGGATAGATTAGAGTTGTACCACTTGGACAGATTTATCACGATGTATCCCCGTTTGGGTTGATCCTAGGTCAGGTCCAATGTCCCCCAGTCTTTGTATCTGTTTGTTTTTATTTATTATATTTTCTATTTGACTAAAAAAAAAAACTCCTCTCGCTTCACCTCACAAAAGATAAATCAACACACAAAAATTACTATAAAATGCTTTATGCCTTCTCTCCCCTCATAACCCCCGAACCAAAAGGATCTTAAAACAACAATCTATAAATTCAAACGATGACACTTGGGCTCAAACGCAACAGATCAATAACAAAAGGAAGATTCTTATGCAAATGACTTCTTTGGCCTAAGAACAACACCAATAAAACCACCATGAAGATTTTGAGAGCTTTACCCAAACGAACGTTTCCTAAACAATGCCATCATAAAACTCATATGAGTTTTGACTTTTTGGAACTTGTGTATGGTGTTATTGTATCGAAGCTCGTTTCCTCAACGATGCCATCATAAAACTCATATGAGTTTTGACTTTTTGGAACTTGTGCATTGTGTTGTTGTATTGAAGCTCCACAACCACACCTTCAGTTTCAAAACAACATCATAACAAGGGTTAAATATGTTTTTGGTTTCTACAAATATAGTCAATTTTATTTTTAGTCTTCATAAAAAAGTAATATGTTTTGATCCCTGTAAAAAAATTCAACATGTAGTTTTAGTTCCTATTAAATTAAAATTTGTTTAATTATGCTTAAACTTTTAAAATTTTGAATGATATTTTACGTACTTGCTTAAAACATTTTACAAAGTTTATATCTAAAAAGCTAACTCAAAATTTGATTTTTAGATCCAAATTTTCATTAGTTTTATCCTGAAATTTTGACAATTAAAAAAACTCATATCCTCTATACATACGTTTGAGAATGTAGAAAATGAAACAATCCACATGGTATATAAAGAGCAAATACAAAAGAAAAATTACATGTGACAAATGACAATGCAAAGTTGACTAACAATCATAATCAAATCACCATTTATGACAAACTTTTTTTTAATGACACCATTTATGTTAAAAGGAAAAGTTTAACTCAACAGTTTTGATTGTTAATCAATTTATATAAAATGACAAAATATCAAAATAAAAACATAGAATTAGAATTTATTAAATTTGTAAATATATATATATATATATATATATATATATATACATATATATGTTTTCAAATTATATAA
>Ga0315914_1000692_pt1 | contig 45223 bp, 13 predicted proteins | sample MpolenodulesMG_FD_203920 | JGI IMG/M metagenome (GOLD analysis project Ga0315914, IMG submission 203920) | Medicago polymorpha root nodule microbial communities from Los Angeles, California, United States - elongated nodules | ecosystem: Host-associated > Plants > Roots > Nodule | place: USA... | reverse complement strand
CGTAGTGTGCTAACTAGCCTCCCTATAGCAATGAAAGGTTTTCTGTTTTCATTTTATAGCCAGCATATTGGCTTCTTTGGCTTTTGGAGTAATTTTACCTGCAAATCTTGTAGGTATGAGCCATTATCCAATTTGCTTGGAAAGGAGTATTTTCTTCATGCTTATGGTCCTATATATGCACTTTCTGCTGATGTTGTATCAAGCCTGGTCGCTCTTAGGAATAACAGGTACCCTTTTCTTTGTCTACAACTTGCTTGTTCGCCTTTTGTAGATTTGTTGTATTGATACAGCCTTATTTGCATACCACATATATGCTTTTACACTATCCCACTTCTTGGATTTTGCTTATCAATTCACATGCTAGAGTCAGATACCGTCTGTTCCACATCTTTGTCAGAATTGTGCTTGGTTGGGTGGTTTGCAGACCATCTGCTTTGGTTTATATAGTTGTTCTTTGATGTAAAAAGAAACTGAGAATTAACAGAGATGTTCATGTCATCTGATCCTTGGGTTCATAGTCTATGGCTGTTAAGTTAGTAGAGATATCAATGTATTGCAGTCCTAGGTTGATGATCAATCTTGTATAAGCTGTACATTTGCACTCCATGCCCTTTATGCTTCCTTAGTTCATTCATTCTTTATAATCATAAGTTTTTTCCATATCGAGCAGTGAGCAAGTTGTGAATGTTTCTTAATAATTTCTGCAAATGAATCATTCAATTGCTTGGAGAGTTGGTAGCCATGCACTGAGCAGATTTCTTTTTCTGCATCCAATTCACAAAATATCATACTTTATACCTTAAAGATTAGTTATGAGATGTTTTTAGATTTTATTTCTTTTTTTTGTTTATTTGTTTTTGCCTTTTCACAAAGGAACAAAGATCACAATGCATAGTATTTAGCAAAAAAGAAAAAAAAAAGATCACAATGCACAAACATGATGAAATGGGACTTGTTCAGTCTCCTCCCTTCCATATTCCTACAATTGTGAATGTAAAGTTTGCATCCTTTTATTTTTTAAAACGCAGTTTTCGGATGTTCAGCAATGAGGATGTTACCATTGGAGCTTGGATGCTTGCAATGAATGTCAACCATGAGAATATTCATGAACTTTGTTCTTCAGAATGTACATCGACATCAATCGCTGTTTGGGATATTCCAAAGTGTTCAGGTTTGTATTTTCGTTCCATAAAATGTTAAAAATATATGTAGAGGATGGATATATTGACTCCAAGAGTAAGTCTATAGACTTACTTCAAATCACTACCATCTATTTTGTTTTAATCTAATAGTCTTAGTTAATTATCTGATTGTGCACCGAACAATATTCCACACCTCATCAACCATTGATTGTTCCTTCAGCATCTTTCAATTGTTCTGTAAAGATCCAAGGCATTCTTTTACGATCCATGCCTTTAGACCACCAAAAAATCAGCGTTGTATTTCAATTGCCTCTTCCCTGGTCACCCTCCCTTGTCCCCACCACCTCCAACTCTAGGCTTCTTTATTAATCAACTAGTCATGATAAATTCAGACCGATTTGCCTATGTAACTCTTGCAATTATTTACCGGTGCACCTTCTTGGCATCTTTTAAACCGATCCTCCTATGTAATTCTCCAGTTCTATTGCAATGAACAACTTCAATTGTTTCTCCATCTCTCAGCTTTGAACTTATATTGCTATCTTGGTGAATGTAAGCATGCTTGCGCTTTTCATTTCGCACATATTTTTGAATTTCTACCTTGAGGATTTCAATCTTCCCTCCACCACACAAGGTTTCTTGATTTATGTGCGACAGAGTGGATGAAGTATTTTGAGATAAAAGCAACGGAAGAGAACAGAGCGACCGAAGAATGAACTCGACGGCTGAAAATGAATTTCAAACTTAAGAGTTAGATGCTGAACACTTCAAGTTCAAAGAAATTATAATCATAAATTCATTAATCATCACTTTGCCACGATTCGTCACAAAGAAAATTTTAGTTAGAGATCAATAAATTGATAATCTTCACCTATTTGTCTATACCCAACCACATCATACAAACCCTTAAACAACAGCGACACAGTTTCCAGCTTTAACATTTGTTGAGGCACCTTCTTGGCATCTCTCAAACCGATTTGCCTATGTAATTCTCCAATTCTATTGTACTGGACAACTTAAATTGTTTCTCCATCTCTCTCTCTCTTAGCTTTGAACTTCATATTTTGCTATCGTGGTGAATATCAGCATGTTTGGGCTTATCATTTCGCACGTGTTTTTGGTTTTCTATCCTGAGGACTTCAATCTTCCCTCCACCACACAGGGTTTCTTGATTTATATGCGACAGAGTATAAGAAAGATTTTGAGATAAAAGCAACGGAAGAGAACAGAGCCATCGAAGAATGAACTTGACTCAGCAATGCTTTGAGATTGGATTCATTAAGGTAGAAAAACAAAATCATGTGTGGATAAAGAGCTTGAACTGCTGAAAGTCATCAGGTTGACATTCATAAGTAGATAACCTTCACACATATTCAGCTAGATCCAAAGAACCTTTACACGGTATTCATAAAGATTTCACTTTCAGCTCTTATTTGCTTGAGACATCTTATCTTATTCTTTGGATGAATTGTACTCATTTTCCGTTTTTGGGGCATGCAAATAAGCCTAATCATTCCATTCTTGGTAGATAAGGAGTGTTATATTAATTATCATTACGTGAAGCATTTATCCCATGCTCCATTTGACCATTTCACTTTGATGTCCTTTCTGTTTATGAGAAATAATTGCTGAATCTTTTTGTTCTTCACACTCATGGAATGTCTTTTTTCATTGAGGTTTATGCTGGTTATCCTAGTTGTAAACTCATTTGTCCACACACTTTTCTAGTTCTGTTTCTTCGAACAACTTCGGTTGCTTTTCCATCTTCCTATTGGTTTTCAACATCATTTCAGCATGTCTACACATTTCACCCGAACCAGAAATTTTTTCTTACTCCTACTCGGCGAGTTGGATCTTTTTCCTTCATCTCACACAATTGATAGAAAAATGTCCAAGTAGCCCAACTATGACACATTATACAAGTCACTCATGCACATTGTGCTCCGGATGGGTTATTTTTAAGCAAAATCCTTGGAGTGGATTGGGTCCTTCGATCACATGCAGGTTATTGATACAGTAGATTTAATGATGATACCCTTCACATGTTTAAGATTTGATAATAAAATAGGAATTCGTTTGTTGCAGTGTTATTTTATTCATTATTGTATATGCTTATATTATTCAATCAGCATTTAATGATTTTTGGCCAGACATGTATACATGTAGTGTAAAATACAAATCAAAGCAAAATATTTTTTTCTGAATGATGATGTGGATGGTGATTACCTGCAGGTCTCTGTAATCCAGAAAAAAGAATGTTGGAACTCCATCAAATGGACAGCTGCATTCAAAGTCCAACAATGGAATCGGATGAATAGTAGTTGTATTTATCCTTATACTTAGTTGAGGTTCTCCTTGTGTATACATTAATCTCTATCTTTCTAATTCATATATCTTTCAACTGATCAGAAGACACTTTTTTTTTCTTAGTTTTTTTTCTGTTATTTTTTCTTTTGTGGTGTAATTTTTTCCCTTTACCTTCTTCAGGCCGGCCTTATATGTAAAGGATGAGAAAATAGATATACTAAGGGATGATGACATCATTCAACTATACTTTTTTTCCTTTTTGAAAAGGATCATTGAACTATACTTGTTTTCTGCTTCTAACTCATGTCATTCTTGTGAAGAAAATGCCCCATTAGCCTTTCATGGTTTCAATGAGATTGTTGAAAAGGTGAAACTGCATACTTGGTGGTGGTTTAAGGTGTACAAGTCTAGTTTAGCTCTCGATTTTCATACCTGGTGGAGTAATCCATCTTTGTATTGGTTATTCTACTAGGTAATGCCGCTTGTTGGCTTCATTCTTTTTCGCCTTTTGATTTTATTTTATTTTTTTGGTGGTGGCCGGGGTTCGAACCCCGGACCTTGCATATTTTATGCAGTGTCCATACCAACTGAGCTAAGCTCGCGAGGAACGTCTTTTGATTTTCTTGTAATGCGAGACTTGTTTTGATTCCTGGGTAGGTTGCTTGGCTTCTCAAAAAAATAAAATCAATTGGATCTCTGTTGTTAACACAGCTTATATAATTTTTACACTACCCAAAAAAGCTTATATAATTTTTTTTACTTGTTATGGAGCATAAAATTAATACAATAAGTTTGTCAAATATTTTATTAGAAGCACTAAGAACAAGAAATGGTAACTCTTCAATAGTTAAGATTGATGAAAACAACATTCATGAAACTATTAATTGGAGTAGTTCGATGAGGTTTTGAATCCGTTTGTTATAGTTCTTTTAAATGATTTCTATTATAGTGTTAGAATCTTTTTGTTATAACTTTTTTAACGCTTTTTTTTTTAAAGAAAGCTTCAAATGAGAAATTAATTTAAAAAAATTATTTTAAGTAATCTATTATTTTGGCAAGACTTTTAGGATAGTAATTTTTTTTAAAATGCTTAAAATGAGAAGTGGAAGTCAAAATCAGTATTACACCTACAATTTATTACAAATGAATTCGAAATAGATTTACTGATTTTAAATGAGTTCTCAAAAAAATCATTTCTACAAATATAAAACAAAAATCACTTTTTTTAAAATCTATAACAAACAAACCTTTCTTCCTAAAACAAGTGAATTGGCACCCATGGGTGGATCCGCTAATTGTACAATTAAGTATTGTAGAACTTCACTTTATAGCTTCATGTGAAGGTTTTATTTAATCAATCTAATCGGAATTTAATTATGATGACCAATAGTGTAAACGATTTACATGGTTTGAATTTAAATTTGATATTAATAAAAGTTATCTAATTTGTAATTTTTAAAATGATTATAATTAATAAAAATGATTATAATCTAACTCAATTTTTTAAATAGTATATTGATACAATATGTCTCTCTTATTGTACAACCATTGAGAATGCTTTGTTTAAGGATAATTTTTTGGTACCTTAAGTTTGGTTGGGTATCGGTATCATATAGGAGAAATATGACATGACATTTGCATAATTGGATGATGAATGTATACCCAACTAAATTTCATAAGTATTATTGTGTTCACCTTTATTTAAATTAAAAAGTAATTCGAGCAAGAGTGTACGATTTAAGGTTAATTATATTATACTATGCACAAGAAAAAATATGTTGTGCTATCCATAAAAGTGCGTGAATCAATAAGTTTCATTATATTTCACTTGATCTAATAGTAAAATTTATTGATGCAATAGTGGAATAAACTTGTACGTACAAGATACAATGCATTTTTCTATTTTATAGTGGTGATTTAGTATTTTCTCAATAGATAAACAATAACTTCTTTCCAAAGCAAAAATCTTTAGTCATCATTTATATAATTTTGGTTTAATTGTAGCTTTAACCCCTTGTATTATTCAATTTGTGATTTTGATTCACCAATGTGTAAATTGACTTCTAAATGTCTCATTCCACCTGGCTGGATGATCCTGTCATACACTAAACCTATCAATGGTCTCATCATCAAATTTGGAAGTCAATTATACAGAAGGGCAAAATGTCACATTATTTAATGATTATTTTGGTGTTGAAAGGAAATGAATTTAAAAACACATTTATCACATTGATTAAAGTTATTAGATCCAATTATTTGATGTATCATAAAACATTATCATAGCAACAATGAACATTTTTTTGTTGTAAGGCATCACATGATTTAAACTTCAATTATTTGGAATTTATTCTCGCATTGCAAGAGGTATGGTGCAACATAAACACCAAAAAAATAAGGGTATACCTTAGCTTATTCGTATCTATATTTGCTTTAATTGATTCTTAAACCATTCTCCCCATTCTGAAGCAAACCAGTTCATGTTATCATGATAAAACATTTGTTGTGGATCTTCAATGTATATGCTATTCCATTATTTCGTATTCCAAGTTACATCACATGTCACTTTCTCAATAAGAAAAAAAGTCCTCTATTTTCTTTTGTATTTAAATAATTTCTGATTCCAAATTTTTGCTCATGTTATAATAAAATTATACAACCAACACCATTCTTTTCCATTTAATAAATTTGCATTAATAATTTTGTTTGGTAAACTAGTTGACATATATTCCCCATCAATAATTTTTTTTAAAAAATCTTAGCAATAATTTTTGTTTAGTGTAAATTGGAGCCAATATCAAAGATGATGGGAAGTTTTCTTCTATTTATTAGGTTTGCCAATGGTATTAGCCCCTACAAGTTTGAAAAGGTTAGTATTCAAATATGAAGTGTCAAAGACTCATTAAAGAAAAAAAGAAGTGTCAAATAATATTGATTTTTTTGGCAAAGTCAAATAACATTGATGAATGAATATTATTGACAGAAAAAAATGGTTGTACCTAAAGAAAAAGGAATTGGACCCCATTACATGTTAGTGTGTGCAATGGTGGAGACCTAAACTTGAAAATTAATTTATCATATTCTTTTTCACAATAGAAAGTGGGTGTCACCTTTCATTCATGTCTTTCATGTCAAGCTTCTTAATATTATTATTTTTTAATGCTTTTTTTTGAAGAATTATATTATTTTTAATGTTAAAAGCATCTTATTTGGGTATCATTCATTGTCATCAAATGAAAAGTATTTGGTAGTGTTTTCTAAGTAGTTCCTAAGAATCCTAATTAGTATTGGCAATATGGGCCTCTAATGATGGACCCATTATTGCCCCATCAAAAGTTAATCATTATGGGCCACTGTCCTATTTCTGGAAATACGAATCAAGGCACAGAGGGACCTATATGCCCCATGAAATTCGACTTTTTATGTTCCAATATAGGTAAAAACAAATAAATAGTGAACATTTTTGTTTTCTCTCAGAGATAAAATAAAATAGTGAACATGCCTCTTTGTGATTGGAGCTAACAACATTTGCCACTTTTCTTCCCTTAAACGTCTTGCCTATGGGCAACCTAAGATAAGTATTTATTTACTTTGATGAAAGAGATAAAATAAAATCCACATGATTGTTTGTATAAAATTAAAACGCCACCTATATTTATAATTATTGATTTTGTAAAAAACCATTATAATTAGAGTAATTTCTTTTTTTTTTCAAAAAAAATATATTAGTTCTGACGTTCCAAATAACAATGGTGGGTGTTTCACTTATTTAACACTACATTAAAAATATATTAGTCTTTGACGTTCCAATAACAATGGTGAAGCATAATATATGGGTGCATGTGGAGAAGGGTGACTATGGAAACACTTTATCTCTCTCCCTCTCTTCATTTTTTGCTAGTCCCATTTAATAAATCTTAATAAATTAAATAGTTTTTGTTAAAATGTAATGATATAAAATTATTTGTAGGATTTATTTAATAATTTCTTTTGAGGTGTTAGGTTGGAGAAAGTTGGTGCTTATAAAATATTACTGTAAAATAAGTGATGTGAATATGATAAGAGACTCATTTAAACATCCAATTTAGAATACTTTGTTGTGAATAGTCTTAGAAGTTTGATATATGGACCGACAGGCTTAACATTATGTGACTAGTTGATCAATTTTTTTTGGATGATGACTACTCGATCAATTTAAGCAAACCCACAAGTCTAATTTTGATTTGACACAAATAAATAAGAAATTGTTTATGTTCTCAATTTTTGTACACAAGCACAAATACAGATAGAGGAAGAATGAAAGTGGTGTTGTTAGTGTGTCCAAATTAAAGATACAAATGGAACAATATCATTAATAGTAGTACTCCTATAGGACAATACAACAGCACCTTTGTCTGCTTACGAAACAGAGTTTGTAAATGAATTATTTAATATTTAGTACTAATGTTTTATTACCTTAGAAAATTAAGAGGAAGAACAAAAAAAATGATAAATATATCATAGTTACGTTAATCATTACATTTACAGTGATTAGGGTGTTAATTCAAACTATTTATAGTGGTTAATTTGAGTGCACTCATAATATGGATTGATTAGCAGCTGCCTAATCTTTGAAGAAATGGGAATTGTCACAAAGAAGGAACAATTAATCATTATGACATAATATGTGTTAGGTTTGAAAATAAGGAGGGTTCATGAAGATCAATAATTCCATACAATTATGCTAGCAAGTAGTAATATTATGCATGAGAACATTTTTTTTCCTTCATAAAATATAATCATACTATATTGCTTGTCCCTACTACAATGCAGAGACACCTGAGGCTGGAGCTTCATTGATGTTGGATTGGAGGACTCTAAAATTTGTCAGGTCTATTTTCTAAGTTGATATTAATTGGCCGTTGATAAAATAAGATATATTATTTTATTTTTACCAATGAATATTAAGTACTTTATTTGTATCAATAAAAATGATTCAATTTTGTTTTTATAAACAAGATATTTTGTGGAAAAACACTAATATATCAGATGGTTATATAAAAATATAGTTGAAATTATTTTCTTTTCACTTTTATGTATCATAAGATTTTTTTAATTTATGTCTGCTATTTATCAGAAAAACTGCAGAATGTGATAAATGGAAAGTACCAAGTACAAAGTCGTCACCTGGCATTGTAATTGTCGGCATCCTAAAGTTACTTCATCTGATCTTAATAAATATAAATGTCATAGTTTCAAAGGAAAAATATATATTCTAAAATAAAAGTAATTTTATCTTTTTAATATAGTGTTAATTATTTATTTTTATTATATAATTATTGTGAATTGAAACCCTTATGCAGCACTAATAAGATAATACATAGAGCACATAACAATGGCACCTAACAATCAAACAAAATATTAAAAAAAAAATAACAACGTATATAGTGTGACACAAATGATAGATATTTAAGTTTTTTAATCTTTTGATCCACAATACGATTCTTGTTCGACTTGTGTATGAAAAACATCTCTTAGAAAAGTTCAACCCATTAAGTGGAACTTAATTACTTTGAGGTGATTAATCTTTGCGGATGATACATTTGGTTTAAAAAAATGTATATAAAAAAACCATGGTTAACGCAAAGAAAACAAAGATAAAGAGAGTAGAGATGGTGATTACTGTTGTTTTTTTGTTACAACAAATTTTATTTAATAACCTTATCACTGCTCAAGACGAATAAAGACCGATAATTAAAGAATACAAAGAGATGATCACTAATTAGAGGTGGTCATAATGATGGTTGACAATGGTCATAGTGGAGGTTGACAGTGGTCAAAGTGGTAATTTGTGGTGGTTAGAGTGATGGCTGATGTTGATTAGAATAGTGGTTGTTGAATATTGATGATGACATATTAGTGTTAAGGTGTGTTTGTTTGAAGGTTATCACAAATATTTTTAAGAAAGGAAGGTTAAGAATATAATATTTTCATGTTTGATACGTGTCAATGTTAAGGGTGTATTTGTTTTATGGTTTCAAAAAATTTTTTTGAGATTAACTTTCCTATAAATGTTAATAACGACAACATTATTTTTACATATATGTTCATACCCAGGTGATTTACCATTCGGTGAACAATAATGACATCATAAAAGATGGTATAATCAAAATAACAAATGACATCATAAGATTCAATCAAATAGCCACTGGGGAAAGAATCTTCAGAACTTAGCTCAGACCAACTTTGAATATGTACAACAAATTTCTTCTTTCAAAAGCTTGGTGGAATAATTCTAGTCACAAAATGTCATTTTCATTATTTATTTATTTATTTATTTTCCTTATGGTCTTTGCTGTATTTACCAGTACTATGATCATTTCCCTTTATTCCTAATGGCCATCACGTGCCATTGCAGTTCCTCAATTCCCTCTTATTTTTTTCTTCTTATAAATTCTTGTCTTATCTTATTGGAAACATTTTAAACACTATGACTCTCTCTTTTAATTGGTATTCTTAATAAAAATATTAATGATAAACATCGCATTTATGTTTGATTTTAATCATAACTAAATAAAAGTTATGCTAACAAATTTCTTAAGACATTTGCTAAAGAATCTAAAAAAATATTCTATGTTGAAAAAAGAACATTTTTTTAATTTCAAATCATTAGTTACACATTTAATAAGACATTGTTATTATATATTTTTTAATAAATAAATGAAAATACTTGTTAGCATTTTCTTTCTAAAAAAAACAAGAGAAGAGTGAAAAAAAAATTGAACATGGGGTAATAGTCAAGTCATAGAGATTGGGAGAGAGAAAAGAACAATTTCAATTTCATATAAGAAAAATCAATGATAGCTGTGCCCTGACACACTTTCCTCATTGATATGCAACCTTTTACTTGATTGTACTATTTATTATACCTTCTTATTTTAACCACAAACTAATAATATAGTGTATAGAATCTTTATGATAACAATAACAGCAATATGGATCCAAAGTAAGTAAATGGGAAAAAAATTAGTTTAGGATAAATACAATGACTGAACACAGAATGGGACAGAACAACAGAGAGACCTTCCTTGAACAAAACTAATCGGTTTCATTGTTGGCAGTTCAAGAATCCAATGTAGAATGAACCCTTTTTTTAAGCAGACAATAAAAGGTCATGAAATCAGCATTTCAGCATTTATAATTGCTTCCATAAAACAAAACATTTATAATTGCCATGTGGCCTATACTTATTTCTTTGACACAAAATCAATGCTCACATATCAATTTATTTTAACTTTTTTGACCAACAATTTATTCAAACATTTGAACAACTTCTTCGTCCTCATTTCATTGCAATGCCTAAGATGGTTTTTTTTTTTTGTGAGTTTTTTCTTAAAGGAATTAATATACAACTATTAATAAACCTTACATGAAAAGAGGAATTGATAAACAAGTATAGGGATAAGTTTGAAATATATTTGTAAAGATTGACATTTTCACCTTACATATTGTTTTGAATAATGAATTAGATTTTAAAAAAATTGATAATGATTCTAGAGTATTCGAAAGAGAAATGATATTTATACCATATTTGTGAGATAATTTTTAAACAATTTTATCTCATACTATCATAATAATCTTACTCTTTTCTTCCTCTTTATATATCTCTATTGTTTTTTACCAATAAAAAAGAAAAAATAATTTTGTTTTAAAATTGTTAAAAAATAGCTATACAAATATGAGATAAGACTTGAAATAAATTTATACAGTGATATGAGGTGAATTGAAAAGTATTAAATCCAAAATGTAGTAGAGATAAAATTTAAAATGAATATATAAATAGCAATATTTCACACCTTGATTTTGTAAGAGTTGACCGATGTTCAAACCAAATTCTAAAAATATCTAAAAAAGACACAATGTTCTTCTAGCTTATACTTTCTCTGATTGCTATTGGAAGAAAAAAAATGACTTATTAGATTTATTGAATAATTGATTTATTTGATCTATAATATAGATCAAAATATGTAATTCAATAAGTCTAAAAAATAGTTTTTATACTTATAATTGTGACCGAAGAAAATATATTAGTTAAAAACTTTACGAAATATTGAAATGAATAAACACAAAAATACCATGAACTGTGAAAAATAAACTTATACAACTGATATAAGACTTGGCCATAGAAAAACTTGTTTTTATTTAGAACTATTATGATTACGATGGATGACTGATTATTCATATTAGGGCCAAGAGATATGAGAATAAAGGAAAGGCATGTCATGTGTATGTAGTTCACTTCTTTTGATGAAGAAACAAGACATGAAAGGCTAAAGATATATAGGTGTGTCTATACCTATTGATCGAACTATAGCAATCCACCAATGTTCCTGACACCCATGATTATTTTGTCCAAAAATCTCATTTAATTAAATAATATTCCGTGCTACTAATTTGGATTTTTCCTTTCAAATAAATAAATAAATGAGTATATGATTTGGATTTTAAACTTGTCCCTAATGCATATAGATACATTTTTTTGTCCCTTAAATGAAAATAAATAATCAGTCTAACCTACATTGAGTACGATTAATCTAAATGTCCTAGTTTCACTAATTTTTTGTCATCAATTTTTTTATCATGTAATTTATTTATTTTTTGGAAAAAACCCAAAGTAAAAACTACACCACTCAACTTTAAAAAGTTGATTTTATAAATATGAGTTAAATCTAAAATAAAAATCTTATACGGTATCAAAGTGTTTCAATGGAATAATCCATTATTTATATCCATGCACCAAACCTAATAATGCTCAGCATGAAAGAATGTATTAAGGAAAGTCAAAGTCTTACATAGAATAAAAATAAGGTCTAAAATAATTTTATTAAAAATTACGATTCTCACCTTATATGCCAGTTTTGTGAGAATGAGTTAAATACAATATAAAAATTTCATAAACTTAGTAAATTCTTCAAATCCAATCGATGTTTTTATAATACTCTCAAAATAAATAAAAAATATTAAAAAAATATTGTTTTATCATTATATACAAAAGGAAAAAACTTAGGTACAATTCCTTATGTGCTTTTCGTATGGTTCTTAACTAAATTCACCATGATTTCCTTAAATCCATAATTCTCTAAAAGTTTGTTATCTCCAAAAAAGTTGTATTTTTAGTTAAGAACCATACGAAAAGCACCTAAAGAATTGTACCTAAGTTTTGCCCTATACAAAAACACTCTCAAAATAGGGAGATCTAAAATTGTTTGGCAGTTTGGAGGAGATGAGAAGATTTTAGGTAAAATAAAACAGGAACGATAGTCACTAAATTAGTTTAATGTGAGAGTTTATATTATAAAACAAAATCCTCACAAAATAAGAAAATCTAAAACTATTTCGGAGGAGGAGGATTTGGAAGGTTTTTTTTTAGAAAAATCTCAAAGTCCCGCATATGATATAGATAAGGTCTGAAATGAGTTCATAAAAACTATACCCCTCACTTTTAAAATTGATTTTGTAACGATGAGTTAGACTAAATATAAAATTCTTAGGTTGTATCATATAATATTGGTGGGGTCGTCCACTTATTAACTTCGCACACCAATTTCATTGGTGTTAAGCGTGAATGGGTGTATTAGAAAAAATCCAAAATTCCACAAAGAATAGAGATAAGGTCTCAGATGAGTTTCTAAAGAATGACAATTCTCGTTTTACAAGTCAGATTTTTTTTTGTAGTGTTACAATGTAGGGAGAAGAGCAACAAGTGCATCTTGGAGAAGCTACCATGTTGCAATGATGTTGACAGACGTTAATAAGGAGAACATTATGAAAACAAAGCCATAGAAAGTGTTGGAGTTTTTATGGTACTTTAAGGCGCTAAAGCCAATTCATGTTACAATCTACATTCCAATCTCTATTTTGTTGAAGTAGCCAATAGTATCCACTCGAGCAACTATATTCACCTTTCGTTGCATGCCTCTAAGTCCACGCATCTTGAAGTCGTACATCCAAGTTATTAGGAGCTGGAAGCTGATGAATATAATGAACAATATTAGTTGGTGTCATAGTGGCAAGACCTTGCAAGTTCCACCTACCATCATTCCACACATCCTTCAAACACATAACTGAATCACTGATGTTAACAAAAGGGACCAATTGATAGAGGGGACCAAGTTGTGTCCAGTCAATATTTCAAATCGACGAGCCTCTGGAGCCTACACAAAAACTATACCCTGCAACAAAATTTGTAATGGCATGTTGAATACCGCACCAAGTGATTGAGGGTGTATTATATTTCTTATTCATCCATAAAGATGTGTTGCCTATGTATTTACGGGAAAGAATTTTCACCCATAATTTATATTTATTATGAAGCATGTTCCACACTAACTTATCAAGCAGAGCTAAATTAGTAAGTCGAGCTTCACGAATACCTAGGCCACCAAAGCGTCCCCCCCTAAGGAAACTCGTTTCCATCTTATCTAACCTGTTGCAAACATAAGTAAGAAGATAGTGAATTTGCATGGTATAAACGAGAATTGTAGTTGTGACAGACTTCACTAAGCAGGCTCGTCCTGCTTTATTCAAGATATTTTCTTTCCAAGTGGCTAACCTTTTTGAAACTTTGTCAACAAAGTCATTATATACATTTCTAGAAACTCGACCCCTGACAAGAGGAAAACCAAGGTTATGTCCCAAATCCATCACAAGTTTAATAGTTGAAATATCTTGTATCTCACGCTTTCTTTCCCCTTGAACCATCCTAGAACATATAGTTTTGGACTTTATGGTACTGATCCTTAATCCTGAAGTTGAACAAAACTCCTCTAAAGTATCCATAACAACTTTAACATGTTCGGTAATAGCTTCACAAAACAACATAACATCATCAACAAAAAGAACATGAGATAATTGTGGGCCACCCTTAGAAACCTGTATAGGTTTCCATACGACACTTAGGACTATCTCCATATAAAGAACAAACAAGTAAGGGGATAAAGGATTGCCTTGACATAGACCTCTAGATGGAGTAAAATGACCAGTTTTGATATCATTCCAAAGAACACTCAAATTGCTAGATCGGACATAACTCATGATGAGAGATATTGTTTCCAGGGGAAACCAAAATCATGGTGAGTGAGTTCCAAGAAGTCCTAATTGAGCCTATCATATGCCTTTTCGAGATCAATTTTGAGTGCAATAGAGCCCTTATTTGCGCAAGAATGATGTATGAAATGAAAAACCTCTTGGGCCAGGTTGGCATTATCAGTAGTACAATGAAGCTACTTTGAAGAGGGCTTATTAGGTCAACAAGAAACGATCTTAAGCGACTAACCAAATCTTTTGTGATTACTTTAAAAATGACATTACAAAGACTGATGGGTCTAAAATTCTATAACCTTTGGAGATTACTCTCCTTGGGAATTAGGACAATTAATGTCTCTACAATTGAAGCGTTAATAATACCCATATTGAAAGCTGTGTACACAAGATGTCATATGTCATCACCAGTTCTTTCCCAAAAATGTTTAAGAAAATGGGTTGGAAGCCATCAGGGCCACGCGCTTTATATGATATCATACCAAACATGGCTCCCCACCTCTTCCTTAAGGATCAGTGTTGTAAGAGAATCTCTACATTGTTCACTTAAATGAGACATATGATTAACCAATAAAGTATTTGGAGTAGTGGAGTGATCAACGTCAAATAATTGTTTAAAATAATTTATGGCTTATGCTTGGAGGATAACATCATCGATACTCCATTGACCATTTTCAAGAAATAGACCTTGAATCTTATTTCTCTATCTCCTCACTAGTGTCTGAGTGTGGAAAAACTCGTGTTACGGCCTCCTAGTTTCACCCAATTCTCCCTTGACTGTTGGTACCAAAGGATCTCTTCCTGCTTTAAAACATCATTATATTCATTTTAGAGTGATGCCTCGGTCATGATGAGGTGGGCTGAATCAACTATTTCTAACCTGTGTTGTACCTGATTTAATTTCGCCGCAAGAGTACCCTTCCTTTTATGAATGTCACCAAACACCTATTTCTTTAATGTAGTCGCATCTAAAAGAACATGCTCAAGTCTCTCAGGTACAATTTATTCACCTTTATCCCAAGCTTTATATACTACCTCTGGAAAATATTTATGTGTTAGCCAAGCAACTTGAAAGCAAAAGGGTCACACACGTTTACCTATAACAAAATTGACACCCCTTAAGAGGATATGGTATTGGTCAGAATAATTACGCATCAAGTTCTTTACATAAACTTCTGAAAAGTAGTACGCCACGTTCAATCACCAACGGCCCGGTCCAACCTGTTAGAAACCTTCAAAATCCCTCGTTCCTTACGAGTCCAAGTATAAGTACTACCCATAGATCCAAGATCAATAAGATTACATTGCTTCATCATATGAGAAAAGTTCTCAGCTTGTCTAGTTGTAAAGATGCTCCCTTTTATCTCAGAGGGATGAATTACTTCGTTAAAATCTCCTATCATAACTCAAGGACTCAAAATATAGTCACGAATAGAAATAAGATAACTCCATAATTTTTCACGATTGACTAGTTAAGGGCTACCATAGATAACAAAGCAAAACCACATACAACCAGCCTTTTTAATGCAGATGGTGACTGCTTAAAAGTAAACATCTATCACTGTAATATCATAATCACAACCTTTACTTTTCAACATCTAAATACCTCTCGATTGATTGGAAGCTTCAGAGAGAGCACATATCTCATAACCCGGATGATTCCAAAATAGTGATGATTTCGAGAAAGGACAATGAGTTTCCATGATAAAAATAAAGAAAGGATGATGTTTCCTTACCAATTCCTTAGCATAACGACGACCCTCAAGATTAAGAGCACCTCTGATGTTCCATCTCAAATGAGTAAGATCTTCAAAATCCATGGTAAAACATATATTATAGTGTGATCACAACAGTGTCCTCTCACAATGTGGAGAGAAAAACCAAACTCTCACAACGAGGATAGAAAAATTGTATTTAATAAAAGAAATCAGAGACCTAATAGTATTATCCTTACAATAACCTTTATGATTCAAAGAGAATTGGTCAAAGAAAGACCACTGCAGCATAACTACATGCCACCAATCATAAGAAACATAAGCAGCCACAAGACAACTTTAACGACGCTAAATTATCCATGATCGGAAAGGAAAAATGTTAATAAAGAAGATGTGAGTCAACAGAGTCGGAGTACCACCGATTGGAATGCAACGCCTCGCCGCTGGTGCCTAGGTCATGCAGTTGAGTGTTGTAAAAGAAAAAAGAATTAATATTGGCATTGTTGATTGGGAAAAGAAACCGAAACCGCGAGAGAAAACAATGAGAGGCAACAAATACTTAGAATCATGATTCATGAATGATTGGTGTGCCGCTCACCATAGAAGAATATGAAGGTGAGAAAAAACACAAGAAGGGGGGTGAATTTTGGTTTCTTTCTCTTCTCCTAAAACTAAATTCACTGTTCAGAACCTGATAGAGTTCAACTTCTGAAGTAGTGATCAGAGTCTAGTTGCAGCGGATAAGTAGAGAGAGAGAGAGAGAGAGAGAGAGAGAGAGAAAGCAATTTATAGTGGTTCCTTCCACAATCCGGAAGTAGTCCACTCCTCCTTGCATTTCCAAGGAGAGTTCACTAAAATCAATATATGATTACAATTGCTCAAGCTCAATAACAAGAGACTTCAAACTAACTCAATCACAACTGCAAGAGATTTCCTATTACTCAAGCACAACTGCAAGAGACTTCTATTCAAACAGAATTACAAAGAAAATTGTTTGAGGCTGAACACTTGATATACAATCAGTGGTGTTCACAATACAAATTAGATAAGACTCTAGAATTTCTAAGATATGAAAGTTGCTAAGAAATTCTAAGTGAACTTTGATGTGGAACAATTTCTGTAGAGGTTTGGCTCTTGTAAATTGTTGTGAGTCTCTTGGAAATCTTCAGGTCTTCACTCCTTTATATAGAGGTGCGAAAGAGACGTTGTTGATTGCCAGCACATCAAAAGAGTCGTTGTAGAAGCTTGATCAAATAACCAATGATCTTTTGCTTGATTTGGTTATTGTCTTATAAATGATCAATTTCAAATCCATTCCATGTATAGAGCAAAATCAGCATATATGCAGCTATATTTTGTACAATAACAGACATGGTGAGTGGAGTAGTGGTTGTACAATTGTACTATTGTCCTTTTCCTGCACTCTTAAGTGGATAAGCATCCAATGCCTTCAAATTCCTTTGAAATAGTCGTTGCTCCAGGCTTCCATTCCTTCTGCACACATGGACATGAGAATAACAGTACTTAACAAACTTTGAAACTTCCAGTCTTCAGCTTCTGATGATCTCCAGCTTCTGATGATGTCAACTTCTGGCGAACAGCTTCTGATGAGAGTGCTTTTGATGACGTCGGCTTCTGGTGATCTTCAGAACCTCTTTTCTTCAGATGCTTTCTTGGAACTCAATCTTCCTTTTTATATATTTCATTGCTCCCATTTGTTCTTCAGAACCTATGCTTCATTTAAAGACACTCAAATTTTTGTCTCTGGTTCTGCATACTTGAACAAATATTAGCATATTCAATTGACATTTTTTAATACATTGTTATCATCAAAACTCAAAGGGTAATGTTAAACACATTTTGTTCCAACAGAATACATATATTACGACTCAGATGTTAATTGGGTTCCGACTCTGAATCGAAATTCCACAATCCTTAATCGCACATGTTTACCCCAAATCGGTTTAATCTAAACAGTGTCGTTTCTGAGATTTTGGTGGCCTAGGGCGAACTCACAAATTTGGATCATAACTAATAAACCTATATAAACATCAAACTTGATACAAAAACCTAAACAATTTTTTTTAGGGCCTAATAGACCCCTAAAAGAAATTGGGGCCCAAATTTCGTACTTATTTTTTAGAGTCTAGGGCGGTCGTCTTCTTCGCTCTGCCTCAAATATGACCATGAATCTAAATGAGTTATCTCCAATATAAAATCCTTAAATAAATTCTTCAAATTCAATCTATTTTAAAATTTTAAAATGCAACTTTTGTCAAATAGTGACTTACCACAATTTCGTCGATCTCATTTCAACCACGTTTTTTTTTATATTTGTGGAAATTTTATGGTTTTTATAAGTTTATGACCCGAATACTTGATAAACGAAGTAGGAGAAAAAGAAAATGCAAGCCTAGAGACAAAATTGGTGGTTTATGTTATTTACAACGCTTTAAGTTCTACCACAATCTCAAGCAAGTTACTCACATGACAAGTTACTCACATGACATATTATCCTCTTGGAAATTATCAACTATGAATACTAATTAAAATGCCTTAATATAAAATTTTTAATGCCATCGGTGGTTTGGTTTCTTATCTTTTGTGGCTTTAATTAGTCCTTCCCTATCGTCACAAGAATACACCTCTTCAATTTTTTTACTTCCTTTTCTAGCTTTGAAATTGATGAAGTACTAAACTAGTAAACTAGGGGAAATAGCTAAGTTAATGTGATCAAGATTGTGTTGGCTAGTCATGGTTTCAAGGAAGATGAAGATAGAAGAATCAAACATGTGTTTTCAGGGATAAGGATAGAGGAGAAGGATAAGGAATTGGTGCCCTCTTTGAACAGATACAAAAGCTTAAGAAAAGGATTTTACACTGCCAAATTCCGCCTAAAGTTTCTATGATCATTTTCTCTTCCATTACCACATGGCCTATCACGTGTCATTCTAGCTCCATGACAAAAACATTCTTATTCTTATCCATTATATTACATGTTGAGAATGAGACTTGAACATGAAAATCAGTTCCAACAAATTGATGTGATAGTATCATCTGTATTATGCATTGGAAGAAAAATAATAATAATAATATAATAGTTTAATCTTGATTCAGTGTAAAAAAATTATACTACATGTTTGCAATGTTGGAGAATGTTTTTCTTAATGACTTAGGTTCGACTCATTTTGATACTAATTTAGAGTTTGTACAACTTTGTTATGACTTTAATTCAGGCCTCGTTATTTGATGGCGAAATTTGTGCTCCAAATGAATTTGTTACTATGCCTATTTGGTATGGTAACAAGATTATCTTGAGGAAGATAGAGAATCTCACATTGATGAAGGATTGATGTAGAAAATGCATCGTTCGCGAAGAATTCATTGGAATTCATGGAAGTACCATGTTGCCGATGAGACAAATGAGGTTGTACCTTCACACGCACTCTGACGCCTAAGTCAGATGAGAAACAAGGAGGTTGAAAGGTTTTAGGGATATAATGAACTTACTTGGAATGGTAGTGGAACTCTTCTTATATAGACATAAGTAAAAGTGTTGGCTTGAAGTCTTATTGAACTTTACCTTGTAATTGAACCTTTGTTAAGTGGATATGACTTTCAGTCAGACCGAAACATAACTGAATTTTAATTTTATTTTTGAAATTATTGGCTAAGCTATGTCATAAATCATTTAATTCTAAATGAAAAGTATCAAATACGTTCTTCAAAATTTTGGGTGTAAGTTAATCTTTTATATTTTTGAATTCCGCTTTTAGTTCTTGTGAAAATAATTTAATTTTTTGTTTTCTAAATATTTTCTGTCACCACTTTTTGTCTCTGCTTTTAAGTCAACTAATGTGTATCATTTGAAATTTTGATTTTTTTTTTTGCAGTCATGTTTAGTATATTATAGAACTCTTTCTTGCAAAAGTTTTAAAAAAGTTAACATTCGACAAATTAAATATTTTTTTATGTTTTTGGTAAGTGGGTATAACAAAGGTAATTGAACTCTTTATTGTTTTAAATCAATATTTTGTTAAAAGAAATATTTTTGGTAAAAATTCTATAATATACTTGAAAAAACTCATTGAAAATATAAAGGGTACACATGATTTGACTTAAAAGTAGGGATAAAAAATGGTGATACAAAATATTTATAGGATAAAAAATTAAAGAAATTTTTTAGAGTGACCAAAAGTAAAATTTGAAAATTTATAAGGATCAAAGACTTATTTAAATCCCAAAAATTAGAGAAATTTTTTAGAATGACTAAAAGTGAAATTTGAAAATTTATAAGGATCAAAAACTTATTTAACATTAATTTAAAACATTAATAATATTGAATCAAACTTAATTTTTCATCTATGAGTGTTAACAAAAGTCCCGACCATTTAAAAAAAAATATAAATATATCCTCAATACATCAAGAATAACATCTAAAGACTAAAATACATCACATTGATTGTCACAATTTTTTTTTATCAAACAGTTACAATATTGGGTCATAAACAATAATTTGATATTCTTAGTTTTTTAGTCTTTTTGGTTCGGCATTGAACCAATCTTTTTCATGTTTAGAACCCAGTTGACTTTATGAAGCTAAAATTTCTAGCTTCACTTCAAACACACATTTTTCCATTCCCATCGCTAAAACAAACATACACTTTATCTAATAGGATTGTGGCTCGTTATTTTCAACAAGAATTTAACTCTCTCTCTCTCTCTCTCTTGAGTTGTCACTTATAACCCTAGATTTTTCTCCTTCATCCATCGAAGAAGGGGGATTCATGGTCAATTTTTTACTCGAAATCACCCCTCTAGATTATTTTTCTCATTCCCATTTAAATAAGTTATTTTCACATATATTTAGTTTTTTTCTTTCGTGATTTCGTCGTCATGGTTTTATGTTTTGTTCATCGTCTTTGTGTGGTGTGTTTGTCTTTCCCTTCATGTTATGGTGTTCGTTATGTTCAGATTGTCAGATCAGTTTTGACCCAGTGCAAATTTAATCAATGACTTTGATATCGTTAATGTAGATACGGAGGCATGAATATTCTTGACACTTGAATATAGTCATATTTGTATGCTTATGTATTTCGTCGTTTTATGTTATTAACTTGTATGATGTGAGTTAATTCAAGGTGAATAAGTGAGATATATGGGGTTCGAACCCTGAACTATATTATGCATTGTCTCTTCCAAATGAGTTAAACTCATAGTGACAATAAGAAAAGGTTTTAATTGTGGTTATGAGTGTTGAAATACAAATTTGTATGAGACCAAGAATTTGAAACAAAAAAATAAAATTGACCACAAATTGTTTCAACGCCATAAATATTTATAAATGACTAATTTATAAACAAAAATAATAATATGAATAACATATTTGAAAATTTAAATAAAGTAAAAAGACTTCTTGTGAAGTTTTTCCTAAATTATTAATTTCATCCGTGAATTTAAAGAACATTGAAATTGAATGAATGTATGATAAACTTTATACTAAGTTGGCATATATTAATAAAATCATAAATACTAATTTTCGTGGCCTTAATTTATGATCACAAGGTAAAGTTACAAAACTTTATGAGTTTTTAGGCTGGTGGAAGCACATACGCATAGTCACACCTTGCATATGCATAGCATTTTGTGAAGTAAAGAATGAAAGCTAGAAAAGGAATGATAAAAATATGCACACCTCTTGACTTATGCACATTTGGGGACAAAGAATTGAATAGCAAAGACAAGATGAAATTTCAGCACCTCTTCCTTTGTCCAAAGCCCAAAATGTGTCCTTTCTCTCTCTCTTTTTCTCATGTGATGAACGAGCTGGATCTGACACCCATGATTGTTGGGTCGTCTGCAGTATAATCCTCAAAAAACCGTACCTTACAAGCTTAGGTTTCTAACTTCTAGACATTCTAAATTTGTAACCTCTCCCATTTTATTTCCATCACGTGCATGGTGTAACGGTGGATAGAAAACAATCAAACTTTTATGATATATTATCTTCATAGCCTAACACTATTCTAATACCTATTCTTTACTCTACAATTTTATACAAGTATTTCTTATTATTTTTGTTCAAAATACTCTTTGACAATGCGTTGGAAAATTTGAAATCGAGATAAGGTGGTGTTGTCATACTTGCTAGAATTGAATGGTATGCACCAAAGTGTGAGGGGTGTATTGACGAAACTCTCAATTATGTTATGTTAAACTATGTAAGTGATTGTCCATGTGAGCTTAACTCAGTTGGTAAGGACAATGCATAATATATACAAGGTCTAGGGTTCAAACCTCGGACACTACCAAAAAAGTATGTAAGGTCTAAGGTTAAAAATGATCCTTGTTGAAAATGATACAAATGATTGACAGTACAAAGATAATGTAACACATACTAGTTTAGAAAGAAAATAAAATAAAATAAAGGATCAATTATAAAATGATGTAGGAGGGTTTCCTTATTAATTCATTAGTATTTTTATTTTAGCACCTATTTGATTTTATTTTTGTCCTTAAGTGTAAACTCCTTTTCAAATTACTAGATGCATTTATTATTTTTTTTCCTAAACATACCCCTAATTAATACTACTATTTTGTCTTGAAATATGAAAAGTCAAATTTAATAGACATACAAACAAATGACAATTTCGTAATATTAACACAAAAAATAAACACATTAATTACGCTAACAACTTTTCTTAAGAAACATGGAAAAAAGAATAGGTGTATACATTAAGAGACGGAGGGAGTATATATATATGATCAATCGACACTATGATATCAAATTTCATATGACGCACAGTATTACAAAATTTACTATCGGATTGAAAACTGTTTTTTTTAAGGAATCGGATTGAAAGCTATTGTTTGTAACCTATCATGTCTATAAAAATTAATATTAATCTAAAATCATTTTATATATGTATATGTCAGTGAGATACATCAAAATTAACGTCTAATGAACTTTTATTAAACCAGTTAATTTTAAAGTATCTCAGAGACATGTCTTATATAACTTTATAGATTTTCTTTTGAGAGGGTCAAACAATATAGATATGATCTATGTTATAATAGATTTCAATCCAACCGTTGAATTTGTTATAAAAATTTGGTAAAAATATTATCACATATATCATAATTTTAAGTTTATCATCATTGTGTCAATTGAACTTTTATATAGTTGAGTGTCACGATGAGATGATATCTCTTCTAGTTAAAAAAAATATTATGATGAATTTCAATATGAATCGTCACAAAAATACATCTTTAAAATCTATGATATACCACCACATACACATATTTCATATATGACATTGATAATTTGAGAAAATAATATAATTGAATTAATCAAATGTTTATGTCATTGTTGAATACAAACATGTGTCAGATATCCAACACAATTTCAATCAAAATTGTTGTTGCTAAAAAATAAAAACTTTCTTAAAAGAACATTGTCGTTTACGTGATTCTATTCGACTTGAGATATTAGTCATCACAATTGTTAGCATATATACAACAGAAAAAATAATTAAAAATAGATATAAGTTGTTATATGAAGATATACTAATTGTCAATCACTATTGGGAATGACAAAGCACTCCTACCTAACTAACTCAACTGCCAGGATAAGAGGGGGCTAGCCTTATAATTTGAGGGAGGGGTTAGGAGGAACCATTTGACAAAACAATCTTTTATGATTTTGGATTTTATATATTGTACATTAGTGCCTTTGCTGATTATATAAATTTCAGATTAAGGAACCTTTAATTTGTGGCTCAAATAAAGTTGTCCAATTCTTATAGTGGCGCCAAATGTCACAAATAAATTGTTCCAAATAGTACCCAACCTTCCCTACTACATATAATAGATAGATAGATACTCATATTTTTGACCCCACAAACCTCACTATACCACAAAAAATTGAAGGTGCAGGTCAACCTATATGGTGGCTGTGTCTTTGTGTACCCTTGTATGCACTCTATAATAGATTATCCGCTCAACAATGAGTTATCTGTTTAACAATTTTGTATAGATTAAAAAAAGTTTATAAATGAAATAAAAGAAATAATATTTTGATTAAATTATTTTTATGAAATATTTATTTATTTATTTATTTATTTCTCATTATCATAAATGTAAGATGAAATATATTGACTAACGAGTAATGTAAGTAATATTAAATAGAGAAAACAATCAAGAAAAAATAATCAATAATATTCAAGAGATTGAAATTTGTTGGAGAGTCTGGTGAGCTCTGGGAGCGGCAATGGGTCAACCGTTCAAGACCCTAAGAGACTTAAACACACACTCTTACCCAAAACCTTAGGGCAATGAGTTCCCTCTCTTATATAACCTCTGTTTCCTCTATTCCTAGTCGATGTGAGACATAATCACTCACTTGATTACCCAACATTCTCCCCCTCAAGTGTGAATCATCCACATCACTAGCCTAATCCACACTAGGATCCCATTCCCGCTCCCCACCGAGCCTAACCACGACTCTGATACCACTGTTGGGGAGTCTGGGGAGCCCGCAATGGGTTAAACGTCCAGGACTAATAAGAGACTTAGACCCACATCTCTACCCAAAACATTAAGGCATTAGGTATATGGGTCCCCATTCCTAGTCGATGTGAGACATAATCACTCACACTTGATTTCCCAACAAAATTGACATTCATTTTATGATGTTTTTGTTCAAACGATTCAATGATAAAGGACGAACTTAAAATCTTAAGAAAGGGCGTACTCTAAAATCGGAAGGCAACATAAAAAAACTAAATACTTATATAAACCATCGAGCTTTTGGCTAAACCTATGTATATATAACAATATCATTGAGATAATACCGTGGACAAAAAGTTACCTTGTTCTCTAGCTTTGTTTAATAAACCAACAAATGACAGGAGTTGTTTATTTTGGGTGAAAGCAAGGGAGTATAATTACATTATAATATGATATACAAAACCCCACGTAGATGCTTTCTTAAGGTCTAGTACATTGAACTTTCCCTAGAACTAATATCATATATGGTATGTGTGCTGCTTAAGAAAGATTATTCTTTTCTTTCCCTTTTTAAGATCATTTTTAGTCATTGGTAATGGGGACTTCATGATGATATATATACATAGCCTCGTTTAATTAACAACAATACTAGATAACTAAAGCATATTATAGAGGAGTATCACAAACAAGAAACCAAACAAGAGCAACACTTCTATAGTCAGAAACACGTATATTTTGAATTTAGACACACTTATAAATAATTAAAAGTAGAAGAATAAATATTATTATATCAAAATACTAATAAAAAAAATTAACAATTTTCTCTTGTATTTGATTATTTTTTGTTATTGTGCCTAAACTTAAATATTTGTGTTTGTGACGATAGAAGTCTAAATGAAAGGAAAAAAAAAACAAATAAAAAAACAAAATGTACAAAAGGATCAAAAGGGGGGTCATCCCATTAACTGAAAGTATCTATAAATAAATAAGAAGCAACACCAAAACCACATGAAATACTACCTTCTTCACAATTACTAGTGACATTGTTCACCTACATTGATTGCAATAGAGAATTAATGTATTTGCATATAGATTATTAAGAAATCAACTAATTCTTGTAAAAAAAAAATCAACTAATTCATGTGCTTTTTTGTTTATATTTTATTTCAAGGAAAATATCATAAAATAAAATATTATTTTTTCACTTTCATTAAGAATATTTAAGAGAATATAATAAAATAAGCCAACTCGACATAATACTTGATGACAGTCCGTCATTTCACATTTTTAGAGTCTTTTTATGATATTTTTGAGTTCACAAGCAAGCTTAAGCAGTAAGAAAAACTGAAGAAAGGGAATCATGTCATGATTACTGAAAAATGTGTCACGATTACTGAAAAACGTGTCGCAATTTGGAGCTCTCAAGAAACATGCATTCGACATTGGTGAAAACGTGTCATGATGGAAAAAACGTGACACGATTATGGAAACCCTAATTTGGGTGGTTTGTTACACAAGCAGAAACATGTCACGATTTACTTAAATCGTGTCACGATTTTAGGAGCAGTTATTTATGCCGAAGACTATTCTGAAAACAAGGGTTACGAATTGAGAAGAGCAAAGTGCGATTTTGAGACATAAAGACGGCTAGGAGGACGATTTCTTCAACCTTCTATCAGTTCATGTATGTTTTGATTATACTATGGATTATACTATTTGTAAACTCGATTATGAGTAGCTAAATATCTTAGAGATTAGGTCTGAGATGATTATGTGTAACCCTAATTGATCCATGTTGCTGTGAAACTCTATTTATTGTAAATGACAATCTAGTTTTTATTCAATTCAATTGTTCTTAATGTTTTTTATATCCTGATCAAATTAAACATGATTTAGTGAGAACGAATGACTACTGACCATAGCTTTCAACTTAGACCTAATTGAATTGTTCTAATAAACAGGGTTATTCTAGGAATGGATAATCGTTTGCTAGTGATATTAGGTTAACGTGCTTAAACCTTCAAAGATTATTAGACCACCTAAGGAATTAGGGGCTGTAGTTTTAGAAGAGGGTCCTAACTCAAGGGATTGATTAAGACTAATTTGTTAACTATCGTAGAACTAGAAAATCATTCACAAGAATAGGCATAGTATACCAATTAGGGGAACATAGATGATTCGAAAGACCTGATCTCATCTCTCTCTCATATTTTCTAACCAAATCTATATTTTCTAACCGAATCTTTATTTTATGTTATTTAATTTTGTGAAATCAAATCAAATCTACTACTTAGGGCAAACAAAATAATTTATACATCCTAAATATTTACTTTATTGCTAAATTGAGATTAACACAGTCCTCGTGGATCCAAACTTATTTTATTAATTTGATAGTTTTTGGTACACTTGCCAAACTTCTATCAATACTTAGGAGTGCAATAACACAATTTTTTTTAAATAAATACGAAAGAATGAAAATAAATAAGAAAGCCATTCATTCAAAATGAATTAATTCTTTACAACCTTATGAACTTAATCTTTGTGGTTCAAAGTAGAATAATAATAAAGTAAAAAAAAAAAAAAGAATTAGCAACTTAGAGAATAAAATATATTGATAGTAAGATAATAGAGATAGAGAGGAGGAACAAATAAATGATAAATCACATTTTTTTAAAATTCTATAATATGCACGCAAATAAAATATATCAACTACTATATAATATATCCAAACGATATAATATAAATAAGTATAATGTAATAAAAATTAATAAGAATTTTGTGTTTTGATGCATCCGTATTGGTATGGCATGCTTTTCAAATTTCAATAATCTATTAGGGCCATTGCCTTCTATTTTCTAAACTAAATTATTGATTTTCAATATATAAAATTAAGGCTTAAAAGTTCTTTTTTTCCCTTAAGTATTTAACAGATATCACTTTGGCCCCTTAACTAAATAAAAGACTATTTGAGTACTTTAAGTTTTTTTTAGTCTCGTTTTGACCCCTTCTGTTAAGTTTTCGTTAGGGTTTAATAAAAAACGTTAAGTGTGGACACGTGTCACCTTGTCATTGACTCTGATATTTTTTTTTTTACAAAAAATAATAATATTATTTTTATTAAAAAAATTAATTTTTTTATTTTTTATAAATAAATTCTCATAACCAATGACAAGGTGACACGTGTCACTTTGTCATTGGCAGTGGGAATTTTCTTTACAATTTTTTTTTTAAAATATTATTATTTTTTGTAAAAAAAAATAATTTTGTTTTGTAAAAAAAATCTCGGTCAATGACAAGGTGACACATGTCCAAGAGTTAACTTTTTATTTAAACCCCAACGGAAAGGACCAAAACGAGACTAAAAAAAAACTTAAAGTACTCAAATAGTCTTTTTTTTAGTCAAGGGACCAAAGCGGTACCTGTTAATTACTTAAGAGACCAAAAAAACATTTAAGCCTAAAAATAATGAATCATAAAAGACATCTATACGGGACACCACTTGTGTACCATTAGGATACCAATATTATATAACATTGGTCAACGAAGGTGTGTCACGTAACATTTCACATGAATATTTTTTCTCTTTCCTCTTTAGACCTTCTTACGTGGCACACCTTCATTCATCAATGTTATAAACACGCTCAAGATCACCATTGATATATGTTGAAATTCAAATGAGAGAAATTCATCTAATTTTGAGGATAATTACAACTTGACAAATGTACATATATGTAATAAACATAAATTAGAGAATCAACAATTACAAAAAAGAAAAATAGTTGAAACAGTACTTTAAGTTAAAGACAAAAAACAGAACAACAAATTAGAAAACCAAGACAATGAAATGAAATTTAATTCATAGCACACCAATATCATGTTATTTATTTTGTGTTCTATTTATTTATTATATTACCCAATTTCCCTTTTTCCACTTCTTCCAATGTCTTATCATTTTATCTATTCACAAAGAGTTTTATTATTTTCAGGGGTATTTTTTTCTTAATTACCTTCTTCTTTTTTTTGCTTATATGGATTATTAAAAAATTTAGATTTTGATATTTTTTTGTGCTTGCCCTCATTTTTCCAAGCTACAATGGTGCAAATGTGTATTAGGGGTGTTCAAAACTGAACCAATCCAATTAAAAAACCGTAAACCGAAACAATCCAAACCGAAACCGCAAAAATCGCATTTGGTTCGGATGTATTCGGATCATTTTTTCACTCAACCGCATGGTTTGGTTCGGTTTGAAGTTTTGATTTTACCAACCAAACCAAACCGCAATATAAAAAAACACTAATTAAATATATATCACATAGACCAATACTCATAGAAACTCAATTAAAACTTTAATAAAATGACATTTTTTTTTTCTCTTGTTAAGTTTCTTCATTGTTTTTGCTTTCAAAAATGTATTTATGTAATACTTAAACTTAAAGAATGATAGAAAATTTAGTCTTTTGTATTTCTTATAAAGTTAGATTACTTTTTGTCCATGTTTTAATTTGGTCTACGTAGTTGTGAACATTGTTGGATGAAAATGAAATTGTAATGTTGGATGAAATTTAAAACGTTGGTGAAAATATGTTGTGTTTTAGCTTTTCAATTTGATTTTAATGTTGAAACAAAAAAAAATTGTTAAAAAAAAGTCGCACCAACCGATCCAATCCAAACCGCATTGGTTTGATTTGGTTTAGTTCGGATTTGATTTTAAAAGTCAACTGAACCAAACCAAACCACATACTTTTTTATCTTACGGTTCAAATAACTTTTAGTCTCCGCACTGCAAACACCCGAGATCCACCTCTATTTCCCACATTTCTGTGCCAAATCATGAATTGGATATATCATAAAACCATGATGTCTCGACTCTTTGAATGACTTTTACTTAACATTTATATATATAGGCTCGACTCATGATTTTTCTTCTTGAATTTGTTTATTTTTTCTCATGAATCTTGATGGCATTAAAAAGTTTAGCTTGGAGGTCGGATTATTTTGTTTGAGTAATGTCACATATTTAAAAGCTATCCATCGGATGAATTCATATAAGATCATGTTTTTTATTAAAAACTATTAAAAGTCACACATCGAATAAAAGATGACTTGAATGTGTGTTTATAAGTAGAGGAAATTCTCATCTCACAAGTCGATTTTGTGGGGTTGTGTTAGGCTCAACCACAATTTCTAAGATGGTATCAAAGTCTCTGTTAAGATTCATTGGACCACATGTTATCGGGTTTCTTCTATCGGACCGCCCATCATTTATGTCCACGAACCAAACCCAATAGTGATGATCGTGAAGGTGTGTGTTAAAGAGTATCACATCAGACAATTGCCTAAACATATGTTTAAAAGTAGGGGGTAATTCTCATGGATTGATGGTAAAAGTTTATTTGAAGTGTTGGTTGTCATGCTAGTCTAGATTTAAAATAAAACATGCAAAATATTTTAAACATCTTTAATGAGGTCTTTTATAAAATACGCCTTCCACTATTTTATTCAAATCAAATGATCCTAAATATTTGATTCATAAAATTTTGTTGGAAGACTTTCTAGTGGAGCGTGATCCATGTTTCAATTTGGTTTGAGTTAGTTTTGGTTGATCATCCAAAATAAAGTTATTTAGGTTGGAATTTCTTTTAATTGTATCTCATACAACTCTCAAAATTTTTTTGTGGTGGCTGGGGTTTGAATCTAGAGCTTGCATATATTATCCATTGTCCCTATCAATTGAGTTAAGCTCACGAGGACTCTCAAATATTATCTAGTTGGAGGAATAACTCTTTTATCTTATCCACCATATGAATTGTTCCAAACTATTGGACGAATTAATTAAGAAGTTTTAAATTACTAAAAACTCAAAAAACAAAACAACATAAATCCCGACCTAAAAATTGAATTTTGACCTAATAGTTTGCAGAAACATACGTAAGAATATATAAAAAGGATATGCAAAGCTTCATAGCATTTTGAAGGCGTTTTGATTTATTTTGATTTTTAAGCCAAAACATGCAAAATTGCAATTTTGTTCCGAGTAAGAAAATTAATTATGAATTGTTAAAGTAATTCATAATTATAGGCGGTAAAAATTCATAATTAATTTGTCCCTAGATGCGTAAAATCATATTTTAATGTCTTAAACATGACTGAAAATAATCATAAAAAATTCAACCTTTATGACAATTTTTTTGGACTATGCGTATATTATAAGGTCAAAAATAAGAAGAATATCAAATTATTCGATTAGAATATGTGTTTTTTTTATTTGTTTTACAAAGTCATCTTTCAGACATCATGTATATTACATGGTCAATATGAATAATTAACCTTTTCATTTAACTATGTAAAACCTCACTACGCAGATTTAGCATGGAGTTTTTGGGATCAAAGTGGTTTCAGATCGAATTGCAACATACATCACTATCAATATGAATATCTTATGACACTTTAAATAAGTTATTATGTAATATTCCCATAGTAGGTTAATTATTTGAAGACTTGATATCTCATATCTACGACAAATGAGATATTATCATCAATCTACTCATGTAATATTCTCTATGCATTATCGTTATCTCATTTCAAAATAAAACTTGACTACTTATCTTTAAGAATAATGTTCTTAAAATAAACGGGACATGCAATTAAGTCACACGAATGTTCCATTAATAATAGTAATAATGTTTCTTTAAGGTTAAACATAAATGAATACCCATTATGCAATTTGTAAGATTAAACATAAAACTATTGACCTCTAAGGCCTATATAACAAAAAAAGTTAAAACCACCCCTGTTCAATAGTTTTTGTTTTTTTTGTTACAACTCCTCTTTAATAGATGATGAAGAAGAAGAGAGGTTATATATCTCACATGCACACATTATTTATTTATATAATTTTTCATTAGAATAGCTATTAAGGATTCAACGACTCATATGATAGTAAACTAAAAGGAGTTCTTAAATAGGTACCATTAATATGTACTTTAACGTGTGCATTTAAAAAATAAATAAAAGGAAATTGAATAGAGCAAAAATCATATGAATTTGAGATAGCTCATGAAACTAACTTTTTTTTTCTTTTCCGTATTTCAATCGTGGAACTTGTTAGTTGTTGAAGATAGATGGTCTTTATATATGCGATGATAAGTAGTAGGTACCAAATTTTTTTCCTCCAATGTGGATCCTTAGTAGGATGAAGTTCCTATTAGGTAAATGACTCATCTTTGGAGATGATCTTAGAGAGTTGAAGTTTTTCTCACTGTTTAAACGATAAAATTGAAAAAGAAAAACTCACTACTTGTTTGTTCATTAAGCTATTTCATTGTCTTGTAGTCTTTTTTTTTTTTTTTAAACTATATTCATTCATTCAAATTGATAATGTACCTTAACACAATACAAATTTTCCGGTAGGTCACTCATTCAAAGACTACTCCAAGTCTTGCACGCTTAACTGTGGAGTTCTTATGGAATGGGTTACAAAAAAAGAAGATGCATTTTGTTGATATAAGTAGTACCAAACAATTCTTATAAGCCTTCCTTCAACCATGTAGTCCCATACCTACACGGCCTCAGGATCTCTCTCATTCCGATGTGATTCGATTCCTCTAAAAGCTGTCGGAAGCCGCACATTGTCATACCTTGTGCACCAGCGACCACACCCTGCCCTCGTTAGCCTTGGGTATTATAGTCTACTAGTATGACTATAGAGTCTTTCTTGATCCTAAATTTCTTTAATTTCATCTTTTGTAATTGAATTTTATTAATATTTTGATTTTTAAAGTATTTGTTGTACTTATAGATAGTCAATTTAACGGATAATACTTGGGTGACATTGTGGTTGGTGACATTGATCAACCACAATGTCACACGTGTACAAAGAAACAAAAAAATATTGTGAAAGATAAAAAAGAAAGACACTTGTGACATTGTGATTAACCAATGTCACAATGTCACCACCACAATGTCACTCAAGTGCTACTCACAACTATTACCATTACTCGTCCTAGATCTCAAAACTATATAGGGTATGATGGTAATAACACTAGGGCATTCCAATAAAAGCTTTGACTCAGTGAGGCTACAGTTGCTTCTTGTTTGCGTGAGAAAGTGAAAAAACTATAGACTTTGGGAATCTTGGATGTACACAAACAATGGTGATAATGAGATTTTGAAAATCAAGTATATCCAGTAGAGCAGTGTTATATTGACATCCAAATATCCACAACTCGTCCCACACCGTAGCTCTTCTAATGAAGCAATTCAGCCTTGCAGGCATTCCAAGGTAATAAAAAATGATTAAAAAAAATCATTTGTATTCCCATCCATATTAAAATACGGTGTGTACAACCTTTTGGTTGTTCATCTATCATTTTCCTATCTAAAATGATACAAATACAAAATAATTGACAAATATAAATAAAATGGTTAGTGTTTTTATTTATTTTTGTGTATAAATAAATCATAGTGGATGAAAATAAAAGAGAAAAAAAAAGTGAAAAAGAAAAATGCCATGTGTTTGTTTGTCGAACCGGCCCAATAATATTTAAAAATAAGAGAGACGTAGAACAAGTTTTGGTATACTAGACCGTTTTTATTTATATATGAAACTTTTTCTCTTATTAATTTAGTCAAAGTAGCCTTATCTTCAGACTTAAAACGAGGGTCTTAGTGACCTTACCCTTAGGCCGGCCTTGTTTCTCTGTAGAATTATATGTTTAGTTTAGACATAGAAATGAGATGTAGTTGGGCTCCATTTTGAGAGTGTGGTCCCTAGTGGTCTCAATTCTCTTAGTAATAATGTATGATATACAAGTTAAAGGTAAAAAGGGAATTTTGTGACATTGAATGGAATTTCTAAATTTCATCATGATGAAGAAGTTCTTTTGGAGTATTGTTTGTCATGCTACATTATAGATTCGGTGCACCCTCAATGGATTGGAAGAACTAAGGAACAATAAATCCTGGTTGCTTTGTTGAAGGGGTGTGAGAGTGTGATTGAGAGTTGGATTGTTGGTTGGTCTTAGCTGGTTTCTGCTACTAATGTTAGGGTTGATTTTGATGCTAGTGAGGGTCCCACATCCAGTTTTTGTTTGCCACGTGGTGTGGAGCTTGTTTGTTTGGGGATGGATGAGTGTGAGTCTTCTTTTTTCTCTCATTCTGGACTCTGGTGACAATGCAATGCCATTGGCAAAATCAACATGTTCTTTAATTTTAACATCAAACACCAAGGCATGCACATTGTAAATTTGTCAAATTTTTAATGACAATTTTATAAGTACACTCCCATAGACGTATCCCTATTTAAATAGTGCTGTGTTTGTGCAAGAAAATTAATATTTGATTTGCCTTTCAAAAAAAATATTTGATCTCCACATAACATATTTTTGAAGAGGTAAAAAATTCATCAAAATTTGTTGCTTGAAAACTGATACTTGCATATCACAATGTCGTTGTTGTCAACTGAGTCATGTTCACAAGAACAATACTATTTTATTTAATCTATAAATAGTATATAGAAATTTTATTTGAAAGAGAATATATACACCGAAATAAGATCTTAATAGATTAAAAAATTGCAAAAATGTTTTATAATAATAAGATATTTCTATATGTTGTGCCAAAAAAAAACATTACCATGTGTATGTATTAACTTTATGTACAATTATGAATTAAAAACTAATAGTTATAAAAATGCTTAGCATTGACAATTCAAAATCTTATAATTAATTTTATTTAAACAGAGATACATTAAGGAGAATAATACATAAAATAAAGTTGAAAATTAAAATAATTTGAAAGATACTAATTACAGTAATTACAATAGTTTACTTAAAACATGACATAAGTATGAAACATGGAACGTTTTTAGATATGATTAATCTTTTAATTTTTTTTCTTCTTCTTTCAGTCGAGTTTTCTATGTACATAAGAGATTGAAATCAAATTTTGACTATTTATTTAAGGGGTCTCGTTAACAAGTGTTATAAGGGTATTGTTTAAGAAACTCAAAAAAAGAAATTTTTTATCTTCTTTTCAAAAAAAAAAGAAATTTTATCTTAAAAATACAAGTCAAACACATTTATAAGTCATAACTATACAATTTACATCGTTAAGGTTACTAATTTTGTTAGCATTTTCCTTGTTTAAGATGTTTAACATGATTCAATTTGTGATTAAGATTTACTCAATGTCACATTTTTACTATGGATTAAATTCATGTAGCTCTTCTACAACCATGAATCACCCAATTTATGTTAATCCCATTATACATGGTTAATTTTATTTTTTTTTGTAAAAAAAAATCGAGTTTCCTCCTTATGTAAGAGATTGAGATTAAATTCAGACTACTTAAGTTTTTTTTGGGACCGAATTACTTAAGATGTTTGACATGTTAGTTATAAATCTAACAAATTAATTCCAATTAGTGATCAAGATTTATTTCATGTCACATTTTAACTAAGGGGAAATCCATTTAGCTCTTCTACAAGAATCACCCTATATTTATGTTAAACCCATTTAGAAAATTTAGCAAAGGATTCCCAGAGACCTTAATAAAATGTAACCATGCGTAGGTATTAAATGCTTTATTTGGCGTTAATTTTTGATTTTAGAGACCTTAAATGCTGCTTATGAACTCATGGATTAATACATTGATTAGTAGTAATCACCATTGTTTTGTCAAAAGATTCTTGTGTGACCGTGTGACTTTCCTTTTCACCGCATATACATTAACTAGTTGACAAGCATGGTATTTAATTGCCTCAAAGAAAAAAGAGCATGGTATTTAATTTGGACCGTTTTTTGTCACCACAATGTCAAAATTGAAAACAAATTGTACTGCCAAAAAAAAAGACGAAAAAGAAAAAAAAAACATTTTCATTTATTTTTTGTATAATGATTTTAAAATCTAATTTAAAATATTTGTGATTTACGAGGAATTAGAAGCAATGAATCTTCATTATTTTTATGAGTTAGGAAATTAATGAGTAGTATCTTTTTAAGGTGAAATACAATAAATGAGTTTTAATTGTGGGGGGCACAAGGAAATAAAATTCGTTGCATAGAAATTAGACCAATTATTATTACCAAAAAAAACGAAAGTGAAAAAAGGGAAGAGCTTATCTAGTTTGTTAGAGTAATTAAGAAGAAGGACAAGTGGCTAAGGAAATGAAGAAATGACAGGGAATGAGAAAATTGGCTTTGGCCACAAGGATGAGTAGAGAATGTGGATGACACTTGGTTCAACAAAAAAACTATATAAAAATACCAAATTATTTTAGAGGTAGTAGAATAGAAAATAGAAAACACTACAGAAAAAAGAAGACAATACTGTTCACATTACAAGAAAAAACAAAACTAATTATTAAATATTAAATCATGATAAATCAAGGAATATATTTATTTAGATTTAATACTCATATCTTATCGATTTTTTCGCACACATTTTTTGTCTTGAAGCGACAAACATTATCTGAAACTCACCTACATAAATATAAAATACAGAGTTTAAAATCGGTTGATGATGTTTAGTCCGACAATTTTTTATTGTCAATGAAGTTATACTTTTTTTATTAATCATTTGACTTTTATAAAAATCACTTTTACGATCATATCATAATACACATTATTAACTAAGAAACGTTGATCATATAAAAAACTTTTTATAATGTCGATATAGGTTAACTCAGTTAATAACAAGTTATCTGATAACTAGTTAACCACGTAAAAACATTAGTTCAACTAATCTTGTTTGAGAATCTCTTTAGTGGATGATTTGTTAGCGTTGAAATTTACTTAGTTTTTGCTCTCACGTCTAAAGAATTTTAGTGCATGAAAATTAAATTATAAATAAATGAAAAAAAAGGGAAAAGGAAGATGATAATAATTGAAAATGAAAATAAAAAAGAAAAAGTGAAATTCATGAAGATAGAAGGAAGTGAAATCTGTCTCGTGAAGCAGCAGGTGAAGAAGAGAAGGAAAGGAGAGAAAATAAAAGCTCACTCTTTCTCTCCATTCTTCTTCTTCCTTCTTCTTTCTCTCTCTAAAAACTCTTTCAACTTTCTCTCTCTAAACCATAACAACAACACTCACATTCGTTCTTTATATCACGAGATCCCCATCACTTTCTCTCTCCTCTTCTTCTTCTTCATGTCTTCTTCTTCTTCTCACTACACACATTGCTAACACTCTCTTTGCGTTTTCTTTTTCTCTTCAGAGAGAGAAAGAAGAAAGAGTTATTAAAGATTCAATCTTTCAACAAAACCCATTTCGGAAAATCAACAACAAAATGTCACATTCACCAGAAAAACCCGAGCCAGAAAAGCCTGAACCGGAGTTAGACCAATTTTCCGATCGGTTTCGTCAAACTGTCACTTTAGAAGTTAACAAACCGGATTTCCGTGAACTCGATCTGGGTTCACCTGTTTCACCATTGAGGACACGTGGCGGACCGTCGGTCAGTAGTAGTTCAGGTTCATCTGGATCTTTCTCCGGTGGTGGTGGTGGTAGAATCGGGTCTAACCCAGTTTCCAAAAGATCCGATTCAGTTCCGAATAAAGATAATAGTAACTCTGGTGAACTTTCCGGTTCGAGTGAAAACTCTCCAACTGCGGATAGATCTACTGGGAATGTGAGAGGTACGAAACCGGGTCATACTAGATCCAATTCAGGATCCGGGTTGTTACATTCGGGTCAAACGGTGAACTCTCCGCCGTTGAATGTTCTTCCTACCGGAAACATTTGTCCTTCCGGGAGGATCTTGAAAACTGGCATGGCGGCGAATCGGAGTTCGAGAAGTGATGTTCTTGGTTCTGGAACTGGGAACTATGGTCATGGCAGTATAATGCGTGGTGGTGGTGTTGGAGTTGTTACAGGTAAGGTGGAGAGTAACAGTATGAGAAGTGGCATTGGGGGTGATTTAGGAAAAAGGGGGGTGCAGAGTGTGGATCCAGAAGAGTTAAAGAAAGCTGGGAATGAGCATTACAAAAAGGGTCATTTTTCAGATGCATTGAGTCTTTATGACCGTGCAATTTCGATGTCGCCGGGGAGTGCTTCTTACCGGAGCAACCGCGCCGCGGCGCTGACCGGTTTAGGAAGACTAGCTGAGGCTGTTAAGGAATGTGAAGAGGCTGTTAGGTTGGATCCTAATTATTCTAGAGCTCATCATCGTTTAGCTTCTCTTTTCATCAGGTGAGTAATCATGGATTGTTTGATTTATTAAGTCTGTTTTTGCATTGGTTGGATCTAGCCCATTTTGTTGAATTATGTTATTAGTGTTTAATTTTGTTGTTAAATCTCTAGTCTTGATTTAATTTAAGGTTTAGTGTGCTTAGAATTTAAATCTGAATCTGTTGTTTGTTATGTTGATTGACATTGTAAAGGTTTTTGATGACGTGGTAGATTAATTGGATTTGCATTCCTTGATCCTTTTATGGAATGGTTTTGATGATAGAAGTGATGGTGTGACAGGTTAGGACAAGTTGAGAATGCTAGGAAGCACCTTTGTCATCCGGGATTAACACCTGATCCGACCGAGATGCAGAAGTTGAAAATGGTGGAAAAGCATATTAATAAATGTGCAGATGTTAGGAGAGTAGGGGATTGGAAAAGTGTTCTAAGGGAACTTGGTGCTTCTGTTGCTGCTGGAGCTGATTCTTCTCCTCAGGTATTTTGATCTGAGGTGTTATATTTGAGTTGAATATGTTATATATGGAAATGTGTATGTGAAATGAAATGTCTGAACTTTGTTGGAAATTGAATGTACAGCTCTTTATGTGTAGAGCAGAAGCCCTCTTGAAACTACATCAAATTGATGATGCAGAATCAGTTTTGTTACATGTTCCGAAATCGGAGCCACGAGCTAATAGTAATAGTACATCTTCTCAAGCAAGATTTTTTGGGATGCTCTCGGAAGCTTATTCCTACTTTGTCAAAGCTCAAATTGAGATGGCATTGGGAAGGTGAGTTTAGACACTATTAGTATTAGTATTAGTATTAGTATTAGTATTAGTATTAGTATTAGTATTACTAGCCTTCATTGGAAAATCCTAAGGGGGCAATGGTTTCGATTGGAGAGTGAAGATCGATGATTGATGTGTTGCAGGTTTCAGAATGCAGTCACAGCTGCTGAGAAGGCGAGTCAGATTGACTCCCGAAATCTTGAAGTTGCTGTCTTGCTTAACAATGTAAGGATGGTGGCAAGAGCTCGAGTTCGTGGCAATGATCTTTTTAAATCTGAACGGTTCACTGAAGCTTGTTCGGCATATGGGGAAGGTTTGAGATTAGACCCTTCAAATTCTGTTCTATATTGCAATAGAGCAGCGTGTTGGTTTAAGCTTGGTCAATGGGAAAAATCAATCGAAGACTCTAATCAAGCTTTACGTATCCAGCCAAATTATACAAAAGCTCTTCTTCGAAGGGCTACATCAAACAGCAAGGTAAATTGTCTTTTGCCGGTCTTTATGATACCATATTTTTGTGACTTGTGATGACGTTTATTGATAATATAATCATCTCTTTTTTTTCCAAATGCAGCTGGAGAGGTGGGAAGAAGCAGTAAAAGATTACGAGGTCTTACGAAAAGAACTTCCAAATGATAATGAAGTTGCTGAAGCTCTTTTTCATGCACAAGTTGCGCTAAAGAAATCTCGTGGAGAAGAAGTATATAATTTAAAATTTGGTGGTGAAGTGGAACAAGTATCGGGTCTTGAGCAGTTTAGATCTGCAATATCTTTACCAGGTAATTAAAATGTTGTTTAAAGAGGAGTCTTCTGCAACTGAGTTTAGTCAGCTGTTAATTTTCAATTCTCATGATGTTATTATTTCTTAATTTTGCAGGTGTTTCTGTTGTCCATTTTGAAGTTGCTTCTAACTCACAATGTAAGCAAATATCACCATTTTTGGATACACTATGTGGTCGGTATCCATCTATTAACTTCCTCAAGGTAGTGTTTTTGACTTCACTACGTGCATGTTTGGATTGACTGTGTGTCACCGTGACTTCGAAAAATGTTTACTTTTGAAAGTTTCAACGCAATCACGGTGTCACCCTGATTTCTTCAAACTCACTGTGATTCCAAACATGCACGTGTTCATTTCGGCTATAAATGAGTGATATTGAAATGGAACTTGCCTAATGTTTGCATTTTTTCCTTTGATCAAAGGTGGATATTCAAGAAAACCCGACAGTTGCAACTGCCGAGAATGTTAGAGTCGTACCAACTTTCAAGATATACAAAAACGGAAGCAGAGTGAAGGAAATCATATGCCCTAGTCGTGACATGTTGGAACACTCAGTGAGGCATTACAGCATTTAGAATTCATCATCATTTGTAATACTTCTCTCTTGTCATCTATCTGCATTTTTCCTTCTCACGGTCCCCAAACTGCTACTTAAACTCTCTACTAGTCCCCACAGTTCTTCCAGTCTTTGGATCCCACCATGAAACTATCACCACCCGATACCTGTGACATAGTAAAAAAACCAGACAATAATCTCGTTAGCATCATTGAATGCCGTTGGAACCTTAGAGGTAGTAGTCAAGTTCCTTTTGGAGTTTTTATTTTATTCATTCATTCCTCATTGCTCTATGGTTTCCATATATGTTCCAATGTTTCTTCCCAACTCCCTTGATCAATTTTCTTGTATCCCCAGTTTCTTTCTTTCTTTAAGGTAAAAAAATGTGTTGTCTGTACAATTGATTTCATATGAGATTTTAAATTGCTTTTTAAGATAGAAAAATATAGAGATATAGACAAAAGGGAGTGGAAGGTGTTGTGCTAGTTATATAGAGGGGGATCTGTAATTCTGTACATGTATATATGTGATGATATATACACTAGACAATGGAAGCCTTTGAGGGGAGATAGGTTAAGTGGGTGGGTGGGGTATTGTTTCTTTTTTCTTTCCTTTTCTTTACCCCTTTTTCTGTCTTGGCCATTTAATCAATAAAAGTTCAGTTCCTATTTTTTAAAATTTTATTTGTTTTATTTACTGTATGAAACATTGAAACTGAAACGAAACCTTACATCGCACTTTTGGATTTCGAGTGTGTATGGCAAAATCACGCCAAACCGCCTTGATTTTGTAAAATTACACTTTAGAGTTTCAACAAAATCACGGCGTCACGCTGATTGTGAAATTCAGCGCGATTCCAAACACATACACAGTGATATACTCCAAAAATGAATAAATAAGTGATGGAGTGTTGAGAAGGAATTGTCATGTGTGCATTGGGCAGAGGTTGAAAGAGCTGTGACTGGGTCTTGGGATTGGAAATAGTTGGTTATAGCATTTAAGTTGATGGCATTTTTATGGTTATGTTTGACATCTAAAAGCAAGGTACATGTGTTTTTAAATGAAGGTTGGTTGTGTTTAATATTGAAGGGGAGTGGCGTGGTAGTGGTTGATACAATTCATAACTACATCTTTTTACACTGTCCTTTTTAATATAAAAATAAATAATAATTGGATTGGGCGGTGGACCACTAAATCATATACTTATAATTACACATCAAAAGAAAATTTTATAATTAATAACCAGTAGTTGCTTTTATATTTCTCAAATGTAATTAAAAATTTCATATCAAGGTGTTGGGTGTGTAAGCGTACTTATGTTACTAATTTCGTATTCGTGTTTCTCAACTTTTAAATTTATGCTAGCTACATTTTGAGTAATGACTTGTGTATGTTTGTATGGTAAACAATACTTTTCAATGCAAATAATGTAAATACTAGACTATATTTTTCAAGTAAAATCTAAGTATAAACAATCTCAAAATTAAATTATCTTAATTATACTTAAGGTTGAATATTTAAAATACTAATTGGTCAAAAAGTAAAGTAAGTCCACACATTCCAACTCAAATGATAAAAATGGTGAAATTATTAGATCGGATGTTGGGATTGAGCTTTGAACATCGGTTCTTTCATTTGTGTGTTTATGTTTTCACCTATTGTTGTCATTTCGACTATCTAACAAAAAAAAGTAAACTAAAGTAAAAAGAAAGAGTAATAATAGATATCTATGTGCTTAAAACCTGAGTTTGAAATATGATCGAAATTTATTGACCAGACTTTATTTCTTTTCCGATGAACTTTAGATTATTAAGGTCTTCCATTGTAGGGTAATGACAAAAAAATCTTGTATAATCAGCTAAAAAAAGGCAGCAAAAGCAAAATATATAATAAAATTTGTGTGAGACATGATGTGGGGGTTGTGAGCATTTAATAAGTTGTTATCTTTCAAATGAGGGCACTTTCATCTCACCATCTACCCTAAAGACTCCAAAAGGTGGTGATGGTCGGTCTTTGATGTGCCGCTATTTGCTGCTCTGTATGTGAACTGTATTTTTAAGACACCTCTCCAAGGCAACTTACCTTCATTGGTGGGACCTTATATAGCTAATTGCCATTCTTTGTGGACCTGTAGAAAGGTCTTTGGCCATATGAGTTTTAATTGTAGTAGCCCCTTATTATGTGACCAATGATCAGAATTAACTTGTTCTAAAGGTATTATGCTTTTCACCTACCTTAGCTCCATTTTCAAGGTTGAATTTGGTGTTAATGTGGCAAATAGGACTATAACAATGACTTGCCAAATGCAGGAGTATAATAATTTTAAAATTAAAGGTTCGGTGACCATGTTTAATTCAAAGGAAGCATAAAGTCAACCTATGTTTGACTCGGTTCATAAACTCGTATTTTATACTGATGTAAGTTTATATGAGAATTTGTTAGTTGATAATAATATAATTAGTTTTGTAAGTATTCTTTCATCCTTGCCGTTTTTGTTGACAATAAATTTAATCGTCAATATGAGAATCTCATTGGTTGATAATGAATTACATAAAAAAATCATAAGTGCTCTTTGATCCTTGCCGTTTTTGTTGACTATGATAAGTCATCGAGATTCAACTCATCTAAATTTTTAATTATTACTTATAATAAACAAAGAAGGGGAAATTTTCGAGAAGGTGAAATGAGAAAATTAACATGGTTAATTTTAGATGTGTGTTGAGGGTGAGGAGTGTTTTGATCAATTCAATGTCGTGGAATCTTGTATATCTCAAGTTATGAAGCATATGTAATGTAATGTGTCGGCGTGTTTAATCCAACCGTTAAAACCAACAAAGCAATGGTGCATCACGTGGGCCACACGTGCGCTGTAAAGTGAAAATTCATAAAAGGACACAGCAAAACAGAAAGTGACTTGCCATGCCTATGCCTAATGTCTTGTGCCCCAACACACAAAAATGGAACCCTATAAATAAAAAATAATTATAAATTCTATAAATAGCTATTTGAATTATATTAAATAAATTAAATGAAAAATTATTTATGTATGTTACTGTACCATACGTACGATGTACGACAACATAATTAAAAGAGCTTATGAAGCTGAAACAGGAAATATAGCTGTTGTAGCATCAAGATTTAGTTTGGTTTCCCATGCTATAGACTTTAAGAAGAAAGAGAATGATGAGAAGAGAAAAGAGTGTCGTTTAGTTTAGTTTTGAACTATGGACATGATGTTTTGAAGGTCGTTTTCTATGTTGGTTTCTTCTCTTCCATAATACTAATGATGGCTTGTAATGTATTATTGTATGAAGGGTTCAATATCGTGCTACTATTGTGTATGTCATCCATGATGTTAGTTTGTCGTAGCTGGTTGGACCTTTTGTACTTCAAAATTTTTCATTGTGACATAACCTTTGTTACATGTCATTTTTATGTACTTGAAGAAGTGAATGAATCACAATTCACATTCACTCCCATTTCCTATTTTTTGGCTTTACCACCATCCCCTCTATAAGTCAACAAAAAATATGTGGTACTATTATTCATGCACCTAATGATCTAGGATCAATTATAGCTTTGAACAATGGCTCCATATAAAATGGACCCCGGAAAAGATTGGTTCATGTTGGTGAACCATGAACTTTATCACATCTTCACCATTATCACCACCAAGCTCCACCCAAATTCACCTACGATACCACTCCCCCACCATCCCTTCCAATCTCATTGTAATAGACGATGCACGTTATCCGTCCTTCTGCCCCTTTAACGGAAACATCACCCCTACCGCTCCGTCCACCTTGCTGGCAGCTACCACTAAATTAACATGTATACGAGAAAGCATCCAACAACCCAAACAGATGTATGTCTCTTGTTTTGAAACATCAACAAAAGTTGATAGACGATAGACATTGATGTGAACCCAAAATGAGAAAGTGTAAAGTAGAGAATCTTACAGAGGTTTGTGCTTATCCTCATTAGAATGGCATTGTTCAACTTAATGTCATACATATAACACAAATTAAAAACGATAAGTATGGGTACTAACTAATCTGCTTCGTCCTCAACAAACTTCAAAATAAAAATCATTTAAGATTCAACTTCAAAAGAATGCAAATTGATGAAGAGGAAAATGGAAAACAATGTAGTCATAGATGAAGTGGAAAAGCAATTTTCAATGACGATGAGAAAAATATTTTAGTGCAGAGTGAAGATGATCACGAAGATGCAGAACAGGTATATTACGTACGATACAATTCAAGGAACAATTTAACCTATCAGTGAAAAAAAATTATCCGTCATTCCTCTATGGGTCCAAGCTTAAATGACTCTTGAACAATAACTAAAACACTTGTTTTAAGCCTCACTACAGAACCTCACTACAGAAGGACCCATACTTGAGAGAAAATGTACTAAAAGATGTCCTACACTTAATATTTTAGCATGTTACATTAAAAAACGGTTCAGACTTATCTGTTTAAAATTGACTTTAGGCTTCCACGTACATTGAACGAAACTATATGCTTAACGCCAAAACCTACGAAAATGAACTCCCTAAGTTTGACCTTAGCCAGCAAGATTGTATCGTATGGCCCTCGATGTTTAATATGTGATTTCTATGGACCAGAACATTTGTAGGCAGTTAAGTGCATTATAGGTGTCAATATCATGACAGTCATGTAACTGCTTATGATCGCCGTCCATGCAGGTTTTGGACACAATTGATACGTAACGACATCACAGAATCACACAATTAACAGTAAACTCCAAACATCACATTAAACACTAATTCCAAGCAGGGCTTAATCAATTCCATCAATTCAAATTAAAAACGAAAAGTCTCCAATAGGCCAATTATCGATTTGACATAGGAATAGACACTCAAGGCCTCAAACATGTTTTTTCACATGATCCAAGCGAGGAAAGAAACATAAGTTTGATTTGAACTCTTTTGGCCAAGTCTCTTCACAAAACACAACCATCCTTTACCGATTGGACACAAACGTCTTGCATTAAGATAGTTTCTTTATTTCACAACCAAACATCAAACATGGATTCATGGAGTATAATGAATTTGGCTTATCTGAGGAAAGTGGGATTATTAAAATTGATATAAAAGATAAAATGAAATTTATAACTGCTAATTGAAAAATTCCACGGCTGAGAATATTATTGA
>Ga0315914_1000691_pt1 | contig 45335 bp, 25 predicted proteins | sample MpolenodulesMG_FD_203920 | JGI IMG/M metagenome (GOLD analysis project Ga0315914, IMG submission 203920) | Medicago polymorpha root nodule microbial communities from Los Angeles, California, United States - elongated nodules | ecosystem: Host-associated > Plants > Roots > Nodule | place: USA... | reverse complement strand
TTCTTGAAATATGTGCATTTATATCATATATTTACTTCAAAACTATAGTAATTGACAATCTCCATTTATTTATGAAATGGAGAGGATCTTCACCCCAATTATTGTGGTATAAAAAGTAGGCATATATTGACATGATTTTGTTTCTTTTGTTTCATTGATATTATAAGTTGTGAAAAAGAATAAATTCATTGTTATAGAGTTTGGAAAATTGATTGTACTTCCTTCGTACTAAATAATAAGTCGCTTTACAATACCTATAAAACATTACTGTTATTTTTCTATTATATTTTTAACTATTTATTATTCTCTCTTCTTTTAACTATTTAATTTATCTTTCTCATACCATTTATTAAAGACAAATTTGTAAAATAACTTATATTTCCTCTTTACCAATGACGGTTTCACCGCCCGGCGACCCCGGGCATGCGCCCGGGCTCCGACCCAATTTTTTTGCAATTTCCTATGTAAATTCCTTTGAATTTCTTATAAAAACCCCTATAAACTGTGTCATTTCTTTAGATTTTTTGATTATTTGTTTGAAATTTGTTATGTGAAACCCTATAAATGTGTTGCAAATTTTTGTTGCCCAGACTTTGTAATAATTTTGGCTCCGCCACTTCTCTTTACCATACAAAATTAATTAAAATGGCCAAAACGACTTAATAATTTGGGACGAAAGGAGTACATCTAATGTTATGTGTAATTGTTTAAATAAAAAATCACCATTTCACCCATCACCATTGAGAGGGTGCTTTGCTAGGATACATGATCATCGGTGCTTTCTTGGGATGCATGATCATTGAGAAAAGCCATACATAACTCAATTTCACCCGGCTAAATTTAAAGAAAATCTTGCATAATCACAATTATTTGAGCACACTATCTAATCATGCACACATACTTGAGTTAGGTCCAACCACAAACAATGATCAAAGACCTCGAAAGTGAGGCAACCATCACCTATTGGAGTTGCTAATTTGTTGGTGATTCGCATGTCTTTGCCTGCTTTCTCTGTTGTAGTGAAGATGACAGAGGCACCCTTTGCAGCAAGACATTTTCCGAGTCTAAGAAGAGGGTCTATGTGTCCTTGTGCTGGAAAAGAAACAAGTAGGATATGAATGGGAACTTCGGATCCCATTTTTCCCTTTCTTCCTTTTCTTCTTCTTCTTCTTCACAGTTGGAGAAATGTATGGCAGGAGAATATAACCTGGGGGCAGAGGCATGGGCCCTTGCCATGTTTTTTGATAAGGATTTTTCATATGGCATGGAGTACATGTGTAATGTAAGATTAGATTTTCTCTTACATGTGTAAATGGCCTTTTTTTTCCCAAGACATGCGTGGGATACGGTTTTCAACACAATGATTTGAGCATCTACATGTATAACAGGAAATGTGATTTTTTAAACAATTACTCATCAGTCCCGTAATACATCACACAGTTGACTCTATTACACATATTAATGCATAATTTTAAGCTTAAATATCTTGAATAATATATTAGAAAAATTATGAAAATTTGATATTTTGAAAGTATTCATCGAGACGAATCTAACGACATCTTATATGATATTATTTATCTTTGTATATTAGTAGAAAAATATGGTCAAAGTTAGGTCAAAATTGGACATTTTTAAATGTGTCATCTCAAAAAAAAAAATGTGTCATGTACTGCGGGACGGAGGGAGTAGTATTTACCCTTCCAAACGAAATATAAACTAAAACTAGTTCCTTAAAAAAAAACTAAAACTGGTTTGTATTTTTTTAATTAAATTAAAAAGATAATATTTTCTACTTCCTATCTAAACTAAAACTCACTATCCTAAAGATGTGCTAATATTAGGAACTATAAGAACATTCGAAAAATACAATGTCATTGCAATTTGAATACTTAAGTTTAAGACCACTACCCAAACAGCTAAGAAAATAAAAGCAGGTTGAATACTTCCGATATGCACTATTATACCCAAAAAAAGATGCATCAAATGGACAGAATGATTTGAGTAAATACTCGGTCTCATATTGTGCAAACACGACACCAATATACACCAATTTTGACAGTCAATGTTTATATGTTATGTTAATGGTTAATTTGTTAGTTTTTGATGAAGGTGGGAATCGGACCTGAAATCACCCTTATCAATCCACTTGTTACCTCTTTCACCACAGCCACCAAACTAATCATATATCTTTCACCACAGCCACCAAACCAGTCATATAATTGTAAACACAAATTGTGCACTAGGTAATTAGGATTTTTGCTTTCCCTCAACAAAAAAAAATTAGGATTTTTGCTTTACATCAATATTACTTTTATAACTATGAAACAAAGTTACGATAAAATAAAAGTTATGCCTCAATAATTAGTGATACATGTTACCAGTATGGTAATGGTAAAGAAAATAGTATATAAAGGTACAGAAGTAATAACCTTCATATCAGTGGTGCACTCCATCCTTTCTACATCTTCACTGAGAGTTTTTAACTTTTTTCCTCTTATCATTCAATGGTTTGGAATCTATTTTTCCAAACAATGGTTTTAACTTCAACCAATCAATTAGTAGCAAACCAATATAGTAAATACTCCTGTGGGATTTATCATCATCATATTTACAGACACGAGATCGAAGTGGACGGACTCCACTGTATGTTTAATGGATCTATAAATAGTTATATTACATTCATCTTAATGGAAGGAAGAAGCTTTAAATACTACTAAATTTCCCCATTGACTTGAAAAAACTGATGATAGGGTCATAAAGATCTTGTTTTGCTTGCAAGCTTAAAATGAAGTCAACGTGACCATAGTTTTCAAGATAAACCACCTCAGGTGTAGATGGCAGTTCCTTGAGTGTGTGCTGGAAATCAGTTATATCTGCTAAAGCATCGTTTCCCCCATAAGCCATCAACAAAGGCAATGATTTGGGTATGCGGCTAAGGTCAAATTTTGGTGGTTTGAAATTGCCATACTCTATCAGATTTTTAAGCTTTCCATAATCATACTTGGAGAAGGTACCTTTGCGGATCACTGGAGAACATATGAGGTCATCAGAGACATAACCATTGACAAGAATAATAGCACGTCAATACTGATTTCAAAACTATCATGCACAAAATGAAAGCTGGCTAGCCAAAGCAAATAACACAGTAAAAGTGGATAACCAAACTTCAAATGTCCTTTTAGCAATCTATAAACAGAGTTTAAAAGACAGTCTGGTGGAAATAATTAGGTACTTGATGAACAACAGAATTTCGTTCCACTTCCACCCATTTGCTGGTTCATCACCAACCAGTAATTAATGGCAATTGCTAACTGGTAACTTATCTTTGTACAAATATGGTCCTTTGCAAGATAAAGCATGTCATACACAACATAAGCATACATATCATGATGATGATGAAATTTATTTACCAAGAGAAAAAGAAACCACAGTGGATGACATTATAGGAAATCAACTGATGCATCCTCCTCTCCTAAAGATATATTTGTAAGGATTTAAAAGATATGTGTTGTCAGTGTAAATCAGTTTTAATTAACATTCAATAAATTTACTATTTGGCCACATCACCCCATTTTAGTAACTGCATTTTGAAATTGATGGAATAACATGGAAAAATATAGACCTCTCATTGGATGTCAGTGTAAAACTAAATTAATAAGGTGGACATGTAGTAGGCAATAATAGAATAAACAAACAAGTACTAAGGTTGACATGTAGTAGAGAAATTGGAAAACATTGTCTTTAAAGTTCAGACCTACTGAACACTATTTCTTCCTCCAACCCCCATCCTTACAAAGTCCAATTTACAGCTGCTTCATATCACACAAATATTATAACATTATCAAACATGATCAAAAGGTAAATCTGTGATGGTAACAATCCGTAGTAAAATTCATAAATATGAGCAACAACATCAAATTACTATAGCTATCTGTACCACTGCTAATTGAAAACAGCGCCCATGAATAGTCAGAAAAGTCACAGCAAAATTCTCACATAAAGAAACCAATTGAAGATGACAGAATATGGAACATACTCTGGAAAAGGTGGTTCAAGTTTTTGGAGGATGATGGGTGAGGTTCTTGTTCAAGATAATAAGCCACGCGTGACTCGTTGAAGCAACAATTCTTTCCTGTAATTTAATTTAATGTCATGAGTAGAACCAGTAACTAAAAAGGAAAGTAAAAAAAAATATTGCATAATTATTGATACACATGCAAGATCATAAGATCCTACCGAAATGAAAATTACTAGTGTGCATTATAGTTCATAAATTCACAAGTTTAAAAATGGGGGGGGGGGGGGGTTAACACTCAAGATCGCATCATGATCCAGAAACAAACTTGTTTCTATCTTGCACAATAATGGGATCTTGCGCACAATTCAGATCAGAGGGGGTGAGTAGGATTGCAAAATCGTAACATTTTTAATCTAGATCTTGATAACCTTGATCAAGACAATGTAAAGCCAGCAAAGTAATTGCAATAGCATTCATGAAAGACAAAAGTCATTATGAGAAGAGTATTATTTGGATTGGAAAGTTAAGCACTAAAACAAAAACAAAAAAATTAATGAATTCTACAAAGACTGGCATGATGTGAACTCAGTCAAATCCTTCTAAACACGGACATACACACAGAGCTAGTGGGAGAGACATGAACCTGTAATGGATGACAGCATGTCACTGCAACTGAGACGAGTATCACATAAGGAAATCAAGAGATCGGTTCCCCAATCGCTGGAAATGAGTTGAGAAAAATACACCATGAAAATTTACTAAGCTGGAAATACATTTATCAACATATGCAAAAGAAAAGGAGAAAAACACGACAGAACAAAAACTGGAACCTTTTGAAATTCAGCTGATGAACACCCATTGTAGCAATCATCTGAACAAAGACAGCAATCATTTTCATATTACATATCAACTTTAACAGTTAAAGAAAACAGAAACTATAAAGCAGCAACAAATACCTGATCAATGTGCATCTTTTCCATTCTTAGTACCAGAGGTGCACTAACATGATCCAAGTATGAAATTGGAGACAGAAGAGCTGCAGCTTCAACCTTTTCTACTATATCCGGTTGAGTAAAGGCAGCAAAAGATATAATTGTCCCCTAAGATGGATGAGATGTTTATAAAACGTAAGCTATGGCAAAGGTTGGTAGAAGGCTAAAAGGATGGTTTACAGGAAGCATAAATACCTGTGAATGCCCAACTACAAATAGCTTTGAGTTTGTCACTGAATTAATATAATTGATCATTTCCGCAAGATCGTACAGGGCTAATTCTTGCCAGCTCCAATCCCAAAAATGCTACAAAAGGACCAGAGCTAAATTAGTCATACTCATATCACTTTTATTTTGGTAAAAATGAGGGGCCAAACCAAAGCACAAGTCATGTCGTATCACTTTAGTCATGTCACAACAAACATGTAAAATGTATAACAAACTCTGACTAGAACTCTTCGACAATGGTAGATATTAATAACATAAAAACGTTTGAACCTTATCAATATACAACTAAAAAAATGACATAATGAACTAACTGCTCAAGATCAAACGATATTAATGATCTATCGAATGAAGCATTGCTTCTTTGTCCATCCTGTTCTCCCTTTTTAAGATCATCACAAGTATTTCCTAACTAGAGGTCAGCCTGTAAATCAAACTAGTGCTGAAAATCAGTAGTTTCTCTAGTGTGACCTCATTTCTATTAGCAGATGCCAATTGTTTCCCTTAATACATTTAGAACTTGTATTATAAATATTTTCAAACATTACGAAATGAAATTTTAGTCGTTGATTTCATAACTAAAAATTTCAGCAATGAAGTGTCAAATTCGTTTTGCAATTTTGTGGAACACCCTTAGCTATCTATAGAAAAAGAAGATAATTAATTCAATATTTCTCCCATATTTTACAATTGAAAAAAAAAACTATCACTTACATCTGGCGCTCGATAAGTTCTATAGCATGAAGGATAAAGCAAACTGCTGACCTTATTCTTCTCTGGTAAAGATTTATGTCCATGGCTCCAACGTGTTCCACGCACATTTCCTACCCAAACATCAAAACCTTGATCCGCAAGGATGAAGCCCAATGACTGTTCTGGTGTATTTAGAAACCATGCATCACCTGCCTGATTGTATCAAATGGCATAACAAAAGACAAAAAAACAATGTTGAGATTCAGTCAATTAGTTTCAAACTTTAAAACGAATTTCCCAGTTCACACTAAAAAGAGTTAAAAACTCCACTTTCCGTAACAGAATATAGCGCAAATTGACGCATACAAAGAGAATTTTTAACACCAATTCAAACACTGTCCAAAACACTGCAAATATTACTAGTAGTGTCAAATTGATTTGTAAAATTGATTCTAGTTAAAGTTAAAATGAATGGAAAGTGATTTATGTTCGGATGCATTCATGTAAACTGGGTTTAACAATAAATTCAATGGTAAAAATCAATAATAGAGACAAAAGCTGGAAATTCTAAGCTCAATTTAGAATCAATTATGAGGCAAAACCAATACATCCAAACATGTCAAAGTCAAATTCTCCACCTCGAGAATCAATTTTGTACCCTCCAAAAGTAGAACCAAACATACACTCAAGGAAGCTAGTTACAAAATCTTGAAACTTCCCACATTGAAATACCAAGATATCAATGCCTTATTATACTTAATACACTATGAAGCACATACACACACATGGACACTAACATAATAATTCGAGAAAATGACATAATTCAAAGTAATCACATGTGTGATGTCAGACATCGGACAATGTCTTCTATCAGAAGTGTCAAGTGCTACAAGATTATTATATAAAATTAAAAAATGAAGTAGGTAAGTAGTAACCATGAATAGGCCATGGAGAAGAAGAACCGGAGGACCTCGTTGTTGTTGAGAAGAATAACGAATACGCGCAGAAGAAGATGAAGAAACGCGCTGAAGACCTAACAAGAAACCATCCTTTGTTTCAATCTGAAAGTAATTCAAAAAAAATAAAAGCGCCAATTAGCAAGAAAAAAACAAATATATGAATTAGAAAGAAAAAGCAGTGAATGAATGAATACCACATATTCAGAGCAAGGGTAACCGGCGGGAAGAATGAGTTCATCACAGAGAGTTGGTTGTGGTTTGGGGGGTGCGCCACCGCCGTCGAAGGAGTGAGCGATGATTCCGAAGGATAAGAGTATGGCAATTGTCGTCAACCAAACACTCCCCATCCCCCAAATTCTCTTTCACCAATCGTATTATTGATGATGGTGGCAACACTCATAATTCGTAATCTATTTTATACTCTCGGGTTCGATAGATTATTCATCACTTCAACGCGCCTCAATTGGCGCGTCTTCTGTAATTACTAACTGTTAGGTGGTTGTTATCGTTATTTTTCCTGATCATTATCGTTTTGCTTGCTCATCATCTATATTTTACTTTTGGGTTACGTTTGGATGTTCCGATAGGAAAGAAGATAAAATGTCTTCGAATGAAAAGTTTAATTTTTTGTCATAAAACGAAATTTGTTTTAGATGTTAGTAAAAAAAAGTAATAATTAGTTTTAGATTTTATTTTTTTTGACAAATTAGTTTTAGATATTGAAAAATCAATAAATAATTTAATGTGTTAAAATAAATTTGTTAATATGTCTATTTGTTTACTCTCTTTCATAATAAATACTATGATTAACATAAAAAAAAAAAAAATACTATGATATTATTTATTTGAAACAAGTCTAAAAAAATAAAATAAAATCTTTGATGGAGTACTACCAACAAAAATTGAGTCTAGCATGAGACTAGACTTTCACAACATAACATGTAAACTAAGGTTTAAATTTTGACCAAAACAAATATATGTATTTAGTATTTGATATGTTTTGAATAAGATTACCGAGAGAATTTAAGGAAATGATTGGAGCACTATTTTTAATAATGTTGAACATGAAGCGATGAAATCAAAGTTTGAACCATATTTAATGAATTCGAAAAACACTCACGATTTATTTGTAGTGATGTAATTGGGTAGAATGGAATTAAAAATAAAATGGTAGATTATAAGTTTCCATTGTTTGTATATTCGAGTTGGACATAATAAGATCCATGCCATCTCATTTTTCTTTTTCTCTAATAAGTTTTGCTGTAATGTATTCTAATTCTATATAGTATATATTGTATTGTTTATATGAATAAAATGTAATAAAAAGTTATCATATATTACCTTCAATCCACCTTGCAAACAATATAATAAAAAAAAATTGTTTCAGTTTGTCATAAAATATCCAATGAATAAATCGAAATTATATTTTATTATACTTTGTTTTATTTCAGATAAATATTATGGGGTAATCCTCTACTAAATATAATCATAGTTAAGGTGTGTCAAATGTGTGTCTCTTAGTCGAAATTTAAACATTGATTCACTATATTGAGAGAGTGTAGTCTACTCCTTTGGAGTCAACCTCGTTAGTGGATTTCAAGGAGTTTTAAAAGTGTTTTTGTTGATAAAAAAAAGTAATATTTAAGACTTTTTTTCAAGGACATCCAAGACTTTTTAAAATAATAAAAAAAATATATCTTAAAATTTTAATCCAATACGCCTCCTTTTTTTTTTTCGGTTGTCCAATACGCCTCCTTAATTTCCTCTATTTTCATCCATGCATTTAATTTCCTCTAAAACGTCCCTAATTACTTCAAGCCCACTCAAAAAAAATACCTTGCGAACGGGATGAGTTTCTTTCATGTACTGTGGAGTATTTTTTATGCACATTCTAAACAGTCGTTGGGGGAAGTTTCATTGGACACAAGTGGACAATGCATACATAGTTGCTGGTAGAAATGGTTTCGGCCGTGCCTTGGGTCAAACAGTGAAAAAAGAATTAAGTTAACGTAAACCTATTCGTCTACTTTTTCTTTCTGTGAGGATTGTCTACTATATTTACATATAAATTGATAAAAAAAAAAATTAAAAAAAAAGGTAGAGGAATAGGATGAAGAAAACAAGTGTTATAGGGGTGAACGTAAAAAAGATGAAATGAAAAAGTATAACACTATTGGTGGAAAGGAAGAAAAAAAAAATCAACTAAATTGAGGGTAATTTTAGATTTCCTTCCTTCCAAATTCTCCCAATTTTGGGGGGAAACCAAATGTGGTCTAGGAGTAATTTGACTTCCATCACATTCTCTCCCTCCTCCTAAAAATTAAACCAAACAAATATAATTTAAATAAACATTAAGTAGTTTTCTCATTTGTGTGGCCCTATCTCCTCTCATGATCTGACTGACGCGGACTCCACTCCACATCATTTTCATATCTTCATTGAACGAGTCATGACATAATTTCCAACACCCAGATTTAATATATGAACACTATTTCAAGTGTTGAAAGAGCAGATCATAGTGGTGCAGTTGAAGCAAACCATAGGTTGGCCATGCCGATGCTGCAAATCACAAAGCGCGATGGAATGAAAGAGCATATCACGGCTGACGAATAGAGCAAGAGGTCTCACAATGCGGTAATAAACATGCATCATTCCTTCTACCTTTTCTTGTGTGAATTGCAAGCCGAATCTTTCACATCTTTCCTTCGTGTGGTTGTTTGCTTTAGCTTCCACTAGTGAGTGTTGCTCCCATATTTTAGTTTCTTCTATTTTGTATCCCAAAATGTCTTTTGATCTTGGGTCTCTATACTTCAGTACTTTGTTGGTGTATTTGTTTGCTTGTTAATTATTACAAGCATTTTACTTCATTTGTTGTTTAGTTCATTGCTTGTTAATTGATTGTTGGTCTTTATTCTTCTATTGTGCTTTTAAGATTATTTTTAAAAAACTTCTTGTCATCAGTATGACTTAAAATTCTCATATTTCTCCTCCACGCCCATTTTTCCATCAGTAGACTCAACCCCTTCTTCCAAAACATTCACAGATTTAGACTCAAATTTTGCATTAGACATTCACACCCATAGCTAGGACAACAGCAACTAGAATTCCCCTTAGGACAACAAAAAAAAAAAACAGTAATAAAATACCAGCGATAAATTCGCTTAGACAGATAATACAATCTCACCTTTAATGCATTTTTCAGGTTTCAACAAAGCAATCTATGAACATTTTATCGACAGAGTAATTCTCAACAACAAGGCTCAATTTCAATAATTATTTCATGATAAATAAGGAATGCAGTATACAACAACCAAATACTCAATTAGAACTTCAAGCATTGGCACAACATGGGCAACGGACCTTGGATTTTAAAGGCAGTTGGAGAACATGGCACACACAAAATCAGTGTCCGACAAACTCGTTTAGCTCTCCATTTTTATATGGATTCTATCCTTGATTTTGAGGAGATTTGTGGTGTAACTAATTTCTTTGCACAAGCATATTTGCACTGATTACATGTAAATGTAAAATGATCAGTGTACCAAGTGTGTACATAAAGTTCTCAAGACCTTGTACCAAACAAAAAGTTCTTAACACCATCTCTGTAAATAATGACATCACACTAAAACAAAATTGCAAATCACATCATTCGTCGGCACCCTAGACTCGAATTATCAATTTCTAGTTTTCTTCTTGCCTCTTTTCTTCATACTAGTTTCAGGCCCCTCGGCCTCTTCAGCTTTTTGCTCGGCTTCTAATAAAGCCAGCTGCAGTGACAAAAGAAAGAAACAGCACCTCATCAAAAATGTAGTTATAAATAGTTTTTAGGTGCCAATTTGGGCAATGATGTGAGCACAAAAAAACAGTACCTCATCAAGAATAGGTTTTAGCTCCCTGTATCGTGTTTCTGCAAGATCAAAACCATCCTTGCGGAGTTCCTATAACCCAGAAAAATTTCACCACAAATATTAGGCATTCATGTATTTCTATATGAACAAGTGTCTTCACATATCAAAAAGGAACAGCTACAGAGAGGAAGTTCAAATAGAGCTAGAGGAGTAACAAATTTGTTTCAAATTGGTTGTGCTTGTTTCAGAAGGTAACAATAAGGGAGTGCATGTATAAATAATGCATACACAAACAAAATAATTATAAAAGATAAACAATCTACAAATCAAATAGGGAGGATTATACATACAGCCATCTTAAACTTCGACAATTTTACATATTGACACCATGGACTTTAATTTACATATTGACACCATGGACTTTAATTTAAAACCTTTTGTTTTAGCTCGTACCCACTAATTTTTCACTAAGCAGTCCTTTTAGTTGAAATTAACACACAAATGGACTCGTGAAACCATGCAATTCTAAGCTTCTTCACAACTAAAATTTAAAAATATCAATATATAAATATATGATTTGAATAAAAAATTAATAATTTAATAACTAAAATATAGAAATACTGTTTTAATATTTTTGTAACTTTATTTCATTTTAATTTAATGTTAAAAATATTTAAAGTACTTAATAAAACCTTCAAGTTAGTCCCTCAAGTAACACTATTTCCTAGTTAGTCCCTAAAGTATATAAAAATATTAAGCAGTCTCTTTTTTTACATAAGGATATTTATTTATGCCATTTCATTCTCAATAAGGCGCAAAATACAATCAAGAACGTAGTTAAACACCTGAGCACAAGACTGAGACGGAGCCACCCTAGCTAAGATTACGGAAGACTCCTTTAGCTTGCCTCTTTACAGAAACAACATGGTAATATATTAAGTAGTCCCGTAAGTATACAGTAATCTATCCTGTTAGTCCTTTTTTTTTTTGAGGGGCTATCCCATTAGTCCTTCTGATGTTATATATTCACAAGACACTAGTGACTGCTTATAAAACCTTCAGAATATATACTTTCAAGACTAAATAGACGAGTGATACTTCTATAAGAATTGAGCTAGCGAACAAGAAGATTTTAAAGTTCATTGTTTCAATTTGCAAGAAGACCAAAGTTCAGGGTTATATAACCTCCCTCAAATATTACTTTCATGCGGGTCAGACCAACATTTTGTAATTTTAGAACAAGGACTTGACCAATTTGAGATGAGGAAAACAGAAAGACCAACTGAAGTCTTTCTCCGTTCCCCAGAATACATTAAGTAAAATATGATATGCGGTAAAACAAATATAGGAAAGGCGGAAACTAGTCAAACTACTACAGACCGTATAGCTTTATGGGCAAAACTGTATGTATGAATATAACAAATGGAAAGAGATAACCTACTTTTCCAGTGTGCTGAGTGTGTTCATGGGCTGCCATTTGCCAATACAAATTTGTACGCTTATAGAAATCTCTCAAGGACTCACCTGCCTTTACATGCAACAAGACAATTAAGAAAGCAGTGGAACGAAGAAAAATATTGATGCTCAAAGAGGCTTTTGTAGGCAAAAATACAACCAGACACAATCAAAAAGGTAGTAGAGCTCAATGTAACAAAAAATTAAAAAAAATGCATGCATTCACTAGCTTCAATCTATAATCAACTGTGTAAAGTGTCTTTAATAAATATTGATAAACTACCAATGGTGTTCTCTGTGAATCTGACAAGCCAAGGCTAGCTCTGATTTGCTCTATCCGTGACCTTCTTTCTTTCCTACGCAGATTCTTTACCCCTCCCTTGATTAAAGCAACAGCATCTCCCACTTGATCTGATGCATTCAGAACCTAGTGACCAAAACGTAAAGCCAAATAAATAATGCAGAAAGTCTCTTTGTTTCAGGGAAAAATAAACTGCCTGGTTATGAAGAGTTGATCGCACAAATGTTTGACAGTATGTGCGCAGAATAGCTATTGCAAGTTTAAGGAGAAACAAGTAAGAAATGCTCAGTGTCTATCATGGATCTTAAACATGGGAAAAGACAAATATCACGTAGCAAGTTATTGTCACAAAAAGTAAACTGAAGCCCATCAAAATATTATAGACTGAATTATTAAGGATTCGTCCTTATATAGCAAAATCAATTGTCTCTTGGAGAGAAGCCCTTTTGTATTCCCATTGTACAGCTTTGAGGTAAAAACTAAATGCTAAGAATATCAGGATGAAAAGAAAAAAAACTATCAACAATAACCAACTGAGTTGAAATAATAAAAGAAAAGTGAAGACCTAAAAGGAAGAATTTCAAAAAAAAAGATAGTATACTTTCGTTGCCTTCTCTCCCTTTCTTGATTATAATGGCATGTTACAACAACAACAATCAGACCTTTTTCCATTAGGTGGAGTTTGATACAGAGATCAATCAACACTGTAAAGCCCTATGCATATTCGGTTCACACTTCACAGATAGACCATTACATTAAAACTATTCTAATGATTAGGTGTTTAGTTTTTCTAGGTCTCCCTCTACTGAATTATACTCCGCCTAGTCAACCCTCATTAGGGTACTTCTACATCTAAGACACTTTTCCATCATTCTAAAATGGGACCACCCCAATTTTCTTTCTAATGATTGTATTTCTAAATCTCTTTTGTTTTTGTGACCACTCATCCTACAAAATAATCTCATCTCTGTGACACTAAGTTTATTTTCTTATTTTTAGTTACTGCCCAAAATTGCAATTCCATAGAATATTGTAGTCCGATTAGCTTGAGCGGTACTTTCAATAAACTCACACTTAAAACATCCCTTCATTCCATCCATCCTATTTGGATCTTTGGTTGACATCTGTATTCCCCCCATCACTTTTTAGTCAATGGTATTCAAAACATCAGATTTGTGATGTTGTATATTCTCCAATTTGCATCACTATGTTATGATTTGTGTATCTCCAACTTTTTATTCACTTCATAAAAATCTCTGACAAATTATATTAACTGCGAAAAATGCAGCATGAGCCATGAATCATTTTATGATATGTTCATTAAGTTCATCTATAATCAAGATAAAAGATGAGGGCTCACCTCCATTCATTCAATACCCTCAGAACTCATAATCTCATTAAAGAAACATTGTGAACCATCTTAAGTTTTTCTCACTTAGTTTTTCCATAAGACTAACATAACAGATGGCTTGGATCTAGTAAAATATCTTTCCTTTCCTTGTATTTTGTGGTTACAGCACATACCTTTATTATATAAAAAAAAAACTATCTGGAATTTTCTTTTATTTATAGAAAAACTACAACTAATTCAAAATTGAGAAATGATATTTGTACAACCACTTTGTGACAACTTTTACACAACTTTCTCTCTCATACTCACATTCTATTCTTACTCTCTCTCTTCCTTTTCTCTCTCCATTGTTTTTGACCAATGAAAAGAGAGAAAAGGAAGGTTGTCAAATAGGTTGTACCAAATGGTTGTTCAAATATCATTGCTCTTCAAAATTCTATTGCACTAGTATATTTGTTAACAAGAGATTTTTCTCATGGACATTGTGCGGACAGTTATCAAATGTCACTTTTTAACCTTTGTCCAGGTTCGTTTTTAGAGAAAAGGGGAAGAGCTCTTCATTTGGTGAAGCTGAGTTGAAGATTCAATTTGGTGCCTAAATATTTGACCCTGAATTGGAGCCACACCAAATGAATGATTTGTTCCCCGTGTACAAGGCTAAATAAGGGATGGCAACTTGACCATTACTTGCATGAGGTATGACTCATTAATGAATCAATCAGACTCAACAATATTTTGGGGTTAATGTTTCCTTTCCTATAGAAAAAAGGGGTTCTCTCTAGGTTCTCACTGTTACATAAATGTAAAACGGGGGGTTTTAGTTCGCTCATTTTTATTTTGGAGTTTTGAGATTAGAATGGGCACCTCCTCCTCCTCATCATCATCTTCGTTCTCCTCACTTGTACCATCGCTATTAGATTCATCATCATCATCATCATCTTCATTTTCTTCATCATCATCATCATCATCATCATCCTCTGAAACTTCCACCCATTCAGATTCTGATGCCTGGGTGGAAGAAGAAAGAAGTCAGACTATATCAGATAAACTAAATGTGTATTTAAATATAAAGCTGCATGTATAATACATTCTAGATTAAATATTTGCGAGACAGCAATATCAACTGTATCTGCACGGTTTATACCCAACAACCTAAATTACCTAATGTAAAAGAAGTATCACCACAATTTATATTATTATTTATAATAAGTAAATCAGCATTTTAGTAGTCAAAATAAGGGCCGGGTAATTTAGTCTAGGTGGTCAAAATTGTAAGGGTCGGGTAATTTAGTCTCTCAAATTTGCAAAATGAACAATTTAGTCCCTTAAATTAGAGAACTTCAGACAATTTAGTCCATCTACCAAAGTATCTCTTTAAGGAATATTCATCAAAATCGATGAAAGACCTGCATATTGTCTCAAATAGTCTCTTACCGTATCAAGACAAACATAAAACCTTTAAAACTGTGATGTTAAATTTGAAAAAAGGACTAATTTGACTAGTGTTCTTTAATTTAAGCGACTAAATTGTCGTTTGCGAATTTGAGAGACTAAACTGCCAAGCTCTTACAATTTCAGGAACCATAATATTGATTTACTATTTTACTAGATTTTATATAAAAAAACTGTAAAAAATAATTCTGATATATTCAAAGTTGTAATGAGAATATAGACACTAATTTGTTTAACTAGAGACTATTATAAACTTAATGGGCCAAATACAACTAACATAAATAATTACAAATATACATTATGTACAACAGAACACCTCTATGATATACTACTACTACTACTGCTACCACTAATTATCTAGGAAGGACAAAACCATTCACTAACTTAGCAGTGGCAGAAAAAATTGATCAGCCAAGAACAGAAAACTTGTGTATTTAGTTAGAAGAACAGAAAACTTATGTTAATATTCCAGAGTAGTCAAGAACAAATGAGACATTATCAATTGTAATTAGTAGTGGAGTGTATGAATCTATCAGCCAAAAGTAGTCAAGGAAAGAACACAAACCGGTATAACGCACTTCCATTCATCAAGTTTGCTAAGGTTGAGAGAGTACAAGTCGTCAAGAGTGATTTCTTGATCTTTAATCTCCATCATGCCACCATATATATATAGTGTATCTCTTCCAACAGCCATGCAGGAATTAATGCGTCCACAAGGTTTCACTGCCTAGAAAGTTTCGAGAAATTCAATAAAATAAATAAATGAGCAAAACTAAAAGCAGTGTCATAACTAAGATTGTTGGTCCAAAATGCGAACCTCGGGCAAAGAATTTTGAATGTCGAATTTAGCACCAGATTCCTTAGACTTTCCTTCAGGTTTGGGAAGTGTTTCATTGTCAGCAATAGTAATCTTCGACGCAATATTCTGGGATATATCATTAATGCTGCTTTCTTCGTATTCCATATCCTCAGTTTCATCTCTTGCAGTACATAGTGGTTCTGCCTTCTTGTCGATATCGTTAGTACAATTTTGTTCAGTCTTTCTTAACTGCAAAACCCATTTCATTAGGCAGCAAAACTATTGCATACAAAATAGGAAGGAAAAAAAAAATGGAAGTAGTAAATGTAGTGTGTATCAAATCTACCTTATCTTTTGTTGATTTATCCTTTCTTAACTCCAGAGGGTACCTATTACACAAACAGCATCAATAATAAGCTAACCACAAACCGTTAGATATGAGAGCACAACTTAACTCTAACCAGCATATGCAGAAAAGCTCAAATTAAAAAGGGTCTTGTTAACTAGTGCCCCCGGAGCACTAGTTAACAAACTAAAAGTAGAAAGGTCAACTTTTACATTAAAAAGAACACTTTTTCAACTTTGAAAAAGTAAAATACACAATTTCCAAGAGAATATTTCTGTTTATAATTGTTAACATTTCCCAATTAAAAACTAATGAAAAAATTACGAAGGCCTCTAGTCAAGAGCAAATCGAAGAATTTATTACATAAAATGGAAACTTGAGAAAATGGTGTATTAATCACTGAAGCAATCTAAACTTACCAGCGATTGGTGTCTAACTGGAAGCCATAAAGCTCATTCAAGAACAAGCTCATCATTGCATCGCCTGCATGATTTAAGTGCAATTAGAAAAACCAACCATACAGCAAGCATAAACAAATAAATACACTTCCTCCGAAAAGAATTTAATCAGACTGTTGGATCATATTAATTGTTTGTAAACATTAAAAAGCCCTCACTGATGAAATCTTGTGCAGTGAGTCCCATTCATTTCATTTAAAGTATATGCAGATGGTCACAAATTGCAAAAATAATCAGGAAAAGAAAAAGCTACCTTCAACTTCTATATCCACAACACCACCAAATAGCAGAGCCCTCCTCTTATGAACACACATGGAAAACCCTGCACGAGGACCAGGAGGCATCCCACTCTTCTTAACCTATTAGAAGGGAGAAAGGATTGTTAAGAAAACATCTGAACTATTAAATAATAACATAAAGTATTTTTCTAGGGGTCTAGGGGTGTGAGTTGCCTAAGAAGAGGAATATACAAATTCACCTAATACTAAACTCCAAACCACAACCTTGTTCCATTCCCAAGTCTTGGGATCAAGGGACCACATATCTGAATGAACAATTCCTTTCTCAGAGGCATTCTTGTCAGATGAAACTTCTTTTGAATAGCCACCATATAAGAAAATCTGCAATGTAAAAGTAACAATGTAAAGAAGACAGCTTCTAAACTTAAAAAATTCTTCAATTAGCCACCCTGATTAATCATAATGATGAAATGACACGGGGGAAAATTTGACAATTATGATAAACAAAAGCATAACTATAAGTAATTTAAAACAAAAAATTATCTTCATATAAGGGGATTAGTATTTTACTCACATCATCTTGGTAAACAAATAATTGAAAACCACTACGCCCAGTTGGCCACATTGCTCCAGGCTTAGGCTTTATTTCTTGCCACTGCAGCACAAAATCAGATTGGTGTTAATCACATAATAAAAACTATATCAACACTATTACATCATACATCCCGACGTCCGAGGTTTGCTTATGGAATAGCAAGTAGTACATTAACATAATTAGGACACAATATAGTGCGTATTAAAATAAATTTACCTTAAATTGATCAAGGTCAAATACAAATAGATCATTGTAGTACCTGCAAAACCAATTAAGAAGCGACATAGAAAGGTCATCAAGTGAATCAATACCAATAATTAGCCTCTAGTTGTATGTGTTTTAAAGGCCTCCATTTAACTCTCACGTGTGAAGAGCATCTAGATGCAAAATCTAAACGGTTGAATAACATACAATACATGCAAAGAATGTAACCTCATGAGAAACATAATAGAGAACTTAAAGAAAGAAATAAAATCGGATTGAAAGGAAGAACTTTGTTGTGTAGATTCCATATTTCTATCTCCAGAGTCAAGAACATTGTGTTGGGAAATGCCTGCATAATTTCCCTCCTCCGTGAACTCAAAATAGGCACTTTAGCGGAAACGTAAAATGACACACAACAAAATTTTAGCGTGGAAAACCTTCTCAATGTGAGTAAGGAAAAACCACGCTAAAATTTTGTTGTGTGTCATTTTACGTTTCCACTAAAGTGCCTATTTTGAGTTCACGGAAGAGGGAAATTATGCAGGCATTTCCCAACAGTGGTATCAGAGCACTCATTGCTCTGGGACTCTGAGGTGTCGTATCTACAAGATAATTCTTAGTATGCTCTGTGGCTGCAACGTTGTTTGATCTTCCACATCAGAAAAGAAATTTCTTGTCGCTGGATATAAAGTGAGGTAGTGATATATTGCATGTCTAGGAAAGTTCTGGCAAGGAAAGACTTGGTATTTAAGTGTGTCTATTAACCCACCTCTCTTACCTGGGAACTTTCCTGGTGCTCTATTCACGAACTCATATTTATTCTAGTATACGATACTAGTCACACTGGTTAAAGAAATTATTTCCTGTGTAACTCAAGATGGATGGTTCAATTAGCCATGATGGTGATATGTTCAAGCTAACTGTTGACAATTACACATATTGGAAGCCAATGATGGAAGACCACTTGTATTGCAAAGACTTCCATGAGCCAATCACCTAAAAGGATAAACCCGAGAAGAAGACCGGTACGGAATGGGAGACGGAGAATCGAAAAACAGTGGCTATGATCCGAAAATACATTGATCGAAGCTTGTTCGAGCATGTATCAACTTATACCAATGCGTATGAGTTATGGACGAAGACGCCCAGAAATAAAGCACACCTTATTAGAAGACTGGTGAAGTTAGAATACTCAGACGATCAAAACATGATTGAGCATCTAAATACCTTCAAAGGTATTGTAAATCAGTTGAAAAAAACAGAAATGAAGATAGATGACGAGTTGCAAACACTTCTACTTCTCAGTTCCTTACCTGAGAGTTGGGACACTTTAGTTGTCACTCTTAGCAATTCTGCTCCAGATGGAAAACTTAGCATGGATTCAGTCACTGACTGCTTGTTAAATGAAGAGTTAAGACGAAGGGAAAGAGGCTTGAACAATCAGTTCGAAGCCAACGTTGTTGACAATAGAGGAAGGAGCAAGAACCGTGAAAAAGGTGGCCGTGAAAAATCACGAGGCAGATCAAAGACTCGCACTAAACTAATTTGTTATTACTGTGGCAAACCGGGCCATAGAAAGTTTGAGTGCAGATTCTTCAAGAGAGATCAGCAGGCTAGAACGATCCATCCTGATATAATCGATCCAAAGAAGAAAGAAGATGGAACCACGACAGCAGTCGTAGTTACTAACGAGAATTTCTTTCTCGTTGAAGATGAAAACTATCTAAATGTAGTGTCTGATGACTGCATTTGGATAATTGACTCGGGAGCATCCTTTCATGTAACTCCTCATGAAGAGTTCTTCTCATCGTATCAAAAAAGAGATTTTGGTATGGTGAAGATGGGCAATCATGTCACAAGCAAGATTGTTGGCATTGGCGAGGTGACTCTGGTTACAGAGAATGGCTCTAAGCTCGTGTTGAAGGAGGTTAGACATGTTCCAGACATGCGTCTAAACCTTATCTTGACAGGAAAGTCAGATGATGTTGGTATGATAAACCAATTTGGAGCCGATAGATGGAAGCTCAGTAAAGGAAGCATGATCATTGCTCGTGGTAAAAAGGAAGGCTCTCTGTATGTTATGCAGGGAAAGATAAACAAGGGAGATATCAATGTATCTCAAGACATGATCAAAGAATTGTGGCACAAACGACTTGGCCACATGAGTGAGAAAGGTTTGGAGATTCTTGCTAAGAATCATCTTCCAAACATCAAGGGCCAACCACTTGAATCCTGTGAAGATTGTCTAGCAGGCAAACAACATAGAGTATCTTTTCAAAGATCAGATGATGCAAGAAGAAGAAAGCATATCGTAGATCTTGTTCATTCAGATGTTTGCTCTACATCTGAAAGGTCCCTCGGTGGTTCACAATACTTTGTTACCTTCATTGACGATCACTCAAGAAAAGTGTGGGTGTATCCATTGAAGATGAAAGATCAAGTTCTTCAGGTTTTCAAAGAACTTCATGCCTCTGTAGAACGGGCATCTGGAAGAAAATTGAAATGTTTAAGAATAGATAATGGTGGAGAGTATATAGGCCCATTTGCAGCCTACTGTAAATCTCATGGAATAAGACATGAGAAAGTACCTCCCAAGACTCCTCAGATGAATGGAGTAGCTGAAAGGATGAATAGAATGATTGCAGAGAAAGTCAGAAGCATGCTTTCTCAAGCAAAACTTCCCAAATCATTTTGGGGTGAAGCAGTGAGAACTGCAATTGATTTGATAAATTTGTCTCCTTCAAGACCTTTAAATGGAGAGATACCAGATGAAGTGTGGTATGGAAAGAAAGCCTCCTATGGTCATTTGAGAACCTTTGGATGCAGGGCATTTGTGCATGTTCCAAAAGATGAAAGAGCAAAGCTAAATGCTAAATCGAAGGAGTGCATATACCTTGGTTCACCAAGAGATGAACTTGGCTTTAGATTATGCGATCCTGCTACTAAGAAGATGGTTCGAAGCAGAGATGTGGTATTCTATGAAGATCAGACGATCCACGACATTCAATCTAAGAAGCCAAAGACCATAGTGGTACACAATTCAGGGGGAGAGATTCCTCAAATGAATTATGATCGTGATCAGCCAGCACAACCCAATCAGATGGAGGAGCCTGATCAGATAGAACAAAATCAAGCAGTGGATGAAGAGCAGATGGCAGATGTTGATGATGATGAGATGGAACAAGAACCTCAACTGAGAAGATCAACGAGATCTAGACAACCATCAAAAAGATACTTCTCAGGTGAATATGTAAACTTCACTAAGGAAGGGGAACCTCAAAGCTTAATGGAAGCCATCTTCTTGCATGGAGACCTAGAGGAAGAAATCTACATGGAGCAACCTGAAGGTTTCGTTGAACCAGGCAAAGAACACCTTGTGTGTCGCTTGAAGAAAAGTCTATATGGCTTAAAGCAGGCTCCAAGACAATGGTACAAGAAGTTTGATCTCTTCATGACCCAACACAACTTCACAAAGACGTCAGCAGACCATTGCGTGTTTGTGAAGAACTATGAAAATGGAGAATCCATCATACTTTTATTGTATGTTGATGATATGCTCATTGTTGGAAAAGATAAGGCAAAGATTTCTGCTTTAAAGAAAGCATTGGGCAAATCTTTTGCTATGAAGGATTTGGGTGCAGTGAAGAAGATTCTTGGAATGAAGATCGTTAGAGATCGTTCAAAAAGAATGCTGTGGATGTCACAAGAAGATTATCTCAAGAAAGTTCTTGAAAGGTTCAACATGCATAATGCAAAACCTGTGCATGTTCCACTACCTGGTCATTTGAAACTCAGTAAGACACAATGTCGAGAGAATGACCAAGAAAAGGAAGAAATGAGCAAGGTGCCCTATTCTTCAGCTGTGGGTAGCCTTATGTACGCCATGGTCTGCACGAGGCCAGACATCGGTTATGCTGTAGGAGTCGTGAGTAGATTCCTATCAAACCCAAGAAAGGAACACTGGAGTGCTGTGAAATGGATACTGAGGTATCTAAAAGGAACTGCCAAAAAGTGTTTATGTTTTGGCAAGGGAAATCAAATGCTCGCTGGATATGTAGATGCTGATATGGCCGGAGATGTAGATCCAAGAAAATCTACATCCGGATATTTGATTACTTTTGCAGGGGGAGCTGTCTCATGACAATCGCGACTACAAAAGTGCGTTGCTTTAAGTACCACAGAAGTAGAGTACATCGCAATCACTGAAGGTTGTACGGAGATCCTGTGGATGAAGAAGTTCCTGCAAGAGTTAGGCCAGAATCAAGAAAGTTATGTTCTCTATTGTGATCGTCAAAGTGCAATTCACCTCAGCAAGAATTCGACATACCATTCAAGGTCAAAACACATCGATGTGAGGTATCATTGGATATGTGATGTGTTGGAGAATAAAATGCTGCAAATAGAGAAAATTCACACCAATGGCAACGAAGCAGACATGATGACAAAAGCTCTACCAAAAGAGAAGATAGAGTTTTGTAAAGAGGCTGCAGGTGTAGCAGCAACCCCAAACTAATCTAAGGATAGTTTCCCTTTGGCTGGAGGGGGAGAAATGTTAGGGTCCAGCCAACAGTGGTGCACAGTGGTGCACAAATGTGAATGTAGAATTCTCACCACCAGTATGCATGCCTATATGCATAGCTTGCGGTGCTTAACTTCAAAGAGTGTCAGAAACACTTTGAAATGCTTGGCAATTGGTGTAGCAATGTTTGAAGATTGGAACCTAGCATTTAATGCTTACGGTTCATATCTCTCTATAAATAGAGAACTTCAGCAAAGCAAACACAACACAACACAACAACACAATCCTCACTCGTTGAGAGTTGAGAGAAAAATAGAGAGTTCATCAGTTAGTCTTCTGAGAGAAAAATATAGTGAGCCAATTTGTGAGAGTTGTATCTACAAATTGAGATACATAGTTAGGTCCACCTGAGGGTGAAGATTTGTATTCCCGTTATAATTATAGTGGAGATTTAAGAGGCCTACGGGTCCCGTGGTTTTTCCTTACTCACATTGAGAAGGTTTTCCACGCTAAAATGTTGTTGTGTGTCATTTTACGTTTCCGCTAAAGTGCCTATTTTGAGTTCACGGAGGAGGGAAATTATGCAGGCATTTCCCAACACATTGATCATGGAATTTCTTGCAATAACGGAATAGCAGAAATGAAATTTATCAGAAAAAATAAAACTACTATACCAATTCCCCTTTTCACTCCCTCCCTCTCACTACTTTTAATCATTTACTCTAAGAATACTCATATCACTGACCACCTTTATTCCACTTGCCGCAACTTAAAGTCTCATATTGACCCTTATTCATATCATGCTTGCTACTAAATAACTTTAATTTTTGTAGGCCAACACAACCATCCAAATACAACTACAAACTATAAGGATTGAAAAAAATCCCATGAGGGTCCATTCAAACATAAATGTTGTGCATCTACAATCACACACAAAAATATGGCATAAGCAAAAACGATTTCCATTCCATCCCTCAAAACCAAAACTTAGAAATCAATGTTGCCAAGCTAACATTCACTAACAATGAAAACATCCAAAGAAGATGCACAAAGAAAAAAGAAATTCAATCTCTGCTTCCCTCGCAAGTTTTTCATCAGATGCAGAAAAAGATTTTTTGAATACAAATAAAAAAGAACTAAGCAGTGTCAACAACCTCACTTCTCTAAGTGTATCATAAAAGCCACCAAAAAGAATAATCTTGTGCTTGTATAATACCTGCAAATGATAAGGATATTAGTAATCAAATCAGCTTCAGCCGTTCAGTGATAATATTAATAATTTCTTTTGTTGGTTAAATTCTGATATGGCTTTACGGAATTCCCATAGATGGAATATTACTTTGAGATAAACGAACATGAAATGCAATGCAGATCAATAAGCTTTTGTGTTTCTAACAGGACTAGAAGTATGTTATGCTCTCAAAACGTGTGGTGATGTTTTCAACTTTTGGGTTGCAAATTAAAAGAAGAAAATAACCAAGATAGAGGGAATCTGTGATTGTCAGGTAACAGAGCTCATGTCATTTGAGCGTTTGATGTCATAAAGAATAATCTGAGGAATTTTGCTATGCAAACAGACAATAGTGTGATGTTATTTGAGTTAAATAAAATAGAATTTTCAGAAACAGACATACCAAAAACCCATTTGACTTAAGCTGTATGAATTGGATATTCTTGCAAGAAAGTTGGTAACTAATTACATGGTTCCATAAAAGAACTCGAACATACCATCCGATGTCCCGAACGCGGACCAGGACACCCTTTTAAATTAAGTTGTTCCCACTGATTAGTTTTCAGGTCCAACATCCAAAAATCCTACAGAGATCAAAATTCAAAAGCAACATCTCAGTAAAGTGAACCACATTTTCCTTAACCGCAAATAGAAGCAAGGTAATGCAGGTTTAACCTTGTAGTGATGGAACCTCTCTTGATTTGGAGATGTAAATTCACCACCTAAAGCACATTAAAAAAACGACACATGAACTTTCAAGTGTGATCCACAAATCCACACAAATATCAAGACAAAACCAAATCAAATTACCAAAAATATAAACATAATTCTTCCAAGCAACAGCTTGATGAGCACTGCGGGGAGGAGGACTATTAGGACTCGAAATCAGTTTCCACTCCAGCTTCTCAACGTCATACCGATAAAGATCACCATAGACGAAAGTCTGCAAAGATTCAAAACCTAATGGTAAGTTGCAACTGCTTGGTACCTGTTTGGTGCCGCGGTGGGAACTCCGAAAATTGAGCTTGCAAAAGTCCAATTGACCAGGTTTTTTTATGGTTGGTTTTTATTTTGAGAATCACTTCTGATCTAAAGCACCTATTTGTAGCTTTCAAGTTGAGGTGGAATCAATTCTAACTTTTTGCAATTTTTATATACATGTTAAAACTATTTTTGGTAATTATACACTCTAGCAATTTTGATCTAAAATATCCAAACAACATGAACTCACATTATTCACTTTTACATAAATGCATCCAAACACATACCACTGCATTCAAATCACTTTTGACCAAAATCAATTTTCACCACCACATGTTCCACTTTTCGAGAAGCCAAATTGATTCTAGATGTGTTTGGTTCCTCTAAAGTACAAATTAACTTTGCCTCCAAAATTGATTCTACTTGAGGCTGGAAAGTGTAGCTTCTTATTCTAGAATTGATTTTTCAACTCAAATTTATTGTTCAACTCACTTTTAAAGTTTTACATGAATGTATAAAAACCTTTAACTCAATTTTAGTCAAAACCGATTCACTCAAAATCATTTTTTCTCACAGCATATCCAAACATACACAATCAAAATCAAAAAGCTTCAATTCAGAAAATGAGAAACCTAACCTTGTTCCCGTTGTAGAATTCCCCTCCATATAGAACCAACTCCGTCTCTTTCAACGGATTAACGGTAAGCTGCAAAATCAATCAAGCAATGAAACAATCAAATTCATAATGTAAACAGTAGGAAACGGAGTGTTAACTAACGGCTTTAAGATTACCGAGCAATTGGAGCGAGGAGAAGGAGCGGGAACATTATCTTCAACGTGAACTTCTTTCTTCTTAGCTTCTTCTTTTTGAATATTCAACTGTGCCATAAACAATTGTTAGGTTTTTCGTTGCTTGAAGAAAATTGAACGAAGAAGCATAAGGTATAGTCAGTTAGTTACAAGAATGGCATCAATATCGTCTTCAGGGGAAAGCTTTTTTTCTTCCCTACGAGCTCGTTTCATATCGGCTTTTGCGGTTTTTTTCTCTGTTTTCTCTTTGCCTTTGCCGACTTTCTTTGTTTTCTTCCCCATTTTCTTCTTCTTCTTCTTCGCCGCTGTGAATTCCTTGCCGCCGCCGCCGCCAAACCAGACGTAGAATTGAAATTATGTTTTTGCACTCACTCTCGCCCGAGTTGTGTTTTGATTTTGTAAATGTATTGTTTTTTTTAGAGGAAATTTAAATAAAACGTTAGTTAGGCAATTCATACTCTTCTAGAGAATGTGTTTACTTTTTTTTTTTTAATAGACGAAATGACAAAACGATTATAAACTGTTCAGTTAGAACTTCTAGATGAGAATGTGTTTACTTCTTGACATAGTGTGACATATGTGATAGATATTTAGATAATTTAATTATCCGATCAATGATTAATAGTATTTGGTCGGAACATATAAAAAAACACATGTCATAAAACATCAATCTCTCCACTTCTCCATACATACAAAATTAATAAAAATACAGTGCTTGTTTGTGCTTTTGTGTATTTTTGTAATTCGTTTAAGTATATAAGATGAAAATGTGTGTGAAAGGCAAAGATAGAATTATACGGTATCATACACAATGTCTAAAACTGTGTGTTTAAATAACAAAACTCTACAATTTATCAACAAGTATTTTGCTTTTTTATATTTTAACATAGTTTTGATTTAATTTAATAAATTAATTCAACCATCAAGAACAAGTACATAATCAGCTCCGATTCATGAACAAAATTTATTGTTGGTGTTTGAGTGTCCCTCTCTGCCATCCTACTAAAGCAAAGGGAAATTATACGCTTTTCAAAAATAGGCACAAAATATATATTTGCTATACAACATCAACTATAACTTGTTTGTTGTATTATAACAGATACTCTGCTAGAGATAATCATGCTTTCAAGTAGCCTCAAATGATATAAAAATAAAAAAATAAACTATTTAGATCAGTTAGCATCATAGGTCACTCTCCTTTCATTGTTAGTTTCATACAAAAGAGGATTGTCGAAGTCATCTATTGTAAATGATTCTCTATTTCTCTTCGCCTTTGCTCGTCCAAGAAATCACATGTGCACTCTCAACATAAGTTATTGTCTCAAGCAGACACAAAACCACACATGTTAAATAATTCTTGGAAACGCTTCAAGTCTATAGTTGTGTGCTTGCAGTTCTCGGGGATATCATCAGAACATCCACAGTGTGCCTGATATTAATGTTGTCATCAGATGAGTTATTTACTGATCCATACTTTACAGGAGCTTCATATGCTAACTCGCCTTCTTGTGTTCTGAAAATGTGTAAGGTAAGAGTTCAAATGGATGGTATGGTCGTGTAAATATGGGTGCCTCTTAGAGCCATCCCAATTTGGTACCATGTAATTTGCAAATCCTAAACTGAAACATGTGCAGCTATTCAATCTAGTCTTGTAGTATTGTTAGTCACCCAAAAAAAAAATTGTATTATTGTTAACAAGAAACTGAGTCAAGCAAGTTGCAACAATGCTATATGGTCAGCTCGTGTATACAACAGCGAATGTAAGGTAATCAATCATCATTATCGAACTGCAAAAACCAGTATCTTAATTTGCAGTACTAGCTTAGAGAGAATGGGAGGTAATGGAACCTTTGAGCAAAAATATAAATGCCTTATGATAGGCATATAAAATACATATCACCAACACATGCTACAAAATTACATGGCAAATAACTATTATTTATAATTCCCTTAAAAAAAAAAAACTATTACTGATTATTATTACATCAGGTATTTCATCATGTACGGCCCTTCAAGCTCATATCCCAATTTTCTGTAGTAATGGCGTGTGCCAACCCCAGAAATTACAGCTATCTTAGTTGATCTGTGTTCTTTCGAAGCAATCCGCTCAGCCTCCTCCATCAGAAGAGTACCATAACCCTGTTAACAATAATTTTGGTCAAAAGTAGGTCAATTGGAGTACAATGAGGGGACATGTTATTGGTATCCATATGTATCTTCTTGGATATTATACATGGCTAAAGAATTTGATATACAGTTCAAAACCAAAACTTAGCAATTCCACTTAGATAGTATCCAATAAGAACATGTGAATATCCGTAATGATATCACATGTCATCTATGTATTAGCATGACAGTTTTACCTGGTGTTGTAGCTTGTCAGAATCCCGCCCATGAACCGGTACAGCAGTTCCATAAACATGGAGCTCACGAACAATAGAACACTTACCCATAAGCTCTGGACAAGTAGTGTTACGGCCACATTTTCGCAGTCGTAACAAACCAACAAGGATATCCTGCTCAAGAGAAGACAGCACAACCAATGTCATGGCCATGTTTCATCAACAACAACAAATTTACATTAATGGTAAGAACAGGTTAAAAGATGTCCCCTTGATTCAAAATAAAGAAGGCAAAATATGCACAACAGGAACCAGTGCCAGCTACAAACTAGACTCGCAAGTTACAACTCAAAGTATAAAATGATGGTAGACAAAAGGATAGGCACTAATAAGAGAGGCTGAGGAAAGAAGGTAAAATCACCTGCCGTGTATCTTCATATGACAAAAATGTTTCCCAACCTTCATTTGCCATATAATCACGACGAACAAGTTCCACCTCTTCTGGTTTAATTTGGTGATGAATATCCTACAAAGAAATACAGAATGTCGGTTGATGCTCCATAATAATACTAGTAAACAAAGTGTGTGAAGATTTACAAATCATTGTTAAATAAAATTTCCAGACGAGATTGATTCTAGATAATTACCTGGATTCCAGCTTCTCTGGTCCGAACATCACGACATTTTAAACCCAAGTCTTCCATTCGAGCTAATGCTAACTCCCTTAGATTCCCTTTCTCAACCCCAGAGGTCACCAAAGGCATTGGAATATCCCGCTGAACTCTATAAACACGTGTCCATGGAGGTACCATTGCAAGGATCCTTGCTATGATGTCCACAAGTTGCTCAGGTGGATAATTTCTATACCTACAATGATGTTAACAAACAAATTCACTTTCCACATGCCTTTTAATCCCGATGAATAATGAGATAGAAACTAAAGAGTTTAAGAAAGAAGCATTTGAAAGAACACGTCACATTAGATAGGTACCTGCCAGTTTTCCAGAGCTCATAAAGCCCAGTTCCACGTATTACAAGAGTGGGGTAAATTTTAAGCCCATCTGCTCTAAACAAGGGACTTTCAAAAAACTCTCGGAAACTTTCCATGTCCCTTTCAACACCAACATTTGGAAGATCAGGCATCATGTGAGCAACTACCTAAAGCAAAAGCCAAAGAAAAAAAAACATAAAATAAGAATAAATAGTATATCTTTCAACTCTCATGACCAACCTACTGCCTAGTTTGTATTTGAAAGGGGTACAATTAGGGAAATCCAAACAACTAGAGTAATATGCCTATAGAAATTGTTAATACTATACCAATGAATCTATCTAAAGCTTGTCCTTGTCTACAAATATAATGAGACAGCATACAAGGTCATTAAGTTCATTACAACTTTGAGTTCAGGAATATGTATATATCAATTTTTAAACACACTCAGCATAAGGAGCATATAGGAGAATAGTTTGACAGGACAGCTGTGACAAAGTGCGGATTGATAGGACAGTAACAAACCTTGAAACCGGCATCTTTAGCCAGGCAAAAACAATCAGCCACAGCAGCAACAGTATGTCCTCTATTAGTGTCACGAGCAACATCCTCGTAAGTGCTTTGGACTCCAATCTCCAATCGTGTACAACCGTAAGAAAGCATTTGTCGCAGGTGAGGCCCAAGACAATAATCTGGCCTCCTGAGAAATTTAAGAAGTGCAAAACTTGATAAGCGGCGAATTGATGTGTTGCATTAACAATTACCGGTTAACGTTTACTCAGGTTTCCACGAATATAATCATTGATATGCTCAAAAACGAAATACATAAAACCCTCGAAAATCATAACTAAACCAGTTTATATCATGGCGACAATTGTCAAAACAGCAAATTTATTACAAGTAGTATATCTTGTTTCATTATCTCCATTACAACAGAAGAAGAAAAAAAACTTCTTTCACAAGGGGAGTTTAGTTACATGAGTCAAATGGCACTGCAATGTCTTCTTGTGAATCATGTCTAGTGACAAATCATTTAAACCAAAATCCATCTTAATGGCCTGATTTGTAGTTTTTCTTGGTCTCTCTCTAGTTCTAACTATTTAATTAACCTCCATATAATCCATTCTCCCTATAAGATTTAGGCCCCGTTTGTTTCAGATTTTTTCAAAAAAACTTTTTTTCTCTTAAAAAAATCACTTTTTTCATTTTTAAGTGTTTGTTTAGAATTTTTAGAAAAATCATTTTATAAAAAAAAATCTATTTTGACCCTAAAATGAAAAGCTATTAGGATTAGCTTTTCTCAAAATCTATTTTTTTTCAAAAACAAGGAGGTAACACATGTACAAGTTAAAACTCTTTATTTTTTAAATGGATTTTTATGGGTAGAAGGCAAACAAAAATAACTTCAGATTTTTTTTAAAATCTCTAAAAAAAAATCTCTAGATTCTTTTAACACAAAATCTATTTTTTTTAAAGCTGAAACAAACACACCCTTACTACATGTCTTCTCCCCACGTGTCCAAATACCAAAAAGTCCAAAGCACTCATCCATTCAAAACTTTACACAAAAGACTCAAAATTCAACTTGCAAATAATTAAATGGCAGGCAACTCACGTTTCAATTGTCATGCCAATACACTTGGTTGCACTATGTTCAGAGTACGTCACCGCCTCTTCTACATTGGCAGAGGTGTGTCCAGACAAAGCATCATGAAGATTCCTTATAAAGTAATCACGGTAATCCGCCGGAAGGGACATGAAAGTTCCACCCATTAATATAAACTCAACCTGAAAAACAATAAACCACACCCATTAATATACATGATACATCCGCACGTATATTTCATGCACTTGAATAACTCAACAAACAATGGTAGAGCTCCAAACCTTGTCTACACTGTGACCTAAACGCTTAAGCTGATCAATCCTACCTCTTGTCTGCACATAAGGGTTATACCTAAATCCAAAGCAAAAAAGTCATCAAATTAGATGTGTTCTATTTTACTTATAGGATAATTTCATTTAACAATTTACATTTTAATGATTGTAACAAAATGAAAATGAACCTACCTTGCTCGAATTGCACGCATACTGGTAGGTTCATAACCAGTGTAAGACTGAGTACTGTATTCAAAATCGGAGTCAGGACCGCCAGGGCAATAGACACAAATGTTACCGGTGGTGGCAATGTGAGGGCAACGATGAGGCTTTGACATGACAGCAACAACAGCAATTCCAGATGCGGTTCGAACGGGTTTGGCTCGGAGTTTAGGAAGAAGAACCTCTCGTTCAGAGTCTGGTAAAGCGGCAATCATCTCAACAAGTTTGGGTGCACGTGAGAGGCCATACTTACGGCACGCAGCAGACTTGAGAGCGTTGAGATCAACTTTGTGGCCTTTATGAGATAAGTCGACCATGGAGTTTACAATCTCTGCAATGGCTCGTACACGCGCATCCCCTTCACTGAGGCCGTGGCCTTCAAAGCCTCCTTTCCCAGGACGAGGTGCCTTCTTAGCCTCCGCCACCATTGCAGCTGCCATTCTCGATAACTCAAAACACTAAAACAATTGAACTGTTGAGGATTTTGTTTCGCGCCCTACAGCAAAATCAGAATGATTACATTATTTGAGACTGACTAACCATTCAGTGAGGTAAATAGATCATCATGTTTGATATAATACTTAAAAGCAAATCCTCTATTTATTATTTATTACTCACAACACACGCTTTATCAATTATTTCTTTATCAAAAGAAAAACAGCAACTACTGCAGCAATGGCTAGCTGAGAAAATCGAGCAAATTTTTTATATGAAATCAGTGAGCAAAGACGGAAATGAAGCAAGCATGAAACAGCGATGAAAGATGGGAGAAACTTACAGTAGCGGAGGGAGAAACTGAATCAGTGATGACGCAGAGGGAAGAGTGAGCGATAGTATGAGAAAGGGACGGTGCTTTCAGTTTTAGGGTTTGGGTGCAGTCGTACCAGAGAGGGGTTACGAGTACGAACGACGAAACTTGAACCAAATCAGAGCCAACTTTTTTTTTATTTTTTTTTATTTTGCCACTTTTTTTTTATTAAAATTAAGGGGGTGTATTGGATTAAGATTCTAATAGATTTTAAAAGACTTTTTAACTATGAAAAAGTTTTGTGGTATTCAATCAAGACTCTTTGCAATTTAAAAAAGTTTGTGGTATTCAATCAAGATTTTTTGCCATTTTAAAATAGTCTTAGGTATTCAATCAAGATTTTTCATCATTTAAAAAAAGTCTCATGTATTTAAAATCATTCAAATTTCAAAGGATTGTTTAATAAATTAGATTTTGATGGATTTTGTGGGATTTTCTAATGAAATTTTAATAAGAAAAAGTCTTTCATGAAACATAACATTTCTTGGGATTGTTTTTCTTTAATAGTTTACTATCTCTTTCTTATTCTTTCTTCCTTCTCTCTTCTCTCTCATCTCTTCTCTCTCCCTTCTCTCTTCGTCTCTCTCTCCTCCCTTCTCTCTTTGTCTCTCTCTCTTCTCCCTCTCTCTCTCCTCTCTTTTCTCCCTTCTCTCCGTCCTCTCTTCCCCCTCTCTATCTCTCATAAAAATAAAATAAAAGAGTATATATTAAAAATATTATGATAGAGAGTGTGTTGCAATTATTTCTTTTCAACCGGTCCTTAAAATTCATAAAATCTTTTGAAATCTTATAAATCCATAAAAAATTTTAAAATCTTATGATGTAAATCCATTGAAATCCAAATTGAAAATTCTGATAGTCTTTTAAAATCATGAAAGTCATTAAAATCCTACAAAATCTTTTAAAATCTTTTAGATTTTTTTAAGCAAAAATTGTCCTTTAAAATCCTAATCCAATACACCCCCTAATTTTATAATTGTTTGATTTTGATTATAGTAAATTATTTTTTAGTTATCTAAGAAAATTATTTTGAAGGAATTACCTGAAAAATTAATTCCATTTATTTTACTAACCAAAGATTATTGAATATCAAAATCATTCTTTATAAAGTAACAGATGAATTTTATATAAAGAGTAATTTGATCTTTCACAATTTTCTCGCAGCTTAATTTAGTCATTTATAAAAATTAATACTCCTAATCAATTAGTTTCTAGCATTTTTATATGATGACGAATTAGTCTTCAACTCATTGTAACATAGACTAGTTTGTCCTTAATTTAAAAATGTCATGAGCTAGTTTAATATTATTTTTTGTCGTGATCTAAAATGAATCGGGAGAAAATTATTAAAGACTAAATTGGATTTTCGTCAACACTGGTCAGGAAGATTTATACTCTAATTAACTTTTTTATAGGTCAAGAATCAAGATAACACGACTTCATCACAAAGGTTGTAAACTTGTAATTAGGTGTGACAATGAAGCGGGGGTGGAGGTGGGGGTTGGATTTTACCTTCCCTGTCCCCATACCCAACCTCATATACTTATTGTTACCCTATCCATACTCAGCAGATATGATAAATCGAATCTCATCTCTGCTCTAACGGGTTCGGGTATGCCCCATCCCCAAAGTGGATAATTTTTTTTAATAAAAATAAAAGTATTTTTCAGTCCAGAGCGCAATGTTGTGATGTATTATCCAGCAAATAGAGGATGATGATCGATGAATATGATGATGGAGAAGAGAGGCTGAGAGTGTGAAATATCGAGGAGAAAAGAGATGGCTATGATTAATGAGTGTCATCTGAAAGACTGAGACTTTGACCGTGTGATTGAAATGATTTAGAGTTCGGATTTTTATCTATATAAATAGATAATAAATAGATTTTCTATATTCGAAACGAGTTTGAGTATGAGTCCAAGGTGGAAACTTATATCCTTGTTACATGTCTCATACCTGTATTTCAAAATTGAAGAAAACTCAAACCATACCCAAACTAAATCAAAGTGGAGAAAACCCATCAAATTAGATTTGGTTCCGACCATGCCTACTTGTAATAGTTTAGTTCCATTACATTTTGAATGACGTTATTATTCTAGCGTAAGCGTGTCTACAAACAAGAATCACGCACGCCTTTGAGGAAAAGAAAGAAAAAAAAAAACCACACCACACTGGTTTTTTATTGATGAGATCAAAAAATATTATAATATGACTAGGTTCAATGAACTCCAGTTATTCACACCTCCAGTCAATCACTACACTTTCCTGACCCAACTGCAAAACAACAACAGTAGCGTCACTCTTCCAAAAGTAAAATCAAAATTCTGTAACACCATTGTTCAAATCACTTCAACATGTCGAATTTCTCAGAGTTCAAACCTCTGAACGAGACAACACTGATTGAGTACATAAAATCCATCCCTGCACTATCATCCAAACTCGCCAACAATTTCTCCGACTTATCCGTCAAAGAAGTCGGAGATGGCAACCTTAATTTCGTCTTCATCGTTTCCAACACCAACGGTTCTTTTGTCATCAAACAGGTATCATCATACATAATCTTCCAAAAATGCACAAAATTCTGTTCTTTTTTCAATTTTTAATAATGGGTTTCATTATATTGTTGTAGGCTTTGCCATATGTTCGTTGCATAGGAGAATCATGGCCAATGACGAAAGAAAGAGCGTATTTTGAGTCATTGGCGTTGAAAGAAGAGGGTAAACTGAGTCCTGATCATGTTCCTGAAGTCTATCATTTTGATCGTACTATGTCTTTGATTGGTATGCGTTATTTGGAGCCACCGCATATAATTCTCAGAAAAGGGTTGATTGCTGGTGTTGAGTATCCTTTGTTGGCTGAACATATGTCTGATTTTATGGCTAATACACTCTTCTTTACTTCTTTGCTTTTTCGTTCTACGACGGAGCATAAACGGGATGGTATGAACTTTCCCTTCTCACTTTTCATACCCTCAACATATTTATTTATTTGCAATTAAAAGTCTGTTACTCTAAGTCTGTTTGTCTAATACGGTGTTTGAAAGCATCATATTTTCCCCGAAATTCAACTGAGCTTGTTTTTGTATTGGAAACATTGGTTCCTTGATTTGTGGTTGTCAATTGTCTGTGATTTGTTTTCTTATTATTAGGCCCTGTTTGGATAAACAACTCATTTTGTAGCTTATGTATAAGATCGCTCTTTCTATAACAAAAGATAAAATAAAGTTAAGCTGTGTTACTAATCTTCGAGAGTTAATGAGGGCCCGTTTGTTATAGATTCTAAAAAAAATAGATTTTCCTTTGTATTTTTAAAAATAAATTTTTTAGAAATTTATTCAAAAATAGTATAAGTTATTTCAAATTCATTTGTTATAAGTTAAAAAAGATATTTTGACATTCACTAACCTAAATATTTATTGTTCGAGATTTTACATAGTAAAAATTGCATATTTTTTCAAAATGATATATTTCAAAAATGATTTTTATGAAAAGCTATTTGAAATAGCTTTTTTTTAGAGATTTTTTCAAAATTTTAGTACCCAAAAAAATTATAACAAAATGATGAAATATCTAGAATCACATTTTAAGATAAGCTATTCAAACCGATTTTTTATTTGAAGCTTTCCCTAAAAATTTCTTTTTAAAAAAACTTTCACAAAAACATGTTACACTACAAAAATCTATTTTAAAAAAAAACTATAACAAACGGGCCCTAAGAATAAGCTGAAAAGAGCTTATGAATATGCAATAAGCTATTTTCAATAGTTCTCTCAAACAAAAATAAACTGAAAACAACTTATGAACATCTAATAAGCTATTTTCATAAGTTCTTCCAAACAGTCTCGCAAGTACTTACAATTATGCCAGTAGGTAAGCTCAAAAAAACGGCCCCTTAGTAAATATTTGAGTCATTGTTAAGCTTTTCATTTGAAAATGGATGGAGTAAATGATGTCACCTTCTTGTGCCTTATAGACAATTAATATTCTTAAACACATAGTAATATATAACCCACATGGGCTAGCTTGGTGGTGTAGACTTTAGACCTTGGAGTGTGATCCTCTCAAGGTCTCAGGTTTGGATCCTCATGGTTTAAGTTTTTGTGGGCTAGTCCATACAGAGCTTGCTTTGGCTTTAAATGGGCCCCCACTAATAGACGGTGGGATTGATCCCCCGGATTAGTAGGTCGTTGGCCCGGATGCCGAGTTTAAAAAAAAAAAAACATAATTATATTACCTTAAAACATGTAATGTTACCATTGGTCTTAAGTTATCCTTGCTTCATGCAGTTGCTGAATTTTGCGGGAATGTGGAGTTATGCAGGCTCACTGAGCAGGTTGTTTTCTCTGACCCATATAAAGTTTCTGAGTATAATCGCTGGACTTCCCCTCATCTTGACCGTGATGCTGAGGCTGTTCGGGATGACAATCTACTGAAGCTTGAAGTTGCTGAGCTAAAATCAAAGTATTATATATGTCTCACGCTCTCACTTTTTTCTTCTTTTAATGCAGTAGTTTTGTTGTTTGGGTTTTTGCTGATGACAATTTATGTTCATTTAGGTTCTGTGAGAGGGCTCAGGCACTAATACACGGAGATCTACACACTGGTTCTGTGATGGTTACTCATGAATCAACTCAAGTTATTGATCCTGAATTTGCATTTTATGGACCAATGGGATTTGATATCGGAGCATTCCTAGGAAACTTGATTTTGGCTTTCTTTTCTCAGGATGGGCATGCTGATCAAGCAAACGATAGAAAAGTAGGTCCTCTTTTTCCATGTCTTTATTGGCCCATTTTTTTGATTCTATTCTGAATTTGTTCATAGACATATATTTTCTGGTGGTTCTTTGTAGTCTAACTTGCAAACTTAGATCTATATCTCTAGTTATGGTTAATATATTGAAGTTTTTATTTTACTTTGGCGGATTTGTGCATGGAAGAAGCTGGTTATCTTTAAGCAGTCCTACATATCTTTAGGATATCATGACATTAGTACTTGCAATTAAGTTTTTTATCTTTGTTGCCTTTGTTCTTATTTACAGTTTTGAATCAATTTGTATTGTTACCATGCTTTGTCTGCATGGTGACCATAACTAGTTCCTTGTTATCCTAATTCAGAGAAGTAACCCTTGGTATGCATGTTGATCTGGTATCAGAGTCACACCACGTGAAAAATCTAATGCATAAGCCACAAAAAATAAAAGGAAATTTCAGGAAGGTAAATTACAGAAAAGAAAGAGTAGAGCTCCCAGCTATGGAAGAAGCTTTCTTGCCCAAGGCATATGCCATAAACAAAGACGATATCATGCCTCACGTGAACAACCCTTGACCCCTTATACTACCATTCTCTCTCCCATTTCTCTGTACATCGAACACGTTTTCGCTTTCCTAACTACTTTTGTCCGCTCTACTGGCTGTTGTAGGCCTGTGCGAATAGACTTGTGGGATTTGGGGTTGTATTTGTATACGTGTGGCGTAACCCATCTTTTTCAGATAATATTAGATTTCTTAGCCCAACACTAGTAACAATTGAAGATTTGGTTACATGATAGAGTAATTCTCATGGTTTCTCTTTGATGTCCAGCATATGATATTTTTTAGGGAATCAACATTGTGGATATGTAAAGTGATTAGACAGCTCTCCTACATTTGACTAGTTTCTAGGAGTACTCTGTCTGTGTTTCAGTTTTTTCTTTGTTGAGGTTTTTTGTTATCCTCCAAACTTTGCATTTCTATATCTTTCTTTAACACACTATGTTATGCAGGCATATAAGGAATGGATTCTTAAGACTATTGCAGACACTTGGAATCTTTTTCACCATAAGTTCACTGCACTTTGGAATGAGCATAAAAATGGTGTTGGTGAGGCATATCTTCCAGGAATCTATAACAATCTTGATGTTCAACTACTTGTACAGAAGAAATACATGACAGATTTATTTCATGACAGTCTCGGATTTGGTGCTGCCAAAATGATAAGGTGTCTCTTTCTCTTAAATATATTTTTCCTCTTTTAATAAAAACAATAATATGAGGTTGCAGTAATCATTTTCACTTAAATGCTACAGAATGTCCATGTTTATGATTTATGGGTTAACAATACAATCATTAGAGAGATAAATGGAGTAGTTTCTATTGCCGAAAAGATGGTAAAGTTGCATCTTAGTGTATTTGGGCAATAGAAGGGGAAAACTAAAAATCAAATTATAGCGAGAGATTACGAGGTCAATGATCTATTTTTAGGCTGGCATTGATAGAGGGTTATAGTGATATTTGATCCATGTAATCAACCCTAACTTGTGGAAAAATGTATGGTTGTGGTTTTAATATATATTCACGGTCTTGCAAACCAAGAGCTTAAACTTTTAGGATAATTGGTCATTTACACAGTACAGCTTTATTGACCAAGTAATCAAGTCCAAAGGGCTCTTGTTTGAGCAGGAATGTTAGATATTAAAAAGAAAAACAGTGGATACGGATACCATTACGCTTATCTAAAAAAAAAAAACAGTGGATACCATTACACATCTTTTGTTCTGGTGTTATATTCACTAGGCCTCCAGGAAAAATAAATAGGTTCCAAAACACCTGTTCGTGTCAAGTCCAGAGTATCCACCGTGCCCTGACCTAATCTTTGTCCATAAAAGATTGAGATGTCACGACTAACTCTTCCACTTCAATTATCTGATACACAGGAGAATTGTTGGTGTAGCACATGTTGAGGATCTTGAATCTATAGCTGACGCTGGTAAACGGGCAACCTGTGAACGGCGGGCACTTGATTTAGCTACGATGCTTCTCAAAGAAAGAAGAAAATTTGAGAGCATTTCTGAAATTGTCTCAGCAATTCAGCAATTTTAGTTGTGACAAGGTTTTGGTATATTAATACCTTTACATCCATCATTTATCTGTTTTCAAAATATATCATCTCTTAGATTTTTCCCGAGTGAGTACTACTTGATAGCTGTTTCCCTGTCAAATTATGTATAGTGAATATACTTTCTTGGTTTTTCTCCATGGGAAGCTGGGAGATGCTACTGATAGCAAACAGTTTTTAATTGTTGTACACCCCATCCTTAAACGTGTTGTTCTGGAGTTTCGTGTGATTACTTACGGTTCCATTAGATGGGATCCGGTGCTGCTTCCATCGATTTAATATTGTAACTTCAAGGCTCTCAGATTTTTAGATAGTATGTTTTACATAATATTCGATGGTTGCAGTAGTGCTAATTTTCCCTTTTCATTGGTTCTCTAATTCTTTGCTCACTGGCTTCTCTATATTATACTAACTTTTAGTTAGTGGAAGTAAAGTATATGGCTGTTGGACTATGGATGTGTGTCTACATGGTATTGTCATGGCGGGTTGTACAGAAAAATTGGGGCGACATAGGATAGGAAGGAAAGGGAAGAGGGAATAATCCAAATTTTGCAAGTATTTTGTTTTGTTGAAAAAAAAAATTAAAAGGGAATGTAAGTCTGCAGTGTCATGTTTGCTCGTTAATCTGAGTCAGCATTGCCAAATACTCAAATAGACATCCATTTTCCATATTAGTGTTTTTTGAAATAGGTTGAGACCAAAAATAATGGAATTTTCTTATTTTGCAGGGAGTAAATCCCATAAAAAAGATCTATAGGAATAAAAAAAACCCAATAACTGCTATATCTACTAAGATTAAAGATATATTTAAACCTTTAATTAATTATATGATTGATCAACGTTCAACAAGATCTTGTGCAAAATAAAAGCTTAAATTTTCCCCACTTCAACACCTTGCTAGTTATACTTCAGATGCTAACCATAAAAATTTGGCATCCTTATAAATATAAAATGTTAATGAAGGATAAAGTTCCATTACCACATACTGTTTTCCTTTTTAGCTTACACAGCTTTGTTCTGTTATTACATATGCTTTATCTCTATTCTTATTAGAACCAGATATGGTTTCTTGTTTCCTTAGTTGATCTAATTATTATACATGGCTTTGTAGTCACTCCACAGCTGAGCAACTGGCTTCCCTAGCAGGTCATTAAAGTAACTTTCACTATAGTTCGTCTTCAGCTTCTTGTTCAAATCTGCCACAAATCCATTTTTGAGATTATCACAGTAGTGTAAAAAGTGAGCTGTGACTTCATATCCTTGGCCCCATTGATTCCCCACACCTGCAGGACTCCATAGATCTGAAGCATAGCCAGCCTTCATCCTCACGAAATCAGCTATACCTTCCGTGAGTCCCGAAGGAGCCTTGCCGTTGCCGTCCCATTGCAATATATGAGCCATTTCATGATAGATCAACCCAGCAAACTCTTTTTTGACATCTTCACGATATTTCTCGATATAACCCGCACTTATATGAATAATATCATTACTAGCAAATGCCAGTCCATCAATGTTCTCTATAATTACACTGACTTCTTTGACACTTTTGATGTCAGCACTATTGTTCTGTTGAAAGAGCTTCTGTATGAATTCTGCAGCTGAGCTGAGTGTTTGCTTGGCATAGTCTCCACCTATTTCTTTGTCGAAACGGACAGCACCGGTGCTGGCTCCGGCGTTGTTGGACACAACATAGTCGATTGCCTTAGCGCAATGAGCAGCTGCTAGAATAAGTAGGAAGAACAAGACATTCTTAAGGTGTTTTTGATCCATTGTTGTTTTAGGTGTATTTTGCATCAGGCCATTTGAGGTGTTTTTATAGGAGTTTGGAGGGTTGTGCAGTTATAAACTAGCGGAGAGTAAGGGGGTGCTGGGAGCATGACATATATTATCAATTGATATTTATTTGTGAAAGGAGTTGTGTTCAGACTTCAGAGACAAGTAGCAAAATAAATCAAACTCCTACTTTATATTTTCTCTTATAAAAAATAAAATGAGATCATGATTCATGTCTCACTATGCCACTCAATTGATGTTGGCATATATGGCGAACTAGCACAGACCATCGAGTTTAAACTGTTAAGAGTATATCTAATTAATCTGTCATTTCTATAGTATATATTGTCTAAAAATATACCATATGTACCTGTCATTTGAGAGTTTATTCACAACTTATGTTGAAAAATTGATTGAAATGAATTAAAAATAAAATGAAAATATGATCAGCTATTTTTATAAGAATATCCGGATACTAATATAAATGTGTTTATTTCAAACAAACTCTTTCAATTTGTCTCGTAGATTCGTAATATCTGAAGAAAGCCATTGTTATTGCTGTCCAATGAAATACATATAGTGATGTAGCATAATTTTCATAATTATTGAATTGTTTTAACTTAAAAGTTTAATTTTTTTCAGGGACTAAAAACAAAATTCTTCATATTTATAATAATCATTTACTTAATTAACCCAATAAAATTTGGTGAAGAACAATTCTATTGTTCAATTTACGGAACTTTTGGACTAACATAATGAGTAATTAAAAGTATTATGATGAAGGAAAAAATTAATTTTAAAATGGCGGTTGATATGATTAATTGTGGCTATATTAATTAATATTCCATATGTACAACACATTCAATTCTTATACAGATCTGAATTATTCTCAATACTAATCAATGTATTGCTTTATACCATCAATACTTATATAATATTTTCCCAAACAAAAAGAAAATAGGTCGAAACATAATGCCACAAATGACACGGCGTATAATATGCAAGTTACTCAACTAAAGAATAATCTATCTCATATTTCAAATTTCTAAAACACCAATCGACCATCAAGCCCTTTGTTTCATCAGGAGCTGGAAGCGTAATACATTTTTGCAATTTTTCATCATCCATTAATACACACCGCATATTGTAGATAAAAGGCTGATGACATACACAAAGTTGTTCTCATATCCCAACTTATTTGGGTTGCTCAACGCATAACAATTTCTCTTAAAACCATTCGAAATAGAAAATAATGCAACGTCACCCAAAGTTTCTAGTTTTACATAATACATGGTTGAGAGAAGTCTATCTTGTGCACATTCCTTACTCCCTTGGATACTAAATCAACCATTAAAAGTTGCTCATCACAATTAACAACCTAAGGTATACGGAAGATGCTACATTGGGAGTACTCTTCAGTTTTAGAAATTTAATATTTGCAGAATTGAAGCCGAGTACCCCTATGTTGGCCTTGTTAGTGACAACATATATTATATTATGCAAAACCACAAAGTCAACAACCCACTCTGGATCAATTTTGTATGGTTCTTAACTAATTTTTCTGTTATAACAAACTTCGAAAAAAATCATAGATTTAAGTAAATCATGGATAATTAAGTTAGGGCAATGCTAACCAGTGCCCCGGGGCACTGGAGGAGCACTGGATAAGGAACAATAAATAGGCAATAAATAAATGAATCTCACTTGGTTTACTTCAATTAAAGTGTAAAATATGTCAACTAATTAAAATTAATAAAAGCGATATTTAATACTCTTTCACTTCTCAAAGGCACTGCTATTTCTTATACAGGCGCATCCTTTCCATTTGTTTGTTTACACAACCATATGACTGCTATCTATCTCTCTGCCATCATCAGTACTATATTCAATTCTGCAGGTACCATATTCAATCTCCTTTTTTTTTTTTTAATTGGATATGTTTTATTTTTGGAATTGTTAATATATTTTGAACTTTATTTTAATTGGATATGTTAGTAATTATATATGCACAAGCTTTTGTGAATTGGTTTGAATGAAAAAAATGATTCAAAACAAAAATTCACGTAAAAAAAACTCCATTGAGTAAAATTTGCAGGAAAAAAAATTATTAAGAAATGAAGGTGGGATATAATGGGAGAGAGAGATAACCCTGAAATTGAAATCACAGAGGAAAAGATTGAGAAGCACACGTTGGCATTTAGCTTTGTAAAGAAAAGAAAATTTGCACTATTAAATACAACGATTTCTTATTTTAATTAGTTGACATATTTTACACTTTAATTGAGATAAATGAAGTGGGATCTATTTATTTATTGTATATTTATTGTTCCTTATCCCTCCAGGAGCACCGGTTAGCAGCACCATTAAGTTAAGAACCGTACGAAAACATCTAAGAATATGCATTTAAGTTTGTCTATAAACAAAATGATGCATTTAATGATTATTAAAAAAGTCGCATAATATAAATTCTCTAAGATGCTCTTCATTAATCTTAATAATTTGATCATTTCGTTTAAAAAAACATTAGGAAGTTTGAAATTTTTCCTTGAAACAAATTTGAATAAACCGTTAATCTAGTTTCTAAATTATCGCTCTCTCTTTAATTTAGTCCAAGTCCTCGATATCACGATAACAAGAATTAAGTTGATGGTATTTATATAACTTAGCAACTAGGAGTACTTGGTATATTTTTATGGTTAAAAGACCAAATTGGTGAAATGTTAGATAATAAAGGGATTAAACTTAGCTCAGTGGGTAGGGATATTGCATATTATATGCAGGGGCCGGAGTTCGAACCCCGGACACTCCACTTCTCCACAATTAAGTTGTGTGAGCTCTAACTATTAGACAACTTAACAAAAAAAACGGGTGTTTTATTGAAACAAATTTTATAATGCTCCCGGGTGATTATGAGATTGACTTGAAGTCAAAGTCAAGAATTTAAACAAAGAAGTAACCTTGGTTGCTAAATATAGTATTGTCGGCAAGAGAATATTATATTATAAATTATAGTCTTGTTAATGAGTGTCCTAAGGATACTCTTTAAGGATTCATAATAAAGAAATTATTCTTAAAAAAAAATCAAAAACTCTAATTTCCAATGCATTGATTTCATAAACTTTGACAAAAATTTACTACTTAAAGCTACTAAACAATGTTTTAAGGGCACTTGTTAACATTTCCCTATAAATTATCATCACTCATGAAATAAAATAGAGTCGATCACAATTTTAAACCTTGAACGTGTGAGGCGTGATAACTATAATTTTTCTTTTACTTTCGCACCGGTTTCTGACCCATTAACGATGAACGACTAATCCGGCTCGTGCGTAAAGGCATGCGCACATAACTATAATCTTTAAATGCATTGAAATTGTAAATACATCAGCAAATATCTTTTTCATTAGTTGATTTGAACACTAAATCTGTTTTTTTGATAGTAAATGTAGACTTAGAATGTCTTTGCGCTAAAGAAGACTTGTAATCTCTTATTTCTAAATGTTTACCCGTGACACAATATTAACCTTAGATTTAACCTAATTTTTCGCGTGACTTTACTATATTAGCCCTAGGTTTAATTTATGCAAAATGTCATCTCTTATTTCTAAATGTTAACCCGTGACGCAATATTAACCCTAGATTTAACCTAATTTTTTCGCGTGACTTTGCTATATTAACCCTAGATTTAATTTATGCAAAATGTCATCTCTTATTTCTAAATGTTAAAACGTGACGCATACGTTTCTATCCTCTACCTAATTTGTATTCTTTTATGAAACTATTGCCTTATATTGGTTGACTCTAATATTAAAATTACATTTCCTAATGATTTTTCTTAAAGAGTTCTATTTTCTAATCATGTATAAAATAATAATATTACAGTGTAACCCATACGTTTTCTTTTTTATAGATCATAAATAAATTAACTCATAAGTTTGACTTATTTAGAAATTAGAAAATCATACAAACTTACATAGATATAACGACAAAGGTCGCTAATTCTTACATTAATATAAGCTACTGCATAATTTATTCATCCCCTAATTAATTAGGCTATATTGCCATACTTTGCCTTATACTCTGTCCACAGCTGGTTAACCGTCTTCCCCAAAAGTTGAACAAAGAATTGATCACTATAACCATTCCTCATCAACTTATTCAACTCTGCCACAAACCCACTTCTTAAACTATCACAATAATCCAAAAACCTAGCAGTAACATCATAACCTTGGTCCCACTTATTTCCTTGCCCTGGTTTCACCCAATGACTAGGTGCATAATTTGCTTTCAGCCTTACATAATCTGCTATACCTTCAATTAATCCACCATTAGCTTGACCATTACCATTCCATTGCCATACATGTGTCATTTCATGATACAACACCCCTGTAATCTCCTTTCTCAAATCACCACCATAGCTATTAACATATCTTGCACTCAAATGAATTTCATTGTTGCTTGTATATGCTACACCATCCATGTCGTCCACAAATAAACTCACCTTTTGAACATTTTTTCTGTCGGCAGGATTGTTTTGTTGGAACACTCTCCAGATGAATTGTGTGGCAGAATCTAATGTTTGTGTCGCATATTGTGATCCTATTTGATCACGGAAACGTACCCCACCTGGTATTAGATGTAAAATATCAGTTACATTAGTTAGTTACACACTACAAGAATTTTGGTTTTTACTAGCGGAAATAAACCCTCGGTAATGCAAAAAACCCTCAGCGAATTAGTCCATCATTAATGTAATTTTCTGAATCATTGAAGATTTATTCCGCTAGTAATGTTATTGAGGGTTTTTTCTATATTACTAAGGGTTTAGACCGTTGGTGATTACCGACAATCTAAATCCGTCATAATTTTGAATCTGTTGGTGATTATGAGAATTCTTGCAGTGACCCTGGTTATTGACTATATAAAGTTAATTGTGTTTCTTCATAAATATATATATATATATATATATA
>Ga0315914_1000690_pt1 | contig 45348 bp, 25 predicted proteins | sample MpolenodulesMG_FD_203920 | JGI IMG/M metagenome (GOLD analysis project Ga0315914, IMG submission 203920) | Medicago polymorpha root nodule microbial communities from Los Angeles, California, United States - elongated nodules | ecosystem: Host-associated > Plants > Roots > Nodule | place: USA... | reverse complement strand
AGCTACTCTCTTAATCCTTAATTATAAGATTATTAACAAAAATGATCTTTCATAAGGCCTTTTTAAAAAAATAACAGGAATTAAGAAAACTAAAAATGGTAATAAATTTGATTGTAATTACTATTGTTTTTACAAATTTGTTCTTTAAAAGAGAGAGTTAGTGTATGTTTTCAATGTAGTATTTAATGCTGATTGAAGAAAAAGATATAAAATAAATAGGGGTATGTTGGTAAAGAATTAATTAATGTACTTGAAAAAAGCAAAGGAGTCTTATAAAAAGAGACAAAAAATTTCTCAAAAAGGTCTTATAATTAGGGACGGAGGTAATATAAGATTCTTTAGAAATTTTTAGACGCATTTATTATTATTTTTTCAAATATAACACTTATTAATCTATCAATTTGTCTTGGAAGATAAAATGTGCCTTTACATATTTAGAGTAATTTCCTTTTCAAAAAACAATACTAAGAGTAATTTAATAATAGTCACACAACTTTCAGACAAATTTATTACTCGAACAATTTTGCTCACAAATTTTGTTTATGACAAAGGAAGTAATAAACAAAAGTACGAAGAGAAAGGGACCATAGGAAGTGTTTCTATATATAGTCCAAATTATGAGATTTCTTTATGATGTAAGTCACACATTGCAATGTTATTTGTGATAACTTTCTTTTTTATACTCACGCTATATTTTTTACTTTCTATCTCTATTGTTTTGGTTTTTCGTGTCAATATTTACTTTTCTTTGTCAATCAGTAAATCTATTATTATCCTATAAATTATAATGCAAATAGTTGTTCAAATATCATACATCTATGGTTTATAGCGAGGCCTAGTGTGAAATAATGACTTAAGTTTGAAGTACCTTGTCCGAACCTATAAATTAAAGCATAACAATTTTTTTTTGGGAAATGAAACTTTTATTTTAGTTCTAATAAAGTTGAAGATTTGTGCCGTTGCATTATGCCATGAATTTTTTTTTGTTGTTACAATGTTGAGCAAAACAAACAAAATGAAGCGGAAAAAAAAGTATATAGACTAGTCTCTCATAAAGAAAGTTCCAACGGCATCTATCTTTAAGGTGTTCAAGAGATAATTCGGCAGGGTAATATGATGAAGGAGGTTTACGTCTAATGAGGCTCCAAGTTTAGCCATAATCATTGGTGGTGTGTCTCTATCAAATATACCACAAATAATTTTTCTTTAAATCATATTCATTCATGTGGTGGTTGAGGATTGTTTAAGGTAACTGGAGGTTGGTCTTCAATATAACCGGAGGTTGGTTGGATTCTATGGTTGTTTTGACTCTTGAGAGCAATAAAAACTTGTTGAGACACTACAAAGAGTTCCAATGGCCGATTTATACCAGTTAGAAACTCACTTAGCGATCGATTTAGAGAGTTATTATACAACTCAATCTCTTGTTATTTTTTATTTTTTTACAAAAACAAAATTAACTCGTTTCATTAATAATAACTGTCTTAATAAAAAATGGCATATGATCATGAATTTGGGGACTAGCATAAGATATTGATGTTCTAGCTAACAAGTCAGCAACATTATTTGCTTGTCGCCTAATGAAACTTATCTTAAAGTTTTGGTAAATTCTCAAAGAAGCTTTGCAAGTCTCTAGAATAGCGCCGAACATGGAATTGGTGTTGAGTTTCCTAACGATGTCTTTAGGCGTCAACCACTTGCTTGCACTCAATTTTGATAGACACATTAGACAAACCCAAGCTACCAAGCCACTTTATCGCTTCCTTTAATCATTTTGCTTCCGCCTTGTGAGATCGTGGTAATCCTGAAAACCAAGTTGTCCTAGCTTTTATATATGTCTTCCTCTCAGACACATGCCAATGCTGTAATAGCCTTCCTCCTTGAAAATTGCCACATCGATATTGCACTTTGTCTCCCTCTCTTCTGGTTTCCTCCATCTACTTTGTTCATGTTTGAAAGACCCATTGTTGTTCAGCTCTTCTTCGCTACGACCCTTATTTGCACGAGCTGCAGCCATTGCAATAAGGTTTCGCGTGCCATAGGTACATACATACAAGGGCTTGTATCAATATCGCTTCAGAGCTTTTCGTTACCTCGCTTTCATATGCACCATAAAGTCATGACAAAAGTCTGAAGTTGTTGTTGAGGTAGTTGCTCAATAGCAATGCTATGAAGATTGAAATAATGCAGTGGATAAATTAATTGCCAAATAGATAATTTTTAATAGTAAGAACTCCTGCCAATATGATGCATTTATCTTGGTGCGTAGTGTTATACTTCATTCGGTCATTAGTATAAACAAAATTTCACTTTGTAGATTCAGTAAATAACTAATGTATCTAGTGTATACTAGATACATTAATTATTCTATGTACTGAAATGTGAAATTTTACTTATAACAGTAACCGGAAAGAGTATTTTCTAAAATGATGAGAAAAAAGGTCAAGTTGAGAGATTTGGCTAGTTAATCAACGGGTTTAGGGAAGTTGTAAGTGATGATTGGCCGGTGGATGAGAATGTCATAAAAAACACAAGAAATAGAGTTTGAACTGTGTTGACAGTTTTAAAAATCATTTTGTTTTTATATGTTCCTAATCAAATATATTTTACTCATAGGTTAGTGTGATACTCAGGAGAGATAAATAGCATTAAAAGAAAACGAGACAACGATTTTTATACTCAGTTCACAATAAAAGTTTAAGGGTTAATTAAGTTTTAGTCCCTATAAATATTCACAATTTTATTTTTAGTTTTTACAAAATAAAATCACACTTTTTAGTCCTTTTGACATTTTCCTTAAGTATTTTAGGGACCAAAACTATTGATGGAAATTTTTGACAGGGACTAAAAGTGTGGAAAAATTTATAGAGACTAAAAATGCTGATGAAAAATTTTATAGGGATTAAAATGTGTAAATTTATTTTGTGAGGATTGAAAACAAAACTTTAAATTTATAGGGACTAAAAACTTAACTAACCAAGTTTATATATCTGGGCATCATCATCAATGGAGATTTTCTTCGGTGCAACTAGGACTCAATCTAACAAAACTATTCTTTATCCTACTTCTAGGTAAATGAGGTGAATACTATTCTTTATCTTTTTAATTGTTGTGTGAGATTATTCGTACCAAAATCACATAAGGAATTAACTGCAAAATATGATTGCACAACACAAAAGTTGAAGTGATGAATGATACAAATATTCAATTAACTTGTTTGATTGAGATGATCAACAAATTGATTAATTATTTGAAAAGTTTATTAGTTACACTTAATCAATGAATAATGGATGTGGTAAATCAATTAATCAAATTAATTACTTAAACAATAATTAATCAAATTGAAAACTTAATTCAAATATATTTGATCACAAGAAATTTAAGAACCCCTTTTTGAAGAAATTGAATCTTTGACAAGATTCATAGGTTTAATTAAATTCTTAATAGTTTATGAACAAACCCTAAATTAAGTAATTTAAAATTGAAATTAAAGAGATAATGGAAAATATAGATCAACACCCAAATTAGTTTCATCCACGTCGCCCTTGCTAGTGAGATACTCATTTCCCAATGTCAAATACATTGGAGTTTTTTTCCTTCCAGATAATGACCTTTAAAGAGTTTATTGAAATGTTGCAATCAAAACTCAATTCCTTCAACCAAGCTATTCAATCTCTAGCGTCTTCTAGCCTTCTGTAATGTCTTCTTTAGACTCTACAGCTTGAAGAATTTTGGCAGATATGTCCTTTGACTTGAGAGCAATGGACTTAGACTTTTTGGATGAATCATCCCCTACTTACTCTATCTCACGACTTTTCAGAGAGCGTATCAAGTTATCCAAACTGACTTTGTTTATGTCTTTTGTTTTATGAATGGCAACTAACTTAGGTCTCAATCTGACATGAAGACTCCTCAAAATGCTCTTGATATGACCCAGTGTAGTATAACTCTTATTTAGAACTTTCAGACCAAAGACAAGAGTTTGAAACCTTGAGAGCATGGTTTCAATATCTTTACCGTCTTTCATTCTGAATAGCTCATACTGTTGAGCCAGAAGGTTAGCCTTGACTTATTTTACTTGTTGGTTACCTCCATAAGTTGAACAGAGAGACTCAAAGATGCTCCTAACCAACATGAGTCTTTTCAGCGTGTTTTGTCCTCACTCGCACGCTTACCGAAAAACTTCTCAGTAGATCACTCATCCAAATATTACTCCAAGTCAAGCACGCTTAACTATGGAGTTCTTATGGAATGGGCTACCAAAAAGAATATTCATCTTGTTGATATAGGTAGTATCAAACAATTCTTATAAGTCTTCCTTCAACCATGCAGTCTCATATCTGCACGGCCTCAGGATCCCTCTCATTCTGATGTGACTCGGTTCCTCTAGAAGTTGTCGGGAGCCGCACATTGTCATGTCTTGTGCACCGACGACCACTCCCCGCCCTCGTCAGCCTTGGGTATTACATGCCCACCAGCTTCTGCTTGGTTCGTCCTCGAACCACCCTGTACTGGGAGAGGTCTGCTCTAATACCATTTGTAACATCCCAGACGACTTTAAGCATTGTCGACTGACCCTACAAACCAACATGAGTCTTTTCAACATGTTTTGTCCTCACTCGCACGCTTATTGGGAAACTTCCCAGTAGGTCACCTGTCCAAAGACAGCTCCAAGTCAAGAACGCTTAATTGTGGAGTTCTTATGGAATGAGCTACCTAAAAGAAGATGCATCTTGTTGATATAGGTAGTACCAAACAATTCTTATAAGCATTCCTTCAACCATGCAGTCCCATACCTACACAGACTCAGGATCCCTTTCATTCCGATGTGATTCGGTTCCTCTAGAAGCTGTCGGAAGCCACACATTGTCATGTCTTGTGCACCGGCGACCACTCCCCATCCTCGTCAGCCTTGGGTATTACAATTTCAACCAAAATGTCACGAACCCTATTATGCTTCTTTTATATCTTTTTATGTGCAGGAATTCGATTAGATTTAACTGGAATATCAATACCATCTTCAACGATATCCCAAAGTTCTTCATCAATACCAAAAGTGTTACTGTACATTTTAATTTTCCACCAAAAATATTGTTCAACATCTCCATTGAAAGTTGAAGGTCTAGAAGAGTAAGAGTTTTTATCAAAGGTGGAATTGTTGTAATCATGAGACACAACATGATCAGAACCAACATTGGAAGTGATAGTAGAATAAGACATGTTTTTCTTAGGATCTTAATATGTTACACTGTTAAGTGTTGAATCAACACACCATGAGCTATAGTACCAACCGAAGGTCAGAAAAACACAAGAAGGAGGGAATTGAATTGTGTTGTCATTTTTGAAAATCTTTTTAAGTGTTTAAACAAAACAGAGCACACAAATAATCACACACACACACACACACACACACACACACACACACACACACACACACACACACACACAGAGAGAGAGAGAGAGAGAGATAACAGGGATAAAGCAAATTATCCTGGTTTATCCCATAATTTGAGGTCAATCCAGTCCCTTTGCACTTTCAATAGAATTTTCAATATAGTCAAACAAGATTACAATTTGTCAAACACACTAGCTTGAGACTTCCTTGCCTCACACAAGAGGACTTATACAACCAGAGTTTACAACAAATAAGATTGGTTGTTAGACTGTACTCAGAGAGTGGTAAACTAAACTTGAAGTTTAATTAACTTCTGACACTAAGAAATTCTAAGATATGAAGTTTGTGAGAATTTTCTAAGTGCTTTTGCGCTTTTGAATTTGAAAGAATTTTGTCACTTGAAAAATATGTGTGTTCACTTAATTTCTTCAAACTGCTCAGGTCCTCGTATAAGAGAGAAATGAGAGAGTTGTTGTTTGAAGAGTGTTAGTGCATCAAATTCGTCCTTAGGAAGCTTTGAATCAGTTTTGAAAACTTTGCCTCTAATGGATAATGATGTTGAATAGTACTACATAGGTCCTTTGTTTCTAATTCAATGATTCGTTACATTCTCTTTGCCACTGAATTTCTTTGTTTGTTTTTGCACGTGGTCAAAAGAAGATAAACAATACTATCAGAACTTTGAAAGCGACGTTTCTCCAAAAGAAGACAAAATTGGTCAGAGTCACCCAGACTGCTGATGTGTCCTTCATATCTTGCTTCCTTCTGAGTTTTTTTTTTTTAAGAAAAGGAAACTTGCCAAGAGACAAGCCCTATAAAATATATATATATATATATATATATATATAAAGAAAAATATGAGGATACAAAAAAGAGAGGGGGGACAAGAACCTGACCCTCACAAGCTAGCAAAATCTAAAACAAGGAAAACCAATTCTATTCCTACCAAAATATATACCAATATCCTTCTGAGTTTGAATCCATCATAGCTTGTTCTTATCAGAGTATTCAAAGCTTGATGCATCTTCTAATCAAAGCTTTGACTTCTTCTTGACCTTTCTTTATATTATCTTCTAAATCGTCGGAATTTTCCAATGCTTCTCTTGAGTTCCAAAATGTTTTCCTTTGTGTTCAGAGGTTGATGCATCAAAACTAAAAACTTGACTTTGAAGTTAGAATTTAATTATACGGACCTGACACTAGAAAAAACATTAGAGTACTCAACTGCTCTTTCGTACATTATTGTTATCAAAACTTTAGAGACACTGTTCTAAAACTCACTTTGCTTCAACAATACCAACCCAAAAAGTTAATGCATAAAAGAAAATCCAAATATGGAGCAAAGAGACTTGAAACCAAATTGAAAAAAAAAATGCAATGTGAATTGACAAGCACCGTACCATATCTTGATAGCGGCGAATGAACCAAGACACTTTGAGAAAAGTATTCACTGATTTACATATGCTTTCACAAGCAGAATAATAATGTAATAAGTTTATAACCAAGACACTTGGAGGGACTTGGTCTTTGATAAAGATGCTCACAATTCTTAAGAAATATAACTTTAAGGATCCGAAGACTCTAATTCAAAACTTAGAATGATAATCCTTTGATTTGTTTAACTTTTTCAATACTAATACATGAAGTGCAAAAACATCATATGCACTATTTGCTCAAAATAGGGTTAGATAAGAGCAAAGGAGAGATAATACACCCAACACCAGGAAGGCGACCAGTGACTGCCATATCAAGGGGAGAAAGTTTTTCTTTTTAATCAAATATATATCTTGGAAGTCACTGCGATATGATCAAGGGGAAAGAAGTGAAGACATTTCAGTTAATAAATCAAGAAAGTCCTAAAAGTAAATGCTTCAAGAATTGTAGTAATAACATAAAGGAAAATGTGCAAATCGGATGATAAATACTATCAAATTTACGAAACAGTGCAAAATAAATCAAAAAATGTTACTGTACAAAATAATTTGAAAAGGAGGGAAGGAGAAGATTCAATTTTCAGTGAACACTTAAGAAAAAAAGATCTTACCACTTTGGAAAAACATAATAATTAGGAATTTACTTAATAACAAGCAAAAAAACACTTCAGAGGGAATACTCACTCAATACAAAATTGGATGCAAAATATTAAAATAACATAATTGGATTATATAGCTAGAGCAACTTCATCATCTGTTGGGTCACTGTACTGCTGCTAAAAACCGGATCAAACATGTCATATCCCCATTTCCATGGTCTGGTGAACTAGGGAAGCGACCTTTTTGAATGTTGTTGAGGCTTGAGAGGTCGGACACTATTCATTTTTAGGAAATGATGAGAGACATTGTTAATTTAAACTTTAAAATGTCCTCATTCAAAACCAGAATCATAAACTGCCATTGCTTGATTGCGTAGACATTACAAGAAAACTGCAATTTAGCGTCGGCCAAAAACCAAAAGCTAACAGGGTAAAACCAGACGCTATCATTGTTTTAGCGACAGACTAGCGTCGGTGTCAGGGTAAGGCTAGAAAAGTTGAAGCTAACGGGTAGCATTGGTTACGGGCATATGAGGCCGCACTTAGCGTCGGCTTGGCCGAGTACAAGCCCAACTCAATTCTCAGCCGAGGCTAATATATCCAACATCCAAAAAGTCAACCTAATGATGAAGAGTCCGAGCGACCGACGCTAAAGAAATTATTTAGTCTGTGTGTCCGATGCTAAAATTACCCATGAAAAAAGTCAGCAATAACAATTAGCGTTGGTTTGGCCGACACTAAACTGCAAAAAATAAGAAATAAAAATTCCCCAGAACTGCACCAAATACTCTGATTTGCACCAAATACTACGAAATAAGAATAACCGTCAAATCAACCATAAAAAGTTACAATGCAAATGCATCAACACTTTCAGAGTAATTGCCGTTCTAAGACTACAAATTAGTGTAAAACTACAAAATAACGAAGTTATGACTACAAAATCATACCCCAAAAACTGATAATGCAATAATGACATAGAAAACAAGTTTAGAGTAACAAATTCATTCTAAACAAGTTTAGAGTAACAAATTCATTCTAATACTAATAATTCATATAAGTGGATTTTTAGCATATAACTTGAACGTGGATTGGAAAATTTCAGCATATTTATGTAATGAAATTCTATGAGAATACATCATGTTATTGCCTTACTGGCGGGTTCTATTCTTTGGGTTCAAATGGTTTTTAATTTACATCGATTGTGTCTTTAGTAAAAGATTGGGGCTTTTTACTCTAAGCTTCTCACTTGAATCTTTATTCTTTGCTAATTTATCGACACCTTTAGATTAAATATTAAATTGTTAAATTTAAAATAGTTTATTTATTAAATTAATGATATGTTTAGGTCTTAAAATGACATGTCAAAATAAAAATCACTTATAAAATGCAAATATGAACTTTGTTTAAAAAACAGGGACCTAACATGCAAATATGAACTTTGTTGAAAAAACAAGGACTAAAATTGATAACAGAAAGTTTAGACGACCATAGTCAAAAGAAATCTGAGTTAAAACATGAGAAAAACAAAAACAACCTTCAGTCCTTTAAAATAAACGAAACATAATGAATTTAAAGGGAAACAAAAGCATCTAAGAAGAAATATAAATTGTAAAAAAGATAAAATAAAATTGATAAATAAAAATGTACTTAATGAAGTTTATACAAAATAAATATAAAAATATTTTATGATCTTTATTTATTTGGATACAAATATCTTTTGAGTTGCTTCTCAATTACGCTAACATATAAAGATATTTCGTAAAAATCACTTCTAGAAAATTCGTCTTTTTAGGTTAAACGACCCGAGTTCCTTCTCAAGTTTGTCAATATAAAAAGATTCCCTCTCACATAGTTTCCTCTCACTTTTCCACCACAAACCCTAAAAATTTCAATTCACTTTTACATTTTCTCACTAAAACAAACAAATTCCCTCTGACTAATCGAGTCGTCTTCATTTCTCGTTCGCTTCACCCAAACCCACCGCTATTTTTTTCTTCGTAGATAGATTCATTCGCTCACCCTCCCTTCTTAGACGATTCAAGTTCTTTAGTCGCTTTTCCTGTCAGATCATCACTTTCTTTTGAATCGACGATCTGATAATTGGGTTATCCGTGAAATTGATGTTTGTAGGTTTACCTGGTATCAACAATCTAATAACTTGAGATTTACCTGGTAAGGAATTTTTTTTTTGTCTTCAATCTCTCAATCTTATTTTCACGGTGCAGGTTACAATTGTGGTCCAAACTCTAAAGTATATGGAGATGGAAAATCTTGTGGTTGGGAGAAATAAAAAGGTTAGCGTTGACATACCTGATGATCTTGCCTTTTCCATTTTGTCAAAAATGTCTATAAAATCTTTAAAGCGTACGGAATGTGTTTGCAAATCGTGGACCCTCTTGTTCGAAAACCCTTATTTCATGAGTTTGTTTCGCAAGAAATTCTTATGTCATAATCATTCTTGTTATGATGATGATTCTTCTTTTCTAGAACTTCAATTTATTCGTATCAATTTCGAAGATTATAAGTATGTGTTGTATTCTCTTTCTGGTGAGAGGTTTGAGAATAAAACCAAATTAGATTGGATAAATCCATTTCAAGAAGAAGACCCTGAATTTGATGTTGTGGGAACCGGTAGTGTTAATGGGATACTTTGTCTAACTAGTTACACTGAGCCAAATAATAGAGTTGTATTGTGGAATCCAACTACCAAGGAATTTAAGGTTATTCCAACTAGCCTTTGTGAGTCTGTACGCCATGTGGATGTTGAAATTACTAGACATGGTTTTGGTTATGATTCTACTAGTGATGATTATAAGGTAATTCGACAAGTATTGTATGCTCCGAAGAGTGACATTGATAGTGAGAGTGACAGTGATGATGAATCATTAGAAGATATATCTTATAAACTCTTTTGGGAGATATATAGCCTACGAAGTAACTCCTGGAGGAAATTTGATGCTAATCATGTCCCTAATAATTATAGTGAAGAAGGAATGTGTCATGATGGAGTGTATCACTGGTTGGGTGAAGATCAATATGACAGTGAATCCTATCTATTGTCTTTTGACCTAAGCAATGAGATATTCCTTATAACACACATGCCCTCAGAGATTGACAGTCTTTATGTTGGATATAGATGGAAAGACTTGTTGATATTAAATGGTTTCTTTGCTTTAATCTCAGCATGTGTAGAATATGATACTTTTCATATATCAGTTTTGGGTGAACTTGGTATAAAGGAATCATGGATAAAACTCTACACCGTCTATCTCGTACCTTACATTGAGCGTCCTATCAATGCTAGAAAAAATATATATATATTCGCTCAGGTAAGGCAAGGCATACTAGTTTCTACTGATTCAAGCACCCTGATGGTTGAGCAGCTCGGTTATGTAGGACGACATGCATTTTTTAGTAAAACAATAGTTTATAAAGGAAGTAATCTTCCAATTGGAGGAATAAACCAATAATTTACCTTGTACTCAAAGTGGCCTTCATGTTCGACATATCATAATTATTATGTATTAAACAGATTGAGAAAACAGTTGATACTATAAATCTTGCTTTATCAATTTTATTTTGTTGGTTGATTCTATTTCTATTTTAAAAATTGCTACAATATTCTGTAAAATGACTTGTTTATTAGTTCTAATTTGTAAAATTGACTATAACACTAAATACAATATTCTGTAAGTTGATCTTTTAATTTTATTGAAATAAATCATAGAAGTATACTTTCTTATTGAAAATCATTGTTTATGTTAGGCAGAATCATTCGGTAACAATTTCTTTATGCATTAGAAGAATAAAGAAAAATCTCTTTTGCACTTTTTTTTTTTTAACAAAAATAAGTGATATTCATTCTTTTAAATTGATAGAGTGCATCGATAAAATATAAATTCAAAATCACTAAAAACAAAAAAGATGAATGTGTGAACAATTTCACAACATCCATGTTAATAGCATAAAATGACTGAGAACCAATACCTACAAATATGACTATATTCAAATATGACTATATTCAAATCTCCAGAGAACCCTTTGTCTTGTGAAGCATCAAGCATGCATCATATAGAGATTAAGAGTTAGGCTTTAAGAAGCCAAATATATTTTATTTAAACTATGATGTTGAGTTGTTGTTGTGGTGATAACGTGACATCCTTTACCGCTTGAAGGTTTATTGTTTTAACAAAAAAAAAAAAATTAAAATGCATTTTCATTTTTCTTCAAAAAAAAAAAAAGCATTTTCATTTGATATGCACTATCCTTCAAGCGGTAATGGAAGAGAGAGAGAGAGATGAGATGGATATATAGCATCAGTTATCGAAAATTTGTTAAAACCTTGTGAGATTTCATCTGTGGTATTGGCATCACAGTATTTAAAGGTAGCTCTGCTATTTATATTTTTATAAAAACGCTAATCCCACCTAAATTGGTACTAGAGATAATCGAACTTAAATTGGCATTAGAGAGAAGTGAACGAACACTCTCAGGTCCTAAACCAATACCACTAGACCAATACAAGTGGGTTAACTTTGGTATTTAATTGATTATGAAAAAAAATTATATTAGTTGTGTTACCCTTTTGCTCTTCTCGAGAGATTTGGATACAATTAATTAATTAAATTGAGTATGTTTCATTTCTAAAATTTCCTTATAGAAATATATTTGAACTTTTTTCTTTCTCAGGTAAGTGTTTTACACCTTCGAATTAACACAACTTGTATATCATTGTAATTGGCAGATGAGGTTCAAATACACGATTGATAGACGAGGTTCAAATATTAAATCAATCACCACCTTAGGTGAAGAAAAGAATTCAACAAAGATTAACCTTTTGTTGTTGCTGAAACAAAATGTGGTATTGTATGTTTCATATTAATGTGCACGAAGTTTAGTGCTTTTTAAATTCAATTTTTTTCTAGTATGAGATTATCAATATAAAATTTAAGTAGCAATTTTGAAAATAAAAATAAAATCAACCACCAAAATAAGATTTATAAAGCAAGATTTGAAGTATCAAATGGTTTCTTATTTTAACTTGTACAGTATAATGAAGATATGTCCCAACAGATGGCCACATTTTTTTTAATGGAGTGCAAATGAATTGCAATGCCCTAAGTAGATTAGATAAAAACAAGAGAAATGACAAGAAAATCGAGGGGACATGAAGCCTAACCCAATATAAGCGCAAAAAAAAACAAGAGATTAAATAAAATTCAGGCCAAAAGGGTTTGCTAACACAAAACTTAAACCTCTCTCCAAAAAAAAACTCTAAACTTAATCCAAAGCGAATCAATCACTACACACCCAGTGCACTATTCAGCGTGTCCACGTACAAGCACAAAACCAAATTGCAAAAGAAAGAGGTGCATAGGTTGACCAACATCGGACCAAGATTCTTGAGAGTAGGGAGTGAATCTGACCACCAACACGGTAAATATAGAATCAACTCGAACCAAACCATTTACCGCGACAATCCACAACAAATTAATAGCTATTTCTTGACCAAAACTCCGAATTCAATCACTATGGAATAAACTGGATTTCACAACGAGGACGACCACCAAACACAAGCGCTGTGTCGACAAACCTAACCAGGAAAACTGCAGATCTCAACAGATCTGGAAGAATCAGAAATCAAAGGTGGTGAATCAATACGACGACGTGTTTGCAGCAGCATAACAACTCACATTCACAACATATCTCACAGATGCGATACAAGGTAAAATTATAACAACCACTACAATCATATTACTCTTGGATGGGCGAAAGTAAGAAAAAAATTATTGGTTTATTCCCCAATTGGAAGAGTATTTTGTTTATAAATTATTGTCTTACTCCAAAATCTATATCCTACAAAACTGAGCTCCTCGACCATCAAGGTACTCAAGTCAATACAAACTAGTATGTCACCCTTTACTTTAGAGAATATATATCTCTTATTTCTAGATGTGATAGGATGCTAAATGCAGGGTAGGGGACAAACAATGTAGAGTTTAGTCCATGATTCTTTCACTCCAATTTCACCCAAAATTGATAGATGAAAAATATCATTTTTTTTCACAATATGATATTAAAGCAATGAATCCATTTAATGCCACCAAATATTTCCATACGAATTGAAAATTATGACTATGACACTCTGAGGGTATGGGTGTTATCATGAAGGCCTCTTTGCTTAGATCAAATGATAATAGATCTACGTCATCATCTTTATCATTGTCATAGCCATCTTCACCCAACCAATGACACACTTCATCCAAGCAAATTCCATATTCTCTATAATTATGAGGGATGACTTTAGAATCAAGTTTCCTCCATGAGTTACTTCGTAGGCTATATATCTCCCAAAAGAGATCGTAAGATACATCTTCTAATGATAAATCATCAATGTCATTATCAATGTCAGTTTTTGGATTATACTTTACCTCTCTAATCAGCTTATATTCATCTCCAATAGAAACATAGCCAAAACCATGTCTAGTAATTTCAACATCCACATAGTATGCAGACTTACGAAGGCTAATAGGAACAACCTTAAATTCATCGGTAGTTGGATTCCACTAACAACTCTATTATTTGGTTGTGATTTACTAACTAGACAAAGAATACCATTAATGCTACCGGATCCCACCACATCAAATTCAGGGTCAGCCTCTTCAAATGGATTTGGCCAATCTAATTTAGTTTTATTATGACACCTCTCGCCAGAAAGAGAATATAATACAAACTTAAGTTTAGAACCGATGGTCACAGTTTCAAGTTGGAGTAAAGAGGTATCATTGTAATAAGTATGATTCTGACATAATAAATTTTTGTGAAACATGCTCATGAAATAAGAATTTTTAAATAAGCTCGACCACGATTTGCGTACGCATCCAAAACGATTCAATGATTTCACAGATCCAAAATAAGCGTTTTACAACTTAGAATTCATGATCCTTTGCCCAGCATGGCCAACAATCATTGACGATTCGAGTTAAAAAAAAATTAACATGACTTGTATATCATTGTAATTGACAGACCAGGTTCAATACACGATTGATTGACGAGATTCAAATATTAAATCAATCACCACCTTAGATGAAGAAAAGGATTGAATAAAGATTAACCTTCTGTTGTTGCTGAAACAAAATGTGGTACAATACAAACAAAGAGGTATTATATGTCCCATATTAATGTGCACGAAGTTTAGTGCTTTTCAAATTCAAGTTTTTTCTAGTATGAGTTTCATCAATATAAAATTATAGTAGCAATTTTGAAAATAGAAATAAAATCAACCACCAAAACAAGATTTATGAAGCAAGATTTAAAATATCAAATGGTTTCTTAATTTAACTTGTGCATAATAATGAAGATATATGTCCCAACAGAAGGCCACATGTTTTTTAATGGGTGCAAATAAATCTGCACTACCCTAAGTAGATTAGATTAAAAAAGAGAAATTACAAGAAAATCGAGGGACATGAAGCCTAACTCACTATAAGAAAAAAACAACAGATTAAATAAAATTCAGCCCAAAAGGGTTTGCTAACACAAAATGTATTCCAAAGCGAATCAATCACTACACACCCAATGCACAATTCAGCTTGTCCGCGTACGAGCAAGAAACCAAATTGCAAAAGAAAGAGGTGCATAGGTTGACCAACATCATAAAAAGATTCTTGAGAGCAGAGAGTGAATCCGACCGCCAACACGATAACTATCGAGTCCACTCGCACCAACCATTTACTGTGATAATCCACAACAAATTAACAATCATTTCTATCATAACAGTCTGAATTTAATCATTATGGACTGAATTGAATTTCACGATGAGGACGACCACCGACCACCAACGATGCGTCGACAAACCAAATCAGAAAAACTCTAGATCTCAACAGATCTGGAAGGATCAGAAATCACAAGTGATGAATCAACACGACAACGTGTTTGCGGCAGGATAACAACACACATTCACAACATATCTGACATCCGCGATACAAGATAAAATCATAACAACCACCCCAATCATATTACTCTTGGATGGGCGAAAGTAAGAAAATAATTATTGGTTTATTCCTCCAATTGGAAGACTACTTTGTTTGTAAATTATTGTCTTACCCCAAAATCTATATCCTTCAAAATTGAGTTGCTCGACCATCAGGGTACTCAAGTCAATACAAACTAGTGTGCCATCCTCTACATTAGAGAATATATATCTCTTATTTTCAGATGTGATAGGACGTTCAATGCAGGGTAGGGGAGAAACAATGTAGAGTTTAGTCCATGATTCTTTCACACCAATTTCACCTAAAACAGATATATGAAAAGCATCATTTTGTGTATAATGTGATATTAAAGCAATGAATCCATTTAAAACCACCAAGTCTTTCCATGCCATTTGAAAAATCCGACTGTCACACTCTAAGGGTATGGGCGTTATCAGGAAGGCCTCTTTGCTTAGATCAAATGATAATAGATATACCTCGTCAACTCTATCATTGTCATAGCCATCTTCACCCAACCAATGACACATTCCATCCAAGCAAATTCCATCTTCTCTATAATCATAAGGGACATTAGAATGAAGTTTCCTCCATGAGTTACTTCGTAGGCTATATATCTCCCAAAAGAGTTCATAAGATACATCTTCTAATGATAAATCATCAATGTCATTATCAATGTCACTTTTTGGATTATACATTACCTGCCTAATCAGCTTATATTCATCTCCAATAGAAACGTAACCAAAACCATGTCTAGTAATTTCAACATCCACATAGCGTATAGACTCACGAAGGCTAATAGGAACAACCTTAAATTCATCGGTAGTTGGATTCCACAATACAACTCTATTATTTGGTTGTGATTTGCTAACTAGACAAAGAATCCCATTAATACTACCGGATCCCACCACATCAAATTCAGGGTCAGCCTCTTCAAATAGATTTGGCCAGTCTAATTTAGTTTTATTTTGACACCTCTCGCCAGAAAGAGAATATAACACAAATTTAAGTTCAGAATCGATGGTCACAGTTTCAAGTTGGAGTAAAGAGGTATCCTTGTAATAAGAATGATTCTGACATAATAAATTTTTGCAGAACATGCTCATGAAATAAGGGTTTTTAAATAAGCTAGACCACGATTTGCGTACGCATCCAAAACGATTCAATGATTTTACAGACAATTTTGACAGAATGGAGGAGACAAGATCATCAGGTATATCATTTCTAACCTTTTTAATTTTTGCCGCAGCAGATTTCTCCATCTCCATCGACTTTAGGGTTTGGCTTGATGTTGTAAACGGCGCCGTGAAGTTAAGGGTTGTTTTTGTTTTCAAGAGTTTATAGATCAATATGAATATTAAGGTTTATATAAAAGTCAATCTTCTTATTTATAGATGGAGAAAACTTATGTGTGGTACCCTACATCCGGTTAGTGTTGTTCTCCCATCAACATATGACACGTCAATTATTTTAGGCTTAAATGCACTATTCACCCCTTAAGTTTGCAAAAGTAGCGATTTTTGCCCCCTTTTAAAAACAAGTGGCAAAAGTGACCCCCATGTTTACCTCCTTTTGCAAAACCTCAATTTTGACCCAATCAACCATACGTGTCATGCCACCTGATATATTTTTTATTTTTATTTTAATCCATAAATTCCAAGCGTATAATTAAAGAAATAAAAAAAAAGTATAATTATGAAGAGAGGGCACGTAAGTGAAGTGACAACAACATGAACATAGCACCAAGGGTGTGCGATGTGGTAGAAGAAGAGAGAAAACTTAGAGAAGTGAGGGACGTTGGAAAAGCGGAGAATTTAAGTTTCTTATATTAAAGGGAAAATAAATTGATTTTTTGCATTCGAGACGGGCTTGGGTATGGGTTCGAGGTGGATACTTATATCCCTATGCCTGTCCCGTACCCGTGTTTTAAGATCGGAGAATACCAAACCCATATCCAAACCCGGTCAAAGCGGAAAGAAAAAAAACCCGTCAATTTGAGTTTGGTTCGGACAGATACCCACATGTATGAGCTTTGTTAACATGTCTAAATAGAATAGAAAACTATTTATGATTTGAACATTATGTTGAATCATTTTCACAGAACCCTATGTATAGTTTTTAAATCATCTAACGTTGTTTCATGGTCGTTTATTCAGAATGGTAGTGGTTATTATAGCTTTGATTCAAACATGTTTGTTTTCATATTCATCACAATAACCCCTTTTCATTTTATATCATCTTTATGCTTTGAAAAGAACATAGTACATGGCGTTCTACATTCTCAGAATATAATATACTGTTAATATTTGTATAAATGAAAAGAGAAAGCTGTATTGGTTCAACTTTTCCCTGCACTAATTGCAGCTTGCACAAAGTCTTCACACCGGGTGATCCCACCGGACAAAACCTCCGGCAGTACCCCAACAATATCAAAGGCCTCCTGTAAATCACTAGCAGAATTAATCTCATCAAGCCAGGAAATTATCTCTTTTGGGAATCCGAGAAGCTCTTTTACATTCAAGAGTCGCTCTTTCATTACCAACTCCCATCCTTCCAGGTTCCCACTTTCGTCTTCCCCTTCTGCTGCAGACGAAGCCCCATCAGTACTTGCTGGTGATGCACTGGGCAATTTCTTGACCTTGAAGAAATGCTGTAACTGCTCAATCAAACCTGTGTAGACAAGCATCGGACGAACGATAGACAAAAGCTCATCATTCTGCCCTGCTTCTGTTGTAGCACTTTGGCCTGTACTTCCAGATTCCACGCCTTGTACAGAAGCTGAAACGGATGATGAGCGAGCAGTAGTACGACCATGTGTGTGCTGCATGTATGCATGGTAAATTCCACGTTGCAGAAAAGCACGGCGGTGCTGCAGCCAGGACTCATAAGACTCTGAGAGAAGTGAGTTCACCATCATAAATTGGACGGTTTCTTCTGTTCCCAATGTAAGTTGGGTGCCGGACGGAGAAGAGGGTCGGACATCTGATGTAGAAGAGGATATATATGCTGATACAGCCCTGGCCATGGTTCGACGCTGCAAGGGGCTTCCTAGATCAAGGAGATGGCGTGCCATTTGGAACATAAATGGGAGGAACCGAGAATTACTGTCCCGTCCCCCACCTCGGCTATCTGCACTGAACGATGCTCCTGTTGCAAAGCGAGCCAACATCTACAAACAAATAAATAATGCTTAAGCACCGGGGTGAGGCAAATTCACTTAATTCAAGCAGTGTATAAATAATTGTAGGGACATCCTTTTATAGATAATATTTAAACCCAGTGAAGTGAGTTATCTCAAAGATCTAATCATTTATATATGTTGTCATAAACAAGATTTCTTCAGTTTCTCCTTTAATTATCTTGTCTTATCAGTCCAATTCACCATTAAAAATATAACATGTTGAGGTTGAATAACATACCAAAACAATGTCATAAGTCAGAAGGCGGAGCCTGCTTCCATCAGCTCGTCCAAGACCATTAAGGTTGTCCCAGTGTTGGTCAACAAAGCGGATATACTGTGCCAGAGGAACAGATGGACCTCTGACAGGGAATAAAGAATTACAGAGAGATTCATTGTTTCTAAGTGTTGCTCCATCCCACTCTTTCTTAGGATTCTTCAAGGCAGCATCAGCTCTTTTGGCCTCTTGATGGCACTGGAAATGAATAATGTTAAAGTAGCTTACGGTAGTGTAAACACACTCTCCACGACCACTTCCTGAAGCGCCTACGCCTAGATTCACACGCTTACTATAAGAGTAAGCACCCAGTAAATCAGTCGGTCTTAAACTGTATCCTTCCCGGCACACCATGCATGCCAACCCATCCTCCTCCTCCTGCACATCTTCTAAACCTTCAAGGACAGGCCGGGAAACAACAATGCGTTCACCTCCATCTGAAGACAGTTCTTGTCGCATTCCTAGCCCCTGCATCATACACAACAGGCAAGGCAAAATATAACAAGAAATCAGTTTCTAATACATTTCAAGTAAAACAAGTAATACAATGCTGTATATATTGTCCAAGCCAAATGAAAATATTTTGAGCACAATCTCCAACATAACATCAAAACATTATATTAAGAGTTGAAACAAAATAGGCCTCTAGTCCCTAATTTATTTATTTGTCAAGGAAAATGCCGATTTATGTAAACCTAAATCAAAATAATGTAAATTAAGGTCTTCTATATAACATACCTGAAGCAGCTCCTCTCTTTTACGCAAAGCCCGGCGCCTCATTTCATTTCTAGTTGCATGCCGCAACTTACTCACCTCCTCCACCAGGAATCCATCTCCTTTTCCTTCCTTGTTAGATAGTGTGTCCAACAAATTTTCAGCCCTTGCCCCAATTTCATTTTCTCCTGAAACTCCTTCCAAGGCATGCAACAAGGGTAATATACCTTCCTCTTCGATACACTTCTGAGTGAGGAGATGTCCCATTGACAAACCTCTCAGCATCGACAATATAAGAGGGACGGAAGGCAGTGTTAAACCCTGTGCCCATTCAGCACTGGTCTTGTAGCCTGTCTGCCCAGCATTGGCAAAACTATCCTTCAAATGTTTCATTGCAAATTTAGTTATACCCTTTTCTAGGATAATGTCCTTTAATCTCTCACCACAGGAACTTGTCTTAAGGGACTCTGAAACTCTAACAAAGTTTTCCAGAGTGAACCTCTGCTTCGCAGCTAGCTGAGCAACATTATCATCCTTTGGATTGTCCAAATGTTTTTTCTGCAAACTGTCAAATGCATCCCAATCTTGCAGGTACGGGCTAAAATGCTGGATTAGAGCATCCATTGCAGCAGGTTCACCATATGTCAAATAAGGTAGTATTCGAGCAACCATCTCTGTGTTCCTCTGCTGTTTGTTTGATTTCTTAAGTCCCAATGGATGAGATAATCTGTCCAAAAACATAAGAACTATCTTCTTGGCTTGTTCACCTGTCCCAGCTTCTTCACTAGTGACAGTAAAGGCACCTTGTGTGATGCTTATACTGTCACTTTCATTTGCTTCTAAAGTCAAACTTTCAACAATCAAAAGTATGCCTTCCGCTGGCTCCATGGCATCAACTGAGAAAGCCCGCCTTGCAGTTTCAAGAAGCAAACCTAAAGCTCCTAGCTTCAACAACGCTCGTCTATTTTCTCTAATTTTGCAACAATACATAAGAAGATTAAGAACTGCAACCAATTGCTCCTGATTGGACTTGAAATCATCTCTCAGACGCTGTAAATTAAATCGAGAAAAGTGAGAACTATATTAGCACTTTCAATTTGCAAGCAGCAAAATAATGATATTTAATAAAAATCGTAAGATACAGAGTAGCTGTGCATGAGAATGTCTGTAGAAAAATATATATTAAGCATTCCACAATTATTTTTGAAGTAGATACCTTAAACAATAGAGGTCAAAGACATAATCAAGGCAATCACAAAAGAAGAATGCTAGATACATATTTGTTTGACTTTGTAATGTATTAACAAACTTGTAACAACTACAAAAATCATATTACTAGCAATGTGGAAAAGCACCTTATTGGCTTGACTTGTGTGTGTGTGTGTTTGTGCGCGGAAACCAAGCCCACGGATATAAAAGATATTCCTGTGTACCTGAATCATGCCCAACAGTATCTCCAGTCCACCACAATCACGAACAGCGCCTGCTATGGCAAACTCAACCTCTGGATCCTGAGACTCCTCTCTATCTTCCTCCAATTCTTTAATCATAGGCTCAGTTGCCTCACCATCCAATCCCTGGAAATTGTATACATATAACAGATAAATTCAAAACAAAGTGTTTAAACAAATGAGCTGGCTCACATGATCACTGATAGAGAAACACACCTGGAGTCGATAAGTCACTGTCATAGGTGGGCAATATCTAGATGAGGTGACAGCATTTGAGGATACCAAGTTGGAATTAGTCACGTTGGAAGATTGATTTGATTTCTTCCACACAAGCTCATAAACGTGGGCAATGCTCAAATCAAGAGAAATGATATTACCGGCAACCAACAATTCCATTCCATAGTCATCCTCAAGAAGACCTAACAAATCCAACTGATGACAGATCTTATTCTTCACATCACGCATCAATGGGCCAATCTCAGTACTTGAATATGGATTCTTGGTCATTGATCCCCTGATGAACTCTTCCTGAGTATGTGCCTTGTTTAGGACCAACAAATATACAGGCTCGGGCTTTGAGGGGCATACAAGATTGCAGAGTTGCTCTAAGATAAACTGCAAATGCAGGTGCAGATCGATTCAGAGTTTAAAATGACCCTATCAAAAGGTTACTATAAATTTGAAATCAAAAAACAGGGTTACTATAAATTCAATATCTAATATCTCTGTTAATTCCAATCCTATATAACCCAACTGACACTCGGTTCAATAGAAAATTCCCACAACTAATTTTAGTGAAATGAACAAGTTATAAACGAAAAATGAAAAAATTAATACATACCAAACAAGCACGCCCTTTCTTCTCCTTTGCATGTATTTGCAAACCATTGATACAGGCCCTAATGAATTGTCGCTTATTATCAGTGCTTTCTAGTAGTAGACTATCCAAAAGATCTTTAAGGAGACGATTGCAGTCACTTATCAACTTAGTCTTTTGAACAATCAAGCCACGAATTACAATAAGGGCTTCAAGAATTTCAGAAAGTAAGTCCTCTCGCATGAATCTGGAATTAAAAATTTACTTCAATGGATGATGTAAATCAAAAAACTAACCTCAAAACTAAAACTATTCAAGCAACAATCATACCTGGATCTTACATTTGGAACCTCAAGAAATTTACCAAGAAGCTCTATCATTTTGTGAAGGATAAATCCCTGAGTTATATCAATGTGTAGACTCCTTTCCAAAGAATCAACATTATTTACTTCTTGGGTAATTAAAGTACAAATTGTCCGTAGACACCCCTGAACAGTCAAAAATAAAAGAGCATCCTCCGAATCTACCATCTTGAATAACAATTCAAAATATTCCGCAGCACTTTCACCAGAAGAAAGTGTTGCAGGCAACAAAGAAACCACTAGATTCAGCAGCCGAAATCGTTTGGACGAACTTTGACCACAAAGCAAGCTTATGAGTGAGCACATCTCTGATCTGATAGATTGCGAACATGCACTCAGAACAAGTTCTTTAACCCATGACCCCAACTCAAAAACTGATAACTCACTTTTAGCTGCTTTACCAACACGGCGCTTCCATCTTAGAGCATATTTAAGTGCCAGGTAATCATGGCGTTGGGGTCTTGACCTCTGGCCTGTAGCTTTGACCACCTGAGACACTTTGTATTGCCTTCTAACAAAATCAAGATAAGTAGCTCCACTCTCCCATTCTGAATAGCTCAATAACTGAATATCTTGAGTCTTAGGTGTGGCATCCCAATTTCTTTCTGACGAGTCTGGAAATGTCTTTGTTCCACCGACACTGACAGCACCTGCCAAGGACCCGGGTACAGTTTGAGATTTCTCATCCTTTGCCTTTGCAGAAGATTTTCCAAGGCCTTGCTCTTTGTCTGGCGTCTCAGGTTTTGGAGGTGTGCATGCCTGAGAAATAATTCTCAGACAAGGAAGAATGACATGCTCAGATATGGCAGGATGTTTGGCACCCAACTTAATGGAAGAAAACAATAACTGAAATACAAGACGTAATCTTGATTCCCAGTATTCATCAGCCAAAGAACACACCTCAGAAAGTAATAGCAACTCCTCGCGTGTAGTAACTGCAATGTCCATGGAGCGATGATGCTCAAGGCAGTACAAAACTTTCTTTTGTATCAAACTGTTCAGCTCAGTAACTGCATTTACATCACCTTCAGATAAAGAACAAAGTACTATTCTTGCTTGAACCCGGGCAGCTTTAGGACCTTGATGAATGTTATTCTCAAATAGCTCAGACAAAATGCCAGTTGAAACAAGTTGTTTCTTAGAATTCGGATGCCTTGCAAGCACCTGTAAAAGTTCTAGACACTGGGTTGCAAATGTAGTTGCACAGCCATAACAGTTATTTGGTGATCTGGACACCACAAATCTTGAAGCCACGCTATTATCAGCGTTCTTCTGGTGCAGATAATTCATCAGCACCTTGCGTAGCCCTTGCAGTGTCTGGACACTTTTGGTGACAGAATCAAAAGCTGCTTTGCACTTCTCACCATAGAGAACTCCAAGAAGAGCAATTTTCCGGTTAATTTTACATGAGGGGCCAGGTAACGAAACCATCATTTGCTGCACGGAATCCTTCTGCTGTGAGTCTATTTCACTGTCACCAATGCTTGACACAATTTTAAGCAAGGGCTTTTTGAAGCCCAAAAGTTGCTGATATCGCCGATGAGCATTCTCTGACTCAGACTCTATGGCTGCTAATCCCTTCTTCATGTCTTCATCATTCTCCATATTATCGAATGTAAAACTAGGCTTCGCCATGAAATTAAACTCAAACCGCCCATATTTGCTGTACCCGCACTCATTACACAGAAAAGAGTCCAAATTCTCGTAATTGATGTTGCGACATTGCCTGCATTGATATGCATTTTCATGACAATTGCTACATATACCATGCTTATCTGTGACTGGACGACTACAGCGTGGGCATTGCAATGGTTCGAGAGACAATGCCTGAAGATTTTCATAGAACGAATCCAGTTCAATCATGAAGTTACAAGCTGTAATTGGAATAGGGAATTCAACTTTAAGCTCTGTCTGATCAAATGCAAGATGACAACTTTTTGCACGCTTCCATAAAGACCAGTTGTTTTTCAACTCTGATAAGTCAGTAACTGGTCTGTTGTTATAGTATAGGTTTAAAACCTTCACTGATTTTGACTTCCTGGTATCATGAACATTCATGGTCACAGTCTGGATTGTGTAACTTCCGGTGCATTTCACTATTATGCGATTGTCAGTGAATTTTGTTTCGGATTTCAGGGATTCTAGCTTCATCCTGCTGTAAGGTACTTCTGGAGAGCTGCAGGCAACGCAGGGTTCACTTTCAAGATAGTATCCATCAAATTCCACTAAGCCACTCAAAGTATTATATATGCGAGAATTTGGATGGTTAGCTAACAGCTCATTCTGTGAATGAAGTGTCTCAAAGATGCACCTAATTACATCAGGAGTCAAGCATCGGTCTACAAGATCAGAAATCTTGTGTTTTGAACTAGTATCAGGGGATCTTCCAAGCAAGCAAGTAAGAAGTTCTGTATACTCCACAATATTCTGGCCAAACATAGGGAGGCACTTGACTTTCTGCAAGAGAGCCATTAGCATAGTTTCCTTAAACATTGGTTTGGCATGATGCCAGACACCATATAAAACTAATTTAGCCTCTGCACGCACAGTAACTGAACTCCACTCTAGAAGGAAACTATCTATGAACTGCTTTAAGGTATTGCCACTCTTGTCAGTGAAGACATCTACTGCTGCCTCCATATCCAAATAGGACTTTTCCAAACCAGAATCAGCTCCGTCTTCACCTTTCTTTTTCTTCTTTGAATCTTGAGATGCAATACTTGATTTGGTTGAACTTGAGTCTCCTGACTCTGTTTTTTGTGAAGTCTGACCAACATCTTTTCCAGTATAGAAGGCAAAATTGAGAAGTTTAAGAGTCTGAATAACAGACTCTTCACCGAAATAAAATATTCCATTCATCAAGAACGACAAAATATCCCCATGCCTTAAACAGTATTTCTGCCAGTTCCGAGGACGTGCAGCTGCTACTTCTGCCATAGTGGAAAGGCACTTCACAATCTTCACACTTCTTTCATATGGAATGGGATTATTTTGAAAACCACCAGACTTAGTTATGTGTTTATGAAGTCTCTTAACTTCACTAGCATACTGCCAAGAGTCTCGTACACTGTAATAGTGAGACTTGCTCCCACAAAGATGCAGAAAAAGTCTCCTGGCATATCTTCTTACAAAGTTGGTATGAGGATTGTTGATGTAACTGCAGAGAACATCTTGATATCCATCTAATTTCAAATCCTTACCATAAGACAACTTGTAGACCTTTTCCTTTTCTCCGGTCTTGTCATGTTTTTCTGGCCGAACAAGTGTGTACACCAGTCGAAAAGCATTCTCTAGTAGAAGCCTGGGGTAGTCCATAAAGATGTCTGTTCGATGCACTTTCACATACGAATCAGAAAAGAAAGGTGAAAAATTACCAGCTGGCAAATCTCTACGTACTGTAAGCAAAGCCCCACATCCAGGTCCAGCATTACTATGCCCACCTTCACTGCTAATTGGAGATTTGAAAACATGAACTAGCTGCTGCAGTATATCCATCAAATAATTAACAAAAGATTGCTGCCTGAGAGAATCACAAGCTTGAAGCAGCTGCGATGCAAAGTCATTCTTCTCTTGGTCATCAACTGATGTCTTCGAAGTGGACGAAGAAAGTTGGATTACATTTTTATCATGGACATCGGCAGTTCCGCTGTGTCTTGGCAGGGAACCATCACTACCAGGCTGATGCCAATTTCTAAGCATCAATGTGAAAAACATGAAGACCAGAATTGCAACTTCCCCAAATGATGACCGGGCCCTGGCTACAAATGGTCTGTTGAGATTAATCTCATCCAAAAACCATTTGATTAGTTTCTCTAAATCTAAACTGTCAGGCTTTGAGCTGTCTATGAAAGGCCCCCCCACGGCAGATGACAGCCTGTAGAAAAGCTGCATAACAGGGATTGCTCGGACTCCAGAAGTTGTATCCATCCATCCTTTCAATTGTTCAAGAAGCTCAGAAAGTAGTAAGGAATTTATTTCCCGTTTTGAAGCAGAGATTGAAACAGGATCAGTCAATGCAGAAGCAAACTCTTCAGAATCATTGGGCTCCAAAATATGAATTGATGGAGAAGAATTCTGCATGTTGCTATCAGCCGGTAAAGGCAGCGAGTCACTAACGTCATCAGGTGTGAAGTGAAATTCATTGCCATCTCCCACAGAGTCCACTTCAATTGGAATTGCTGTCATAGGATGATCTCTAGAGTGTGGTGGAGGAAGTCGGTCTGCATCTAGTACTTCAAAGCAAGCCTCACACAAATCAAAATCAGGACAAACAGTGCAATGCCACCTTCGCCTGAGTATAGGTACAGTAGAACAACCATCACAACAATATTGAACAGATGAAGTGATGGTGTCATCTTCAATCATGACTTGGTTATTTCTAGCACTTGTGTCTGCTGAGCCAGGAACTGGCACTGCACTCTCAACAGCATCATCTGGAGCTAACAATGTCTGCTTTGGGAAAGGGACCTGAAGCAATCTTGAAGATATGGCCAAACTGAAAAGGAAGAAAGAAAAAAAAAATGTGTAAACACCTGATTAGAAAAATTAAAATAAAAAAAAAACAGTGAGAAAACACACCTGCTAGCAGTCTGAACAGCTTCATCAGACGAAAAAAGAAGTTTCTTCAGTAATACAACAGCAGGTGCTACACAGTGCACTCCTGAATCTTTTACATGGAGAGCCAAGCATTCAGCATAACAATAAATAAGTTCAACTGCAGACATAACAATGTTGTTCATGGTTTGCGTGTCGGGCTGCTCAAAGTCCAAAATTCCCCATAAAACTTGCATCAGTGCATCCACCACTTCTGAGCCTACACCAGCAAAGGTAGTTTAAATCATGTAAAATGTGTTGCAAGTATAACGACATCGGACAGATGACTTCAATATTTATTCACTCTATTCTTGATTCATAATAACAGTACCTCAGTCACTTAAAATTACAATAATCTAATAAGCAGTATACAAAAAGAATGTAGTAAAAACCAGCCATGAATAAAATATAAACATTAGAAACCCATTCTTACAGCAGGTATGAACGGTGCAGATATCAACTCAGAAATTTCAAGAATCACTGTTGAAGTTTAGTTTAGACCCTTATACTAAATTTCAGTAGAGGAGAATACTAAATTTCACAAAATTACTACATAAAGAAATAGAAAAGCATCTCAATAAATAATTGCATGCAAAGGATTGTTTAAATTTACTAAGTGTGTGTGTGCTTATCATTTATATATTTAAGATCCAATCAGCGAGAACAAAACAATACCATTTGTCTCCAGAAATGTTGCTAAATTTGAACGGCGTTGCAATGCTATCCTACAAACGGCACGCATCTGAGCAGTGAACTCTTCAATGATCCAACTTCCTGCAGTACCACCTATCCCAAGCCTTGACAACAGTAGTGAAGATGATTTGACCACTCCAAGGAGCCGCATGGTATCCTTAATCTAATGTGAGAAGAGTCCAGATGAAATAATTAGCATAACATTGACATAAAGTAGAAATAACGAAGTAGAAATCCAAGTGATACTATATATAGATTACCTGATGGTATATCTCTTTCTTGGGAAAAACTGCTTGTAAAACACAACTAGCAGAAGCCTGTAGGATAGGTTCCCTATCACTCTCAAATATTGTTTCTAGTAATTGCTTACACTTGAGTTTTCCCAGCTCCGTTCTTGCTTCTTCAAGCCTTGTGCAATCTTGTTGCCTACATGATGAATAAAACTTGGTAATAAGCTTAAGCCCATCTGCTATTACTTGCTCTTGAATAGGAGCAGATTGCATTGATCGGCGCTTCTTTCCAGATCCACCGAGTGATGCATTTGAACCAAGTACTCTTGCTTCCATATCTAAAATTGCATCCATTTTCTCTTTCCAACCAAACTCATCTTTAGCTCGGCCATAAACTTCCAGTGAGTCTATTCTGGGAAGTGTTAAGCCATTAAAGGTTGGCCCAACTAACACTGTAAATTCTTCATCTGCAAGAAGAGACTCCGCAACAGTAAATGGAATATCATACCACGACCTCATTCCTTCGTCTAATTTAATAACCCTCTGGAAAATAGAAATACTAGAAGGTATGTGGCTTGCCGATGTATTACCCACATGAACTCGAAAACCAACCATGACAATATCAGGGTTTGAGTTGAAGACGGATATCTGTTGAAATGCATAAAGAAATTAGAGAAACAAAAATGCTTCATCAAATCACTTGAAAGACAGGCAAACATCATCAAACGCAGCTGACATTATTGCAGTGATGATATCATAACAAAATGAAATTGTTCGGAACAGCGTCATATGATATGACATGTGAAACAGAATTCACCTCTCATGTAACCATTTTAGAATGGATATATTTTAATATTCTGGAAATAAAACATGCAATTATAAAAGATAAATTTTGACTCATTAATAGCATTAAACTACATACCTAGAAAACTATTTAGTATTTACTTAACTATCGCTAAATAAGAACAAAAAGACAATTGTGATGTTGAACTTTCCAGATCATGATGAATCAAACACAATCTAGCGCATGTCTTTGTGACTCTCAAACCCCAGTGTGGGGTGTGTAAATTGGGTTTCATCAACAAACATGTTTGTCAAAATCATGTTAGCTTATATTTTTTTAGAGGATTTTGAGTTTAACATCATTGCTTATGAAAAAGCAAAACAAAGTTGTTCTCAGGGGATCAAAACAACGTTTCCAAATTGTTGTCCAAACACACTCTTATTCATAGTTTTAAAAGCCGGCTCGGACCGGCCGGTTCGGCCGGTTCAACCGGAAACCGGACCCATCCCCGGTCCGAGCCAGTTATTCGATCGACCATGTTATTAACCCGATGCCACGTCATCGAACCGGTCGTTGAACCGATGCAGCAAACCAGGTCGAAAAGCTAAGCCTTAGAATTTCTGAAAATTGTGTAAAAAATGCCCCAACAAGAGTCGAACCCAAGACATTGTAGAAAAAAACACATCAATTAACCACTGCGCTAGAAAACACTTTTGATTATTAATGCCATTAGATTTATATAATTAACTACAGTGGGAACAATTTCACGTAAGAAGAATTTAAATCAATCTGTTTCCTACATCTTCATTTCTTTTTTTTAGCAATGAACCCATCGTTTTTTTTTTCAAAAAGATCACATAATCTTTAAATGTCATATTTACACAATAATAATAATAATAAATATACATATCATCTTCCCCCTTAAAAAATAATGTACATAAAAAAAGAATTAAAAAAACCACATATTATATTATTATTAATAGATATGAAAACAAAATCTATTTTCTGTCAACAACTATTAGTTTTTTTTAGTTTTTAAGTAGCCAAGTCATCGGTTCAATCCGATCTAATCTGGTTAAATGCCTATAAAGATTTAATCTTAAGACCGGGTCATATAACCTAGTTATTCGGTTTAATCCGATTCAGTCATGCGGTTCATCCAGTGACTCAGTGGTTCGACCATTAACCCATTGACCCAGTACCCCTGCCGAGTCGATAACCGAGCCGAGTTTTAAAACTATGCTCTTATTCCACTAGTAAGCATACACACGCTTCCCCCCTATACTTAGGTTTCATGGAGTATTAATTACAAAGATCAGCACTACATTATTATAAAAAGTTCAATTTGTTTCCTCTTTCAAAAGAATACCAAGTGTCATTATTGATATCATATAGGGAGTGTTTGGCAATTTCTAAACTAATTTAAAATGGTGGTGTTGGAACTAGTTGCACAAATCAATGCAAAAAGTCAATCAAAGCAGAACAACATTATTAGGGTTTAAGTTAGGTTAAAAAATGCTTAAAAATAATTCCAATGCAACCAAAGCCAAGCCTCTTCCCAATAGGTGGGATTCAAAACTAACTCTAGTATTGAGCATGTGGAAGATTGTCGATGTCAAAATTCAAAAAACTTGGCATGCTTATTATTGACCAGCAGAGGAATGAGTGGTCTCCACAACTAGATTTCATCTAATAACCACACTTAGATCTAGTTGAAACTTGAAAGTAAGGGGAAGAGAATGTGAACACTGAACAGGAAGAGAATGAAAGAGAGACAACAACAACCAAGCCTTATCCCACTAAATGTTCTATCATAAACCATATTTCGGTCAAACTCATCAACTCCTAATCTTTCTTAATAGTTTTGTAGGTCTTCCTTTGCCTCTAGTGCTCTGACTATCCTCCATCTGATCTACTCTACTTACTACAGAATCAACAGGTCTTCTTTCTACATGCACAAACAATCTAAAGCCTATTTTCCACCATATTTTCTACAAGAGGTGCTACCCCAACTCTCTAATATTGTTGGACAAGATAGTGAGTCTGGATAATCTTGGAAAAGAGAATGAGTCTGGATAATCTTGGACAAGAGAAAAAGAAAAAAATAACTTGAGTAGCACTTTTTATGAGCTAGCTTGATCTTAAACTTAGTTCACTGTTATAAAATTCATGTAATAACACTAGAACCTATGTCTAAAAATAGCAAGAGCACACCCAAATATCTAGCATTTAAAAGCTGCCAAAGACGCACTTAGGCTATGATGTTCTACAGTGTTATTTCTAATCTAAAAGACTAAAAAAGAGTATACCACAAAATACAGTAATATATTCGCTTTAAACTGCAAAGTGATAGAGGATACCTTAAAACCTGTAGGACTTGGACTTTCTAGAAAGCCATCCTCATTCACCAAACTCTGTTTAGCTCCTTCAGAATCTCCATTTCTGATGGCGTCACCACCCAGTTTCACATCTGGTGTGATGCATACAGTCCTCTCAAAAAAGTCAAGAGGAAATTCAGGATTTGTTCCAGCATAAGCTTTAGTGAGGATGCCAGAACCCAATTTCTTAACTTTCTCAGATGCTGCAATGACACCAGCATCCACACCCACAGGAGCATGCGAATATATTTGAAGGCTACCATCATCATGTAAGACAAGACAGTGGATTTTATCCTTAGACAGTGGTTTGTATGCAGTCATACCGACTATAGGGGAGGCTGAACCCACTGAATGCCTCATACTCTGAGCAAGTATCTCATGTTCCTCCATGGATACCGCAAGTGCAGAATTTGATTTCACAGTTGATAAACAAACAAATAAGCCACTGCCAGCCAACAATTCTTTCCAATGATGTACTCCAGCAGGTCGCATCTTACTTTCTTGCTCCTCAAATACAGAAGACATCTCTATTAAAGAAGCTGCATCAGAGCTTGGTCGACCTAATAGTGTGGTACCATCTTGAAAAGATATGAAGAGTAGCTTGCAAGTTGAAGAGAAGTACAACGATGATCCCTTTGCATGAATTTCTCTTCCCTTGAGTTGTACATGTTCTTTTAATGGCACAGCCCCAACATTCCCTTTGACTGACAACTCGAACCTGAAAATGTTTCCATTTTCTGACAGAACAACAAGAAACATTCTGCCCCGGGAAGCTGTATAGAGAATGGCATCCACAATCATGTCATCTGACAAAGTGAAGTAGTGTACTGGACTGATGTTGTCCAGGGACAGGTCATATATCTTGACAAATCTGTTAGTCACAACCATTAATTGAACCTGTGAACCTGGAACCCATTCCACCCGTCTAATGTATGCACCTTGCAAAGCAAGTTCAATGGCAAGGCGATCAATCACTTCACCACGAGGATTCAATGTCAGGACCTGACAATCCTCATAACCGGCTACAACAAGATAGTTCTCAACAACAGGATTGAATGCGAGTTGTATAATTTCAAAGCGGACAACGTTTTTAGACAGATGTTTTACATTGGTCTTGTCAGCTGTCACAGGAGAAATGGTGGCCTGACCAATTAACTGTCCAACATCATATATAGCAACTTTATCACCTTCACCAACAGCAAGCCGACCTCGTACACTAACACTGAGCAAGGACTTCACAAGAGAGCCATTTGCTAAGTGAGACTTGAGATCCTTGGCATTAGAATAGTCAACCTTTATCTTGAGATCAAATGATCCACTTTTATAAGCTTTCTTCAACTGCAAGAGATCAATGCCATGAGAAATCACCTTGTCTTCTCCCAAACTGATATTCTTATCCTTAGAATGGTGGGAGTCTCGTCTATTAATTACTGAAGGCATGAAGGAGGAGCAAAGATTGAGCACCTGACTCTCAACATCAAGTTCTTCCAGTAACAATGGAATCATTTCTTGAAGCTCTTTTGTAATAGATAATCTGAGTGAGTTATCTACATCTGAATTTATGTCCTCATCAAAATCTGAATCACTATCTGGTAGCTGATCTCCATCTTCAGGAAAGGGTAAAAATGACTGAAATGTGTTAGAACCACGAACAGGTGCACTGTTATCTGCAGTAAATTTCCGTGGTTTCAAACATTGACAGTTACTACCCCTAACACCCCCAGCTCCACAGTCACAAAAGAAGCGGCTTGAGCGTGAGTAGACTACACGGTGACCCCGATGACAAACCTTAGCACATACTGAGCAGCAACCTTTTGATACAGTAAGGTCACATGTATAGCAGAAGTACCAATGCTGCTCCATGAAATTGCTTCCACTGGAAGTGAATGTGCAAACTTTAGAGGCAAGGGCCCTTTCACTGTTGGCATCCTCATCATCGTCCTTATCTATGCTAAGAACCTCCCCATCAGAGGTTGCATCATCCTCATCCTCGTCTACCGAAGTAGCATCGCATTCTAGAGAGGTTGATCCTCCTTCTTGATTGGAAGAAACAATGAATGCCTCAGAAGTTTTCCTGGACCCAACCAGTCGAGCAGACGCATGTCCCACCCCAGCAGTATTGCCAGAAGAGCAATTCTTAGTTATCCTTTGCAAGGAAGTTTTACCAGATCCACATTCTCCCAAGACAGTTGCAATAAAGCCAAATAGAAACTTAAGCCCCGGAAGCAGATTTTCATTGCCTGCCAGTTTCCCCATCATCATGACAGTCCTCGTCAAAAGCTGTTTCATCAAAAGCTCTCCTCTTGAAATTTGAACAATGAAATTGAAATAGGACTTCGCCACATGAATATCAAATAGCAAAAAAGCATTATCAAGTAATAGAAGTGCAGAATTGAAAATATGATGTTGCAACTCTTTTGACTGTTTCTCAGATGGCGGTGATACAAGGGACAGAATAAAATTCATAGTTGATTCCCGAAGAGAAATGGAGCTCCCTTTTGCACAGTTCACCCCACTATCTGATTTCATTAAGCTTCCTAAAAGCCTTTTCTCCAACCATTTAGATACGCTCTGTATATCTCTGTCAAGGAATTTCCTTTGTATCCTCATTCTGAGATGAGGAAATTGTTCTCCAGATAGAAGGTCTACAAAGAACCCAAGAACTTTCACGTTCACTGATTCAGAGAAACATGTATCTAAGGAATCAATTAGAACCAAACAGTCACCAAGATGCAACTGCAAAAGCTTACTCGTCTGCCCTGGCACATTTTCAATACCAAGACAAAAGTGAAATATAGCAGACTTGGAAGGATCTTTTCTAAGACTGCTTAATATCTCAACAATTTTGCAGATTATCCATTCATGGACAAAGCAATCACTTGCTCCTCTAGCATTCATATCCTTCAAAAACCCTTCCATTTGCTTCATTAGAATTAAGTTTGTAAAATTTGACAATTCCAGTTCTGCACTTGAGCTGTGATAGATTGTGTCACATTTCTGATGAACACTTTCAAAGACTCTATCACACTTGATAATCATTATTGTATCAACTATTTGTAAGAAGACTTCAGTCTCAGAGTCAATATTTCTTCCTGATTCTTTTATTTTATGTAACCCGTCGAGAACAAAGATGATTCCTCTTACACTAAGAACACAAGAGAGCAGAGTCGCACTAGAAGTAGAATGGTTTAAAGGAAAACCAAGCAAAATGCACTCCCAATAAGCTTTGGGAAGAGTTTTTGAAGATTTTTTATCAACAGCAGTATCCAACTTGGATATGAGGCTCAAAACAGACTGCAGCTCATCTGCATTGGAGCCACTCCTCTCCAGTAGCTCATCCTGCAGGCTTTTGTCAATTCCAGTATATTTCAGCAGTAAGAGTGGTAAAAATCCAGGAGCCACCTTCTGTTTGTAACTTAGGACATCAAGGAAAGCTCTCTGATAAATTTGCATGTGTTTGCTTAGTAAGGATGAGAACAGCCTTACTAGCAATACAAATTGACCAGAGTCAACCATGGAGGAAATCACGCTTCCAGCAAGTTTAACATATTTCTCATCCCCAAAAGCACTCTCAGTCCAGGTTAAACCGTGCCCAGAAATTGCAGTGTCTATACAATATCTCCATATGCCAACATTAGTGAAGGAAAGCACTAGAGACAGCCACATTTCACTTCTGAGGAAATCCCAACCTAATTCCTCAATGCCTTCTGGTATGGGCAAAGCATCTAAATTCTGAAGCAAGCTCAGTACAACATCTGGAATATTAGTGAAGTTTCCGAAGACCTCTGGATGGCCTAGGAGTAAATGGCTGAAGTGGAAAAAATGCAACATATTAGATAGATCCACGGAGTGCCCTTGATTCCACGATAAAACTGGATGGTCAATTTCAGAGCCTATATAAGGAATATCCCAACAAAGGTTGAAAACATATCTTTCAACAATTTGATCCTCCACTGCATTGGCTTTTTTGCCTCTCCAAAATCCAAGAATCAGTGAGAAAGTACAGTATATGTCCTTCCAATTCAAAGTTAATTTCTCAATCATCAAATCATCCACACCGAGTGAAGCAGAAGACTCAGAAACATCAATTAGTTGTCCAATCAAGCTACCAAGAAAAACCTCATCTCCCGCCAATCCACCAGCAATGCTTTTTAATGCAGTTGATGACCAAGATGACATGTTATCATTAACTTTATTTAGCAATGATGAGCTAGACAATGGTGCTTCCCTCAACTTAGACCGCACATCTACAAGCAATGATGTAGGACAAGTCTGTTGGTGAAATATCATATGGCGAAGAACTAAGATCAACCTTGAAACCACCAAAGCCCAACATGTTAACAGTGAGCTGTTCAAATCCAAGACCGGGTTAGCAACTTCTTTGAGGGTTGAAAAGATTAAGTTTGCCATCACTCCCTTTTCTTCTGCACAGGACAAATGGAAGGCCATAAGAACCACCTCAATGTGAAACAATGAAGGAAGAGTACCAACGAGTTCATTGATACTTGGGCAGTTTACACAAACAGATTTCGCCTTCTCAACAACAAAAGCAACATAGCCTCTAAAAATCTTGGTTCTCAACTGACTGCCAACAGAACCAACCCTACTGAATAACGCGTGAGCAAGCAGGGTGAGGGTCCTATCATTGTAACTAAAAGCACCATTTTCAACAATAAGGATCTTTTCCACAAGGTAGTCTTCAAGTGAATCACTCAAAGCATGGTTTGTGAGAAGGTTGTGCAGAAGATCAAAGGATAATTCATGGATGATCCCAACCTTCCCATCTTCATGTGAAGGGATACAAGCATCAGACATATTATCTTCAGACCAACAGCCATGAGAATCGAGTAGGGAAAGCAAAATATCAATGTCTGTATTACTGAGTTTGCTGCAAGCATCAACAAAAAGAGAAGGATGCCATTCAGTAGAGAAGATGCATGTTTTAAGAAAGTTCAGAAGTTCTATGGCAGACTGAATTGGCATATTCTGATTGCTAGAGTTAGAAACTAAAGCAGCAGCAGGTGGTTGTTCGCATCCATCTACAGATCCAACAGAACGCGCTGTCTCGGAAAAAAGATCTCCAAAAAGAGCCTCATCCTCATGGCACACTGCATTTTCAATTTCGGATGGTCCAGCAACTTTTGCCAAACTAGAATGGGACCTTTCCATTTTTTGCCTTAATTTCAATCCTTCAGAATGAAGGAAGAAAGCAAGTTGCATCAAATTTTCAACCCATTGGCTTGATGCAGGAAATATCAATTTTGTAAGCTCTTCAAAAGTGTATCCCTTGAGCAAAGGAACAGATCCATGATGAACAAGGTATGAAAGAGAATTGTTTTCTGAGTCAGTAGAACTGCCAACAAGCTCTGCATCGAAGTCTTTCTGCTCAAAAGGAATCTGGTGCCTTTGCTTTTTCAGATCATTAATGAGTTTCAGAGTATAAACAACAAATCGGGGGAAGAAAGACAAAGGGGGCTTTGAATTTGGATCATTTTTGTCATACATCCAAACAGAAGGATCCAAACTCTCTAGTATAGATGCTACAACACATGCTTGGATATTCTGAGCTACATTGCTATTACCAAAAATAACCTGAACATCATGAAGAAATTCTTCGGTAACCATTAAAACAATGCTCTCCAAACTTCCCTCGATAGTAGCATAGGTACTCACAAACTCGAGCTTAACTCTAAACAAATTAGACAAAGTATCAGTAAATGAGGCAACTGCCCTCATCAATGAGGCGTCATATTCAACATACGGAACATCTGTCGTGAGACTTCCAAGTATCTTCAACAATCTCAAAATGAATGATAGCCTCCTTCGAAAATTTTGGCCCAGTTCCCGCTCATCAAATACATCTTGTACTTTAGCTAGTTTATTGCAAAGCAAGATCAGGCGAGGAGTGCATTTCCCATGGACAACTGCCCAGTGCTGGGATAGAAAGACAAAAGTGTTGAGATATTGAAAATAGGTCTGCTCGCTGAATCCAGATTCTTGCCTGTCATGTGGCATGTGTTTAGAAGCTAATGTCTTCAGAAGCCAATCCATTGATTTTTCTTCCATTGAGCACGGGAAGCCTTTTATGAATCAGCAAAAAAAATGAAAAGAAAATCAGCACATGGTTAGGTTAGCAGGAAAACTATGACGAGGCAATGATGGGGTGATTATTGGGTATTAATATTATACCTTCTAAACGGCATTTTTTGTAGTCATCCACATAATCACCACAACAATCATCGACCATTGGCAGCAAATCTACTAAGGCACTTGCAGTTGTAGGTTGTAGTATGTCCACTACCATATTTACTCCATCAACCAAAGCTATCTCTAAAAGATGTATCATATTGGTCTGAAAGGCTCAAGGAGAATTAGTATCACAAAAAAAGAAAAAACACATAAAAATGACCACCCTACCAGAAAAGTACACAAACCAAGACACCAAGTTCTAACACAGAATAATATAAATTTAAGCTATACCAGACTTTTTATTTGTTCTATAAATGGATTCTCCATCCTTACTCAGGTATAGAAATCAGAAAAAACCTATTACCGCACAGTACCATTCATCAACTATGCATAAAGCAAGATAAATAAAATCAGACCCAAAAATCAATTTGATATTTCTGAGAATCATGGTCAAATGTAGCCTTGGTTGCAGTTTGAAAATTTTGGCAGCAACACCAAGGTATTTGAAGTCTTCAGGGCCGCAATCAAGGCTATATTTGACCATGATTCTCAGAAATATCAACAATCATGATGCAAGTGCTTCCGCAAACACAATTAAAACATTGAGTGGGTGTAATGAATGATTATCGATCAAACAGAAAACAAACAACTCCAGAGAAAGGTTAATGAAAAAGGACTGAATTAAACTTTCTTTAGAACCCCTTACCATTTTATTAGTAGTCTTTTTCGGCATACATATAAAGAAATAAATAAATTATCTATTAACTTTGATATTATTTAGCATTTCCTTCTTTATTTCAACAAAATAAATGCTCAAAATTCAATAAACTGGGCACACTACTCTCCAACGCACCCTTGTGGAGAAGCAGTCCCTACGATTTTTAAGTTAATAACTGTATTGGGCATCATGTTGATTCCCACCTCCCAATTATGATTATGCAAATAAGCTACGATACTAATACAACGAGCAGGATTTTAAAAAACCAAGTTAGTGAAATGTCGACTGCAACACCATGGTGTTTGAAGTCTACTACCGCAATTGAAGGTCATTTGACCTAGATTATCAAGATGCAGCCACGGCTACAATTTAAAACCTTGGCAATGAATTCCTAACGGACCTAATGATTGATGATCAATCAAACAAAAAACGACAGAAAATTCCAGCGAACAAATAAAGGAAAAGGAATAGCAGTCTTTTTCGGCATACGTGTAAAGAAATAAAATTATTTATTAACTTGAATATTATTTAGGATTTCCTTCTTCATTTCAACAAAATAAATGCTCAAATTTCAATAAACCAGGCACACTACTCTCCGCGCACCCTTGTGGAGAAGCAGTCCCTACGATTTTTAACTTAATAACTATTGGGTATCATATTGATTACGACCTCCCAATTATGACTATACAAATAAGTTACGATACTCATACGATGATCAGGATTTTAAAAAAACAAGTTAGTGAAATGTCGACTGCGACAACAAGGTGTTTGAAGTCTACTGCCACAATTGAAGCTCATTTGACCTAGATTGTCAAGATGCGGCCGTGGCTACAATTTAAAACCTTGGCAATCAGTTCCTAACGAACCTAATGATTGATCATCAATCAAACAGAATACAACAGAAAATTCCAGCGAACAAATAAAGAAAAAGAAAAACTATTCTTTTTCGGCATACATATAAAGAAATAAAATTATTTAGTAACTATAATATTATTTAGCATTTCATTTTTTTATTTCAAAAAAATAAATGCTCAAAATTCAACAAACCAGGCACACTACTCTCCAACGCACCCTTGTGGAGAAGCAACCCCTACAATTTTTAACTTAATAACAGTATTGGGTATCATATTGATCCCCCCTCACAATTATGATTATGCAATTGAAGCTCATTTTACCTAGATTATCAAGATGCAGCAACGGCTACAATTTAAAACCTTGGCAATCAGTTCCTAATGATTGACCATCAATCAAAAAAAGAGCAGTATTTAAAAAAATTGAAAAGAAAAAAAAAACAAGAATGTTTGTGAAATGTTGGCGGGGACACTAATGTGTTTGAAATCTAGTGCCGCAATTGAAGCCCATTTGACCTAAATTTTCAAGATGCAGCCACAGCCACAATTAAAACCTTGGCAATGAGTTCCTAACGGACCTAATGATTATTCATCAACCAAACAGAAAACGACAGAAAATTCCAGCAAATAATAAAGAAAGAGGAATAAACTAGACATCATTTAATCATACTTAAAATTCAATAAAACCATGCACACTACTCTCCATCAAATTTTCAAATTACAGAACTTCAAAACTATCGTAAGCATACCTGAATTCCTAGATCATCATCATCAAATCCAGATTTCTCCAAATAACACAAAGCAAATTCTATAGACCGCTGCACAATCGCAACAAGTACTCCTTCTGCTTGCTCCACTGTTCAAACAAACAACCAAAACAAACACCAAAAGAAGTCACTACAAATATAAAATCAATTCCAAACTATGAAGCATGCACAAAGACACCTCGACACAGGCAAAAATTTGAAAAAATGAATTCATTTAAGTAATCACGTATGTCGGTGTCAGAACACCGGACACGCCTTCAATCAGAAGTTTCGGTGCTAGAGAGTTTCAACACACTTTGAAAAAATAAAAAAACAACAAAAAATAATTATACTCTTCGAACAACAATTTGCAACTTCAACAACAAGGATCATACACAAACAAGTTAAATCACGCAAAAGCAAAAAAAAAAAAAGAAAAGAAACAACAAAATTAAGTTAGAAAACTAACACTGCACACATAAATTCATTTCCAAACACTTCAAAAAACAAGCAACAAAATAATGTTCATCATCGATCAACAACATGCAAGGATCATATGAACAAGCTAAATCGTGCAATAGCAGCAAAACGCAACAAAAATGAAATTAACAAAAAAAAAATTTACTCATCGATGAACAAATTACAGCTTCATTTCAACAACAACGATCACACGAACAAGCTAAGCTAAATCATGCAACAAAAACAAAATCAACAAGTTCGATGAAACGAAAACAAGTACCTGATAAAGATCTCGAAGAAGAAGCAATAGCTAACGCGAGAGAAGAAATCGCGTGAATCTGAGAATCAGTCCATGACTGAAGACGCAAAGTATCATCATCACCACCGGAAGATTCGAGTCCGCGGCGGAGAAGGCAGTAGAAAGCGTCGAGACCTGACCTAACAGCGTCATCGGAACGGAGTTTGTGAAGAAACTCGCCGGAGGGATTGGAAATTGCGTCGGCGACGGCGATGAGGTTGGTTTCCGCCATGGCGATGCAAATCGGAGAATCGAGTGTGTTATCAGTGTTGCATTGAGAAGAAGAGAGAGGGATTTATGGTAATTTCGTAGAGTGTTGAAAACGGTTATGGTGGAAGACTGTGATTGAAAGAAATCGAAAGAAGTGTTTAGAAATGAGAGAGAGAGAGAGAGAGAGGTTTATTACAAGGATTAGTGTTGAAAGTGTTTACTTAAGAACGAAGGAGATTTGTGCTTGTCTTTGTCCAAAAGAAAAACAAAATGCTAGTTTACTACATCAACAATATCTTTTATTTTTGTTTCTTACACCTCTAAATTACCTGGGTACACCTAAATGATATTTAAAATTTATCGTAAATAAATTTTCAACCGCTTTCTATTTTTCGATCTAACGGTTTACTTCTCTCTCACAAATATTGAATGAAGGTGATGAAGTTTGATGAAAGGTTTAAGATTGAAGCGGAAAGTCATTGCTTAACATTCTATGGTGTAATTGCAGGTTTGGTTGTGCGGTGGAAATGAGAAACGTGTGTTGCTGTGAAAGTCGCTCCAATTTATGAAAGTTACTATTCTAAGTTTTGGCGGCAACGCGGTTTCGCACTATGTTTTTTTTCCTTTCTAGGTATATGAATTCGCTGCAATTTATAAAAACTACCCTAAACGCTAAAGCAGACACACAGTGAGTAATTGAACTTTTGAATTATATCATGTGCTTTCGCTTTTTTCCTTCATGGGTATATGAATTGTACGTTAATTAAGTTCACGTATTTTGTTTAATAAAAAAAACGTGCGTGAATTAAACTCGTGTAGATGGATTTATATATTCAATGAATGAATGTAAGTGAAATTTGTTCCAGATATGTAATCTGCGCTTGAATTAGAATTTCATGAAAATAACATTTTTGAATTCACGTACATCAAAAATTGAATTGAAATACATATGTGTCCCTGTTGTTTTATCTTGCAGTTTGGCCGAAGAGAACCACCGAAACTGAATTAAATCTTATAAGTGAAGAAAAAAATAGGTCGAGTAGATGTCAATCTAATTGAATTGCAACATACATGAATTGGATTCATCCTTTTTAATTATCTTAAACTTAGAAAAATTAAACCTAATTATATCGGGGGAAAAGATCTAACAAAAAAATTGGGAAAAAACAATTGAACGCAAAAGAGAAAAATTAAGAAAATGGTTTGAATTTGAAACTGAGAAGGAGAGTGTGACAAAGGAAGAGAAAAATCTGACAATGATTTCCTTAATAGACCGAATGATTAATCATCGATAAAAAAGCAGGATTTAAAAATAAAATAAAAAGGTTAGAGAAATGTCGGTTGAGACACTAATGTGTTTAAAGTTTAGTACCGCAATTGAACCTCATTTGACCTAGATTTTCAAGATGCGGCCATACCCACTATTTAAAACTTTGGCAGTGAGTTTCAAACGGATCTAATGATTAATCATCAATCGAACAGAAAACGACAGAAAATTCCAACAAAAAAATAAAAAAAGGGATAACCTAGACATCATTTAAATATATTTTGCTGTCATAACGATGCAAAACGGAGAAATCGGGAGAGTGATATCAGTATGGTTGTTGTGAATGTGGCATTAAGGAAAAGATAAGGGGTTTTATGGTAATTTTTTATAGAGTGTTGAAATTTTTTTGGAGAAACACGGAGAGAGGTTTATTACGGTATTAGTCTTGAAAGTTTACTTAAGAAGAAGATTTGTTCATGTTTTTGTCCAAAAGGAAAACAAAATGCTAGTTTTCTATTTCTAATATCTTTCAGTTTTGTTTGTTACACCGCAAAACTATCTCATTAGACCTAAAAGATATTTAAAATTTATTTTAATACTGAAACTATCATTTCTCGTATAAATTTTGTAGACTCCTTTCTATTTCTCTCGATCTAACTATTTACTTCTCTCTCAAAAATATCCATTAAAGGTGATCAAACTTGATGAAAGGTTTAAGATTGAAAAGTAACGTCATTCCTTAACGTTATATTGTATTGTTAAATGTTTGGTTGTGCCACATAAATGAGAAACGGGCATCTAGTCTGAAATTCACCACAATTTATAAAATCTATTATTTTAAGCTTTTGCGGCGACGCAATTTTGCAACGTGTTTTTTCGTTTTTTTCTTTCCTTGGTATATAAATTCACTGCAATTTATAAAAACTACCCTAAACGCTAATCAAACAGACACTAAGTAATTGAACTTTTGAATGATTTTACGTGTTTTTGTTTTTTTTCCCTTCACGGTTACATGAATTGCATGTCACGTGTCTTTTTTTTTTTTATAAAAAAAATAAGTGTATGTGAATTAAACTCGTGTAGATGGATTTATACATTCTCATTGTAAGTGAATTTTGTTCAAGACATGTAATTTGCACTTGAATTGCAATTTTATGAAAATTACATTTTTAAATTCGTGTACATTTAAAATTGAATCGAAACACATATATGACAATGTTGTTTTCTCTTGGGTGTGACTAAAGGGAACCACCGAAACTAAAACTGAATTTTATAAGTGAAGAAAATAGAGTCAAGTTGATGTCACTCTAACTGAATTGCAACATAAGAGAATTGGATTAATCTTCTTTTAATTATCTTAGACATTAGAAAAATTAAACCTAATGATATCGGGAAAAAAAACTACAAAGAAATTGGAAAAAACAATGAAACACAATAAAAGTTAAGAAAATGGTTTGAATTCGAAAATGAGAAGGAGAGTGTGCAAAGGAAGAGTAAACCTTGACGGTGATTTGCTAACGGACGTAATGATGAATCATCGATGAAAAAAGCAAGATTTAAAAAAAAAAAATCAGTGAAATGTCAGCGGAGACACTAATGGGTTTGTAGTTTAGTGCCGCAATTGAAGCCCATTTGACCTAGATTTTCAAGATGCGGCCACGACCACAATTTAAAACCTTGGTGATGAGTTCCTAACGGACCACGTGATTAACCATCAATCAAACACAAAATGACCGAAAATTTCAGTGAACAAATAAATGAATAAACTAGACTTCATTTAAATCATACTTAAAAGCCAATAAACACACTTGACCTATATTTTCAAGATGTGACTACGACAAAAAATTAAAACTTTGGCAATGGGTTCCTAACGGATCTAATAACTAATCATCGATAAAAAAGAGCAGGATCTCAATTAAATGAGAAGAGACATATGAAGAGAAAAATAAAGGTTAGATGGGGAGAAAGGAAATCAAAGACAGAGGATAAGAAGACAAAATATGGTAATAGAAAATTTGAAAAGGGACTACGGATATTTTTATCAATTTGAGGTATAACCAGAAATATTAAGGTATAATTAAAAAATCGTATCTTTTTATTAAAAAAGTATATTAACATCTTTTTTTTTATAAAGAATAATAACTATAGAATTACTTATTTAGAAAAAAGTATAGAATAATTGTAAGATGAAAAACTTTTATTAATTAAAGGGGCATTAATGCTCATTTTGCAATGGTTATAAGGTTTAACACTAAACTAGCATAATAGTATAATAACAACAACAACTTTGATTTTTTTAGGAGATAACAATAATTTTGATTGAAAATATGCTTTTAATTATGAAAAAATGAAAGTTGAGCCAAAATACAAGACAATTTTCTATAAAGTTGTCATTTTAGGGAGGTCATTTGTTAAAGTTGTCAATTTTAGAGGGCCAAATGCGCCACCTAAAGTGATGGGAGAGTGTTCAACATCTGGAGATTCTTAGGTGTCTGCAGGCCTGTTTCTAAGAGTTTGGTGGTAGACCCGTTTCTTAAATATTAACATTAGCTACACAAAATTGTAGGTATTTCACAAAGAGGAAAATATGTACATGATAATCATCTACGAGAAATCCAATGCAATAAGTAGAAATAATTATAAGGCATAAGAATTTACAATGACTTCATAATCATTGAATAAAGGAACCTTTTATTAAGTTCCTCAGATGCGAGTCGCTTGCGAGATCTTAATTTATGAGTAAGATAAGTCAGATGTCATGTCCGCAATAGCCTTATTTACTTGCTATTCCCTTACTAAATCATCTTTTACTGAAGGAAAATTTATGAGGGAACATACCATAACCACTGGAATCATGTTAATAATATGATCCTTATATTTATTTGGACACCTATATTTCTCAAACACCCATTCAATACTTCATTTTATCTATATATCTCTCTCTTATTAACACATCTATCACATAATTCTCTCTATTTCTATCGTTCCTTATACTCAAAAATCATTCATATCAGCAAATTGAAACCAAAACTTCAAAATCAAAACATGCATGCAAGTATTAATATTGACTAAAACACATAATTAAAATTGTTCCCTCAATTACAAAACCTATTCTAAGAACATCAACACTGATAAGTGCCAGGAAGTAGTAATTCTAATGAAGATTTATGGCACTTTTGTAACTAGTTTTGCAAGTTATTAAGGAAAAAGCCGAGAGATAATTGATTTTTATCCTTTTACGCTTTATCTATCTTACTTTACCTAATTTTGCAGGAAAGTTACTCAAGGCACTGAGCAAAGATGGAAAACAAGAAACAAAGTGCAACCAGGCCAAAAATAGGTAGAAAGACAGGTTTGCTCGCATCCAACTCGCAGTGGCGAGTTATCAAAGGAAAAAATAGGCAGAGAGGCACATTTGCTCGCCACCAACTCGCACCCTGCTCGCCATGGCGAGTTAGCAAAGAAAAAATAGGCAGAAGCACAGGTTTGCTCGCCATGGCGAGCGAAGTTGCTTGGGAGGCGAGCAAGGGCGGCTAAAACTCCCCCAGGATGACGTGGCACAGACCCAATGGGGAAGAAACCTCAACTCGCCATGGCGAGCAAAGGAACTCGCGAGGCGAGTTGATGCAGATGGGAAAGCTTATAAATAGCCCTTGATCATTTCTTGAAGAGAGTTAGCTTTTATTGCATAGTTTTCACAAATAGACACTTAGAG
>Ga0315914_1000689_pt1 | contig 45428 bp, 35 predicted proteins | sample MpolenodulesMG_FD_203920 | JGI IMG/M metagenome (GOLD analysis project Ga0315914, IMG submission 203920) | Medicago polymorpha root nodule microbial communities from Los Angeles, California, United States - elongated nodules | ecosystem: Host-associated > Plants > Roots > Nodule | place: USA... | reverse complement strand
TCCCTAAATATAACTAACCCCCGAACCCTTAATCTTTAAAAATGTGGTATTTGAACCTTTTTCCACTTTCTTTTGAAAAAATTAAAAGTTCAGTCGTGAAATAAAAAGTGAGTCAAAGCTAACCAAATAACTATGACCTGCAAAAAATGACGCGACATAGACATAGAATTTGTGTTTTGATAATCACACAAAGTATCGGAACTTAATGCTATCAGATCGTTTAATAGATTGAGAAATCATTGATTAAACGATATGATTGAAATCACAATATCATTTAGACATGAATGACGTTGTCGAGTGATACGTGATAATATCGATTAAAGGCTAGGATCTGTATATGTGATCATTAGAGTATATGTGAAGCTTGATCGACGAACTCTAATCCTAACAGCTTTACGCCTTATCAATATCCGTTTTTATTACCGCATTTTAGTTCAAATAGTTTAATCAACAAATAATCAACCAAACCCTAACTTAAGATGATAATCAATGTTAACCGGTTTATGATATCACACTAGTCCATGTAGAAACGATATTGAAAATACTTCTTTTAATTGACAGCTAAATACTACATCAACTATCACTCCCAAGTTTTTAATACAATACTAGTTTGCACTTTCTTTAAAATTGTCAAAAAGATGAAGTACAAACCTGCTACTTCTAAAACTCAAGAAAACCTACTACTTCTAAATAACTCGTCCATATTGTTATATGTGAAGTTAAAAATTGAGTACAACCCCGTAAAGAAAGACAAGTTCAAAAAAAAACTTGGAGTGCATGATCCAAAAAATCTATAGTACATTTCTTTTTGGTGAATAAATTATATGTACATTTACCTTATGTTCCTTTGTCCGTTGATAAAATAAATATTAAAGAAGACGACATATAAGTTTTTGAAAATGCATTTCGAAAATATATTGAATTTTTTATGCTAATAATAAATATTGAATTTTTTTTTGGTCAAGAAATATTGAATATTTCTAAAAAAATTCAAAACATTTTTTGAATATTTCTAGAAATGCATTAGATCTAATTTGTTTTTATCTTTTTTCTATCACAATTAAAAAAAAACACATAATCAAATCCTTCAAAAAATAAAACACATAATCAAATGTCATTTACACATACTGAAAATATTTTTAGGCCTTTTGGACAATATTGTCACTTTCAAGCTTGAATAACACAAGTTAATTCTCACTCACTTCAACATTGGGTCCACGGGCAAAGTTCTAACAAATCTCTTTCAGTAAATTCTCAAGTACCTTTTTCATGTTCATCATCCTTTTGAATTTATTCTTGCAGCTTATACTTCAAGGAATATAAAGTTTTCACTATGTGGCATAAACTTTATGAACTTCTTACATCAGATACATCACAACTGTTAGATTGAACATGAATTAAAAAATAAATAAAGCTGTTAGATAAAAAAAAAATCAGATTCAAAAAAATAAGATACTGAAAAACGCAAACATAGGTGCAGTTACTTTCTATTATTTCAAGCTTAGAGTTTACATTATACTACAATTTATAGTTAAATACTATGGTCTAAATTACATAAACCATGAACCGTATCCAACAAAAATCATGAAAATTGTCTCATTTTCTTCTTTCTCTTCAACGGATGGCTACCACATGTAGAGAGTAAAGCGAATATAATATAACACACTTTTGGATTCATTTTGGAGGGTTCTTAGCTTGACCATAACTAACACCAAGCACATGGGGGAGACAAAATCATGTCATTATCTTAAAATGTACCAAAAATAATAATACCAACATTAACAATAAGGTACACGAATTTTTAAAAAAAATATGAAAACAACCAAATTTCTCATCCATTCATATCTAAAAAAGATATTTAGTTCCTTTTTTATTTATAGGTTGTTGGGAAAAATGACAACCAACCACAAATGTTAGAATCCTAAAAGATAGGTCGATGGACGGCTCAAATTTTAAGCTCGGTATTTTTTATTTTTTTTAAAAGAAAAGAAATACTACATTGCAATATGAACTATCTGATCTTGATTCAATAGCTACTGAGATATAAACTATCTGATCTTGATTCAATAGCTAGTGAGGTTCTCGGTGCATGAACACTTCATGCCTCATAGTGCAATCATCAAACTACAACTTGGAAAGAAAAATAATGGAAACGTGAAAATTGACAAATCATATCAATTATAGCTCAAAATCTAAAAGGGTGTATCACAATCACAAAGCATTAAAAGGTGGGTTTCACCGTCCAAAGGTGGCTATATTTTTATGTGTTTGTTCATACAAAAGACTATGATTGTTACTGACAAGCGGTAGTAGCATTTTATTTGGTTTTTTGCAACTACATGCAGACATTAAGATTTGATGGCCATGTTTCTATTGCTTAAAAAATAACCATTCAAAATCAAACGTGATGCACCAATGCTGTATTCACATGTTTGTTGTGTTGTTAATGTCTTTGTACCTTGAATTTTGAGCTGACACCACTCTAAGGCCTTGTGTATAATATTGCTTTCAAATCCAAAGAGGAAGTTTTAAATTTTCATGTGAGATTATTCCTTAGATCGAAATAGCTATTGTTAATATAAATTGAATTGTGTTTCTACCATTGAACCATGGCTAACGTGCCAATATTAATGTTTCTTTGTGATCTGTCTCAATGTTAGATCGACTATAGATATTAAGGGATAACACTTATGCTATTAATTAATGGTAAACTGAGATAAACAACAATTTGTGTTGAATTATTGAAAAAGAAACAAGTGATCTTAAGTATAATTAAGAATTTCTATAGTTTTAATTTGTGTGAGCTTAGGTCGTGCTTATACCTATGTGCTACTTTCCAATAATAACAACATGAAAATTAATATTCCAAACTAAGTTATGAATGAAAGTTAAGTCTATTGACTCTTTTTAGCACGTATAACTGTGATATTATACGTAAGTTTTGTCCTTTAAAATTATGGTTGAGACATCGTGATTTTTATGTCTCTAACCATAATACGGTCGCAATTTAGAACAAAATCAATTTATTCGGCGAAAATTACATGTGATATAAATATCGTGGTCGGACCGCAATTTAAAACTTGTGCTAGAATAATTTTTGGGAAAAAAGGTGGACTCCACCGTCCAAAGAAGGCTATATATTTATGTGCTTCTCCTCACTACACATTAAGGTGTTAAGTTAAAAGGAACTTCTTAACTTCTCTAAGTTCTCAATCATCACCTCATATCACAACTTGTTGTCAATTATCACTACTCTCACTTTTTCTCCTTCTTTTTCTTTAACCATGCCACAAAATTGCATAGCACCAAAACCAGAATACTTTAATAGTACTCTCTCTTTGGAAGGATCACAACACATGAGTGATCCTCATAGCTCAAACAATGAACAATCATTACCAAAACTCATTATGTATCCCATAACTTTAAAGGTAATTAACAAGACTTAGTTTCAATAGTGTACATAATATAATATTTATAACATACTATACTCATTATGTGTTCTATTTTGGTGTATGCAGTTTGAGGATTTGGTATACAAAGTGAAAGTAAACCAAAAAGAAAAGACTATACTGAATGGAATCACAGGCGTGGTGTGTCCAGGAGAAATACTAGCTATGTTAGGGCCATCAGGCAGTGGCAAAACAACACTCCTAACAGCACTCGGAGGCCGTCTCAACGGCAAACTAACTGGAAAAACCACATACAACAATCAACCTTTCTCAGGTTCAATGAAAAGAAGAACAGGTTTTGTAGCTCAAGATGATGTTCTTTACCCTCACCTAACCGTAACCGAAACACTGGTGTTCACTGCACTTTTAAGGCTTCCTAAAACCTTAACAAGAGATGAAAAAGTTGTGCATGTAGAGAGAGTGATTTCTGAGTTAGGACTAAATAATTGTAGGAATAGTATGATTGGAGGACCACTTTTGAGAGGTATATCAGGTGGTGAAAAAAGGAGAGTGAGTATAGGACAAGAAATGCTTATAAATCCTAGTCTTTTGTTGCTTGATGAACCTACTTCTGGTTTGGATTCTACCACTGCTTTGAGAATCTTGAACACTATAAAAAAACTTGCTAGTGGTGGTAGAACTGTTGTTACAACAATTCATCAACCTTCAAGTCGACTCTACTATATGTTTGATAAGGTTGTGTTGCTATCTGAAGGGTGTCCTATCTATTATGGCCCTGCTTCAACAGCTCTTGAATATTTCTCATCTGTTGGTTTTTCCACTTCCGTGACTGTTAATCCAGCTGATCTCTTGCTTGATCTTGCCAATGGTAATAATCTATAACCATTTTTTTTATTCCTTTTTATTAAATAAAGTGACACTAATAGCCATTTTACGACTGTCTCCGAGGGGATTTGAACTTTGTCCCTCGAGATTACAATGTCAGACTCTTACTACTGAACTGACACGTCACGGACTTTCAAAATTATTTTTTACTCAAATGAAATATTCGGTAAATTGTCTTTTGAAGAAAGAAATGCTAACATTGTCATGGCAAAAATGGAAAATTGCAGGTATTGCACCAGACTCTAAGCATGTAACTGAACAAAGTGAGGCCTTGGAACATGAGAGGAAGACTGTGAGAGAATCTCTAATTTTGGCTTATGACAAAAACATAGCTACAAGGCTAAAAGCTGAGGTTTCTAGTATGGAAGTGATCAACTTCAACAACATCACAAAAGATGCTTGCACAAGTAAGTGTTCATGTTCTATCTTTATAGGAAAAAAAATCCAAAAGGAAAATATTACCCTTTTGGTTACTACTTATTTGTTTCAACTCTTACTATATTTTCTTAATAAATTAATGCAGGGAATCAAATAAATCCAGAACAATGGTGTACAAGCTGGTGGTATCAATTCACTGTACTATTACAAAGGGGAGTTAGGGAAAGAAGGCATGAAGCATTCAATAGGCTAAGAATATTCCAAGTCATAAGTGTAGCTTTTCTAGCTGGACTTTTGTGGTGGCATACACCAGCATCACACCTTGAAGATAGGGTAAGAAATAATTTCATCATCTTTTCGGTACCAATCACTTGCGCTAGAACGGATGGACTAATACGAGGTTTATTTATTTGTAATGCAGACAGCTTTGCTATTTTTCTTTGCTGTTTTCTGGGGATTCTACCCTCTCTACAATGCAGTTTTCACATTTCCACAAGAAAGAAGAATGCTAATCAAGGAACGATCATCGGGAATGTACCGTCTTTCATCATACTTTCTAGCAAGAACAATAGGAGACTTGCCACTAGAGCTAGCACTACCAACAGCATTTGTCATCATATTATATTGGATGGGAGGACTTAAACCTGATCCTGTCACTTTCATCCTCTCACTTCTTGTTGTTCTTTACAGTGTTGTTGTCTCTCAAAGTCTTGGATTAGCCTTTGGTGCTATCTTGATGGAGATTAAACAAGCAACTACACTAGCTTCTGTGACAACACTTGTTTTTCTCATTGCTGGAGGATACTATATACAACAGATTCCACCTTTCATAGTGTGGCTTAAGTATTTAAGCTATAGTTACTACTGTTACAAGCTTCTTCTTGGTGTTCAATACAATGAAAATGATTACTATGAATGTTCAAAGGGAGAGTTGTGCAAGGTTATGGACTTTCCTCCAATTAAATCAATGGGATTGAATCATATGTGGGTTGATGTGTTCATCATGGCCTTGATGTTGGTTGGTTATAGATTAGTTGCTTATTTAGCACTTCGTAGGGTTAGGTAAATCTAAATTGTGGCAAGGAAAAGCTCATATACATATAGCATGAGAATTTGAAGCGTTTTTGTACTAATTCCATCTGAGGAATAATACTAATTAGTAGAATATTATTATTAGACTTTTGATGAAACTCTTTGAATGAAACTTTTATAAACTCTTTATGACATAGTTGGATGTACAATATTTAATTTTTTAAAATAGTTTTAAACTATCAGTGCATAATTAAATTCTGTAAATATTAATTCCAAATTCTACTATGCATAAAATTCAACTGCCCGAACATAAGGTATATGCTGCATGATAAGAAGCAAGAAAAATACACAAGAAGTCCAAGATTGCAACTTGAGTACCCTTTATCCCACAGACAAAACTGTGGTTTATGTTGAGGCCTTTGAAACTACTGTGTTAGAACAGTTATCTAGTTCAAAAGTAAAAGGATGTGAAAAACATAAACAGAGAATGCACGATATTTGATCATGGAGTTTGAACAATTGTGTCTACGTCTCCGACTGCAGTTGTATTCAAACTTAAGGTTTACATAATACAACTCGTGTTTAAATACTATAGTACGGCTGCAATCGCCTTTGCTGAGCTCAAGCGACTTGTCAACTTATCACTAAACTATGAGCAGTATCACAACAGTTATGAACTTATGAGAATAATAATCCAAAATGCACTAGTGGCCCATAACAAGGTGTGAAAACTGTTACACAGTTTTGTTCAAAATTCAAAACTATGGTGCTTAAAAAAAGCTCAAAAGCATTAATTAGCATACCATTAAATTAAAAGTGAGCCAATCAAGTAACATTCATTATGCAATGATTATATCAAGATAACGGCGTGAATTGAAATCAAATAATTAAGATTAAGATTAGTTAATGCAAGTAATGTAGAGTTAGACTAAAATAATTGATATTTGAAAGTGAGTGGATGACATCATATTTCATGTAAAAAAATAAGAAATGACACCTAAAAGATCCGTGTCATACTCTACTTCAGCATAGTGCATTATCCACTCTAATTATAATCACTTTGATGTTGGACTTATGAAAGGACTAGGCATGCTTATGCAAAAAAAAAAACACAGTAACTTTTTCAACAGGTAGAGTTCAAGGGATGAGATCTAGAAATGGACTTGTCAATCAATTATTAGCTATGTTTAGAAAAGTAAATAATATGTCATATATGGTTTAACTATGTGTGAGAAATGAAGAAATGAAGAAGCAAAGTATGATGATTATATGATAAAAGTCACTTTAAGATTTGATTCCATATATAAAGGAACATAATTATATCACCCTTGACATTGGTCATTTTCATTAAATGTTAGGTATTTAGTCATAAGCAACAAAAAAAAAAGGAGTGATGGTGGTTACAAAGAGTTGTTTCTTTCAATGATTGAGGGTTTCATGATGGTTTAATAAATCAACAAAGCTAAGGAAGTAGTTCTGGTATAGTCCAAAAGGGTGACCAAACCTGCACCACTTGGGTGGGCCAGATTGTCTGAGATCCACTTTGAGATTGAGTTGAGCTTATAGTGTCGTCGGAGTCTCGAATAGATCATTCACTAAACGCACATTGGTTTTTAGAGTACTCGAGTGATTGAGCTCAAGTGATTAATGAGTTTCACTTGAGGATGAATCATTCAGGAGAATCTGAATTTAAATCCTAAATGGAATAATTCATAGTCAGACTTTACATGTCACTTGTCTTCTTACCGAATTTCATATTACCAGAATATGTGAGAACCGGAGGGTTAACACCAAAAAAAAATGCCACTAATGCCTTCCATTATACTAGGCTGCTAGCAATAGTTCAACCTTGGTAGTATAGTTACAGAGACATCTCCAATCTCAGCAACATACGTGAATATTTTGAAGCATAGTATTATGAAAATTTAACGAAGATTTGTCTGCAACTCATCTCATGTCTAGCCTGACACTGATGAGCTTCTGAACTTCTGAAACCCAACTCGCCAAAACTTCCAAATTCTTATATGATAACAAAAGTAAGATTGTCACAATGCATACATCTAGAAGCAATATTTCTAAGCAACATCAAACTCATTTCCATTGTTTAGTTTGAAATTCGAATATTAAACCAAATTTAATTTTCCCATCTCCACCATTGTAAGATTCAATCTTCTTATTTGACTATGTGCTTTTCTTACTTTGCAGCATATCACTGAAAAATGATAATTAGTAAATTTATTAATTACAATATAGGGCATATGCTTGTAACATTCCATTATTTACGGTGGACACAGTTCATTGTTCCAAATCAATGTTACAAATTCCAACAACCAAAAGAATTTCACCCTTCTGCCTTAAGAATAATGGCATCATCACCATTCAGTTAATCTTGTTGATACCAAGCAAGAAATTTGTCAAAAGTAAACAAAAAAGATTCTATGTTTGGTGCTTTGGTTTATGAACCAGATACCCTAAGAGTTCAAGAACAATATGTCGGGGTTCACTTAGGCAATAATGATACACCATTCAATTCAAATATTTTGCATGTGAAAAGCAAAAGCTGCATTCTGAGATTGAGAAGTCAATGTAGATGATGCTATATGTTGCAGCATATTGCATTTTTGTTCATACATCCAATGTGGTGCTACAGAAAGTTTCAAGAAATTGGTATTTGTACAAAGAGGTGTGTGGAAACAAGACCAGTTTATATCATGAAAAAATGTTCAAATTTGGGCTGTACAAAATATATTATTCTCTTACCTACTGTATATATTGTGTGAAACTATGGCTACACTGTATCTTCAATCTGATTATATTCTAATTTCTAAGAATATTTCTAAGAACAAGGACACATGACATGAGACAATTCACATTCAAAAACGTGCAGCTTTCAATCAATGTTGGCTGGGTGCGGAAATTCTCAATAATCAGTCCCTCTCTTCTTTTTGTTTTGATTTTTAATTTTTCTTTTAACACATAAATGTTGGAGGCACAAGGTCAAAATGTCCAACTCATTTAAAATTAGCTACATGCCTACATCGGTTGATCGAGTGGTTGGAAATTATGACCTTGTGTATCCTACAGATTCTCCACAGATATTAGTTAGTGTTAAACATCGGCACCAAATGTTTATAACATGATTATGAAAGAATCTTACACATCACAGTCATCTAGCTTAGATGGGAAAGATACCTCAATGGAGTAGTAGTGAAGGAAACTTGAATTGCTTAACTAAAACCATAAAGGGTTATTGCAATTCAAGTATGGGCGGTACCTAAAATATACTACAGTGCACAAAAATAGTATTTATTCTTTTTTAAAATACATACATTCGGTCATTATTATAAACAAAATATATATTTTTAAATTTATTTAATAAATAATATATGTTATCTAATAGACCACATACATTATTTATTGAAGAATTTAAAATGTAAATTTTTGCTTATAATAGTTATTAGATGATGTACGGCCAAATATTTCTATTGTGATAATATGATTGAAATTGGATGAAAAGTGTTTTATATATATATATATATTGTCTATGGTTGACAATATTGTTTTTATCGCATATTCTTGTTGTAATAACAAAAGCCTAACTCAGCTTACAATGTTGATATTGTTATGAGAAATGCCAGCAACACACTCTTTTCAACACTCTCTTAGACACTCACTCTCTTATTGGATGAAATCAATGTATGTCTCACCACTTTATGTGAGTTCTATTTTCAAAACGTATGACCAACATTGATTTATGCCAATTAGAGAGTGAATATTAGAGAAAGTGATTAAAAGAGAGTATTGCTAGCACTACTATATGGTTATACACATTTATTCGAGTTAGATCACATGACCCGGTAGTTATATGTGAATTTCTTGTAGTGTTTACTATCACTAGTCTACAAACATGTAATGATCAATGAGGCACCGTCCATTTGGTCCAAAAAAATTATGCACCGTCTATGGTTGCGGCGAAACTGATGTCGCCAATCACTGGATCTGCCGGTGGAGTGTTGTGCCAAAGTTACCGTCATTTATTTGTCTCCACTCTATGGCCACTTCATAGATTTGGGCATGATTTATCATCCACCAAAATTTAGTCAAATTATAGGGTTGTCAATATTAAGTATTAACATCTCTTTGACCATTTGGTTGTTAAGATTTGTGTACCAAGAGATCATAATTTTTTAAAGGGTAGTCGTAGTGTTTAAGACATTTGTTAAAAAAATTAATGAAAAGTTTTTATTTTAAAATAGAGTCTTCAACACATTGAAATTTAAAAAAAAAAAAACAATTTATTTTGTATAAAACATATCAGTTATTTTTTCTTTTAAATCTATAAAGGGTACTTTGTTAGTTTACCTTATTTAAAAATAAATCTTACGGTATTCTGGACTTTTAAATCTAATAAAGAAAAGTCTCGAGCTGTCACATGCCTCTTACAAAAAAATCGAGCTCAATTTAACCCCAATAATGTTTGAGGTAAATTAAAAATGCAACATGAATAACATAAAAAAAAGTTCAAGATGACAAAGTTATGACATGAATAATAGAAATAAAAAATAATAATGTCTTTCTACAAGTGTTTTACTTCTTTCTTTTTAAAATAAGTGATTTAGTTGACCAATTTATACTAATGAAATGGAGATTGATACTTTTAATAAAATATCTTGTCTTGTATTGTCTATGTGTTTGACATGGCTTAATTTTTTGAAAACCATGGTAGGAAATCACGGTAGCACAAAAGCTCTAAAGGCTGTCTTTATAAAGTCACGGCAGTTTTGCTTTGATAATCACACCAGTCGTGTTTTTGAGGTTGTAAACTCTGTACCAATCACACATTGTATTGATATATTTATCTTATCCATAAAATATAAAGTGAAAATTATTATTAAATTGTAGCATTATATAATGATTTGATTTGATGTGCATCTAAAAAGGTTCTACAAATTTAATCCTCGATTAATAACTAAAAAAAATTATTATTGATGATGGATTTAATTTGTATATTAAAAAACAGACTAATTTTTTTTTTACACAAGTAACTCAAATCATTATATAATGCCAGTATTTAAAATTGGTTCATAAAATATTTCCTCAAATATCTAAATGAGGAATAAAAATTAATTTGATTACGAAATTCGTAATTCGTCACCTTTTCTTTCTCTGAAAAAATCATTGGTGACTCGCCGTCGTTTCAGCCACCGGAAAATGGCAAAGAAGAGAGATCAACACCGGTCATCCCAGAGTTCCGGTCACCGGAAAAACCAAATCAGCTCATCTTCACAACCAGACCAACTGACTCACTCCGCCTCACCTTCCGGTGCCATCAAAATCGCTGCCTTCTTCATCCTATCGTCGGTGATCGCCGTCGTCGTCACTTACCGGTTAAGACAATCTTCTCCTTCGCAACAAAAAGAATCGTATGTATATCAACGAGGCCTTGTTACAACGGACACCAATTACGAAGATATACTCAATGTACGCATCGCCATAACTACCCTCTGAAATTTAATGGTTTAGAGTATAATTGAGGATTTAAGCTTTGATTATTGTTAATGATGTTTTCAATTTGCTCTGAATTTAGGAGAATGTGAAAGTATCGGAAAATGTATCTATACGGCGTTATGATTATTCCATGCTTGGATACATTACTCCCTGGTATGCTATGCTTTTTTGTTGTTGAATGAATGAATGTATGTATGTTGATTTTAGTATTTTTCTTTGATAAAACACCAATCTGCCTTAGATGCAATAGTTAGTTACAATAATTAGTTACACTGGTTGGTTAGTTAGTTTAGTTAGTTAGTGAGGGCAGCCAGTTTTGTAACGTTGAGTTAGGTTCAACCTATGAAGCACATATACTCTCGGATTAGGCGTGTCGGATACATATCGTGTCCGACACGACACATATGATTACATTGAATTATGTCATTTTCACAAATTATTATCGGTATCGATGTGTTTGTGTCGTGTCTGGTGTCTGTGTTTGTACTTCATAGATTTCAACCCGAAATGTGAGACTTTCGGTTAAATACAATGTTTTTATTATTTTTGTTATTGTAATTTTATAACTTGTCTTACAATAAGTGTTTAAACTTAGAGCAGGTCATGTCTGAACTTAGTTTGGAATGTTATGATAATATGATTATGAAACACTAATTTGTATTTTGTAGTGCATGATAATTTCCTCTTAATTTTGTACTTGAGCATAGACTGACTCGTAAATTTATGTTAACTTATAAGTACTCCTTTCTTGTTCAAAAAAAACTTATAAGTACTCTTTTACGGCTGGTCTTGTTGAATGAGTTTGTGCCAGTGGCAACTGCAATTCTGGGGTACTCAGATTTGGAAATTTATTTGAACACATTATTACATCGTACTTCGCTCCTAAGCTTATACCCTAACACAAAATAAACTGACTCAAATAAAGCAAATAAAGCGGAGTTGAGACTTTTGGACAATAGAGTAGTTCTTTTTTTTTGTGGTGGTAACCAGTAGGTTAATGATTCTTTTTCCTTTTTGGTTCACATTACTTAACGTCATCTAGATTCTACACTGTGATCTGTATCCTCACTCCTAACATTAGCATAGTTATATTGTTTTAAGTTTGTACTTAATACAGTGAAAATTCAATTTTATTATTTTTTGTTCTTTACATGTCAAACCTCGTGTTAAATATATAGCTTTATATGTACAATTCATATGTATCTTCAAAAATATTCACTGTGGCAGGAATTCTCATGGTTATGAAATGGCGAAAAGGTTCAACTCTAAGTTTACACATTTGTCACCTGTCTGGTATGATTTAAAGAGGTATGTACCTCAGTCGTAAGTGACTTATTTTGAAAAATAGAGGGATGGGGGGCATAGTTGAAATCTGTCACATTCCTAACCCTCCTCGTTACATTTTATTAGAGCTTTCGAATCTATTTTGCAAGCATCTAAAATTTTTTTAGCAAATTTAGATTGTAGTTTATGAAGTTTTACTTGTTATTTAGCCTTCTTTTATGTAACACGACATGACCTAGGATGCCTACATGTTAGGAATAGGATATCAAGTTTGATATGAATTGACATCACAGCCTTAAGTGTCAGCAGAATATTTCCTATTCTAATAAGTGTATGTAATTTATGCAACACATTGAAATTCTAGTGTATACTCATTGATAAATCCTGAGGGTTGTTATTTAGTTAGTTTTTATTATATTGCTTTATGGTTTTGCTTCATCAGTTGCTATTGCCAGCCAACAGACTAGCTTAGTTCTGGAGGGGAGACATAATGCTGACAGAGGATGGATCTCGGAGCTTAAAAAGACGGGAGAAGCTTTGGTAAAATGAATAAGTTCGCAACTTCTAAACTTATTTTCATTATTACATCAATGACAAATAAAATACCTCTTTTGTCCACAAAGTCTTTATACGTGTTATATATTAATTAATTTCAAAAGCTATGCTATGTACCCCATGACATTCTTAATTTTGGATTTGTAAACTAGAAAGTAGATATAAATCGGGGAGTTCTGTATGGGGCTCGCTAATAGGAGTGACACTCGGTTAGTGGGTTTTAGATATGTAATGTATTACAATTTCATAATTAGAAATTTACATCATAGAATAAAAAAAAAATTGAATTAATGATATATGTCTCCTAAGTGTAAGTTTGTAACTGTTTAAGCTTTAACTGACTCATGAGCTCTAGGGCAGGAATGTGGGGGAGTTTATGATGTAAGTTATTCTTAAGTTGGTTCCCTATTTTAACCCCTTTCCTAAGTGAAAGCGTCCAGATCAGTCTGGTTTTTGGGCCTTGGACTAGCTAATAATTTTTCCTTCCCAATGGTTGACCTTGTATGATATCATTAACATGTCAGACCTAACAATTGTTTAATTATATTGTCCATTATTGTTATGCTTTTCTTTAGATTTGGCCTTCATGAACCTTCCATTATTTTTTCTATTACATGTAGATCTTGCCTAGAGTTGTTCTGGAAGCATCACCAGAAGAACTGTTGAGAAAGAAGAAACAAAGGAAAAAAGCCATTGACCTTATAGTGACAGAGTGCAAGTAAGCCTCTGATTATTTCTTGATACACCTTTAAGGCAATGGTTTTATTTTATGGAAAGAGTAATTTCTTGCTAGAAAAAGATCTAGATTTTGCTTATATGATGTTCTTGTGGTGACTGATTTAGCTATTGATATCTGATTATCATCTGGTGTAATAATGGATGTTTGGATACTCTCTTGGTGTTATATGTAATTGTATACTGCAATGAGCGTATCGTGCTGTAATTCTAAAAGAGGGGAATTTTTTTTATGTGAAATTACTCAAAAGGAATCCTCAGTAAAACTGTTTCTAGTTAACAGCTAGTCAACTAACCGCTCAATTGGTTAAATGATGATCAAAAGTGGTTAAAGACATTAAGCAACCATTGATTAACTTAATTAACCACTTGAGTGATTTGTTCTTCTTATATACAAATGTTTTTACCAATAATTCCTTTAACCATGGTTGGTGGTGTATTAATACTTCATTTACCCAGCTAAATGCCATATGAGCAGTTCCTCCACTTTAAAGAACCCATTACCCGTGTATTGCTTTTGATATCAGAGTTTTTTATGGCAGCAAATATTCATATTCCTATATGAAGCCCTTCTTTTCGTGTGAATGTACTTCTTCTGTAGGGAAATGGGATATGATGGTGTTGTCCTGGAATCTTGGTCAAGGTGGGCAGCTTATGGTATCTTGCGTGATCCAAGCATGCGGAATTTGGTGAGTATTTATTATGTTTTGTTTAATGTTGAGATACTATTTACTCGGCAAAGATATAATATATGCAACTCTGCTTGTAATTTATGGACTAGGCTCTTTTCTTCATTCTGTTAAATTTTTTAGTTTACGAGGTCTGGGCAGTCATCAAATGATTGTGTCACAAATTTCAATTGTTTATTCTTTAAGTTTAGGTGATATCTTAGTGATATGTAAGAGGTGTTTCAGTTTCTGTATGGAACACTTACCGTTACAATTTTCTCACCTTCAGCTTTACCTGTAAGACAATTCTGTTATGTGGTGTATATGTGACTGTGGGGTGAAAAGCATATTGTAAATTCTTACATCACGTTTCATGTGAGACAAATGTTTCCATTTTGTATTTGCACACTATAGCAGTTGATATGGTCTTTCTTCTTTTACATGGACAGGCTTTGCAGTTTGTAAAACAGCTTGGAGATGCACTGCATTCTGTAAGCTCAGAAAATATTATTGGACAGAAGTTGCAGTTGGTCTATGTTATAGGTCCACCATCTTCTGAGAAACTGCAAGCACATGACTTTGGTCCAAAAGATCTTGAGACTTTAAGTGAAGCTGTAGATGGATTCTCGTTAATGACATATGACTTTTCTAATCCTCACAACCCTGGTCCGAATGCACCTTTGAAATGGATTCAAATCATTCTACAGATTCTTCTTGGTGGTGCCTCTGCTAATAGTGCCCAAAACATTGCCCCCAAGATATTTCTTGGCATCAACTTCTATGGAAATGATTTCTCCCTTTCAAAGGGTAAGTCCGAAGATTTACCTTTGGTTTTTTCATGGTTTATCATGTGGTGACATTTTTATGTATTATATACTGGTGAAATTCGGAAGTGCAGATTCAGGTGGTGGAGCTATTATTGGGAGAGATTACCTGGCACTTTTGGAGAAGCACAGACCTGTTCTGCAGTGGGATAAAAACAGCGGGGAGCATGTTTTCTTTTACACTGGTGACAAGGATATCAAGCATGCGGTATTCTATCCATCTTTAAAGTCAATTTCCTTGCGGTTAGAAGAGGCCCGTACATGGGGATGTGGCATCTCGATATGGGAAATTGGTCAAGGTTTGGATTATTTTTTTGACCTTTTGTAGAAGCCTGTATGTGTACTATTTATGTCCCGTTTTAATGTTTATTCATACATGTACTCATTCTGTATTCAGTACAATTGAAATTGACATTTGTCAAATTGGGAATTTTATTTTAGGCTTAAATATATTTTAATTCCCTACAAACATGTCACTCTGTGCTTTTAGTAGTCCCTGCAAAGTCCGAACTGTCTAAAATTAGTCTCCCCGGTTAACTGGGACTGAGCATGCAATGATGTGGCAGACAGAGTGCCACTTAATCAAGGCGACATAGGACAAGTCAGCCCACGTGTCATGGGTGGCTGTCATCTAGGTGCCACGTCAGTTTCATGATATATCTGAACTGGTTTTTGTGGTTTTATTGTGCTACTCGTTTTTTATTTTGATGTTGCTCCTCGTGCTTTTTTTTTTTCCTCTTGGTTTGTTGATTTTAATTTGCTTTGTTTGTGATTTTGGGGCTACCTCGCTCTTCTTCTGTCCTTGAGTGGATGGTTAAATCTATTGTCATTTTGTTTAGCTAGAAAACTCGGTATGAAAGACAACAAACAATTACAGCAGCTATCCTAATTGTTGTATCAGGTCCAGATCCCAGCAGAAAGAGACTCCGACTCTTAAATTTTTTAACATTTTAAGCTGTTATTTTGATATTCAACTTGCAACTTAGCATGGTTATTAAAAAGGAGTTGATCAAAGAGTTCAGAGATCTAAATTTGATTGGTAAGTTAGGATCACCATGCTAGAGATTAACAATGATTTAACGGGGACTAATCGAGAAAGATTTGTACCTTGTGAGACCTTGTTTGACAAGTTTTTTTCAACCAACACAATCTCACATTTTCTCATAGAATCAAAATCTACAACATCAGAATGGGAACTTTCACCATCGTGATCTTCAGAGCAATAAACTCGCTTCTGAAGATAAATTTTCTTCCGGTTAGTATGATACTTTGCTGTCTCTAGTTCCATATCCAAGCTCTTACAAAAAATAAGAATTTTCCAAATACAACAACTGGCATTCTATGAATGAAATACTAATTTTGACACAAATTCCTACAAGTTTTAGCAAAGAAAAAGTTTGAATAATGACCATTATATGACATTTTCAAAAGAGAACTTCGTCATATCAATGTTTCCATTCAATTCCGTTCCATATAAATTTAAGTATTTACCCATTATGAGCAATGAAGACCTCACAATTTTCAAGTTTATTAAACCAAGCTAAGCCATTTTTGGTCTACACATAATGAGCATAATCCTTACCCTCACGGGTGATATCAGGTGAAAAAGGAACAGAAGAAATGGACCTCCAATCAATATTGAATTTGAAGTTCTCGGGTATTGTCTGGGAGCAGATGGTAATCACTCTAAGTTGTGCCTGCCATTTCTAAGTCAAGTTCACACCTAATTGCAAGTAATCAATCTAAGAAGAATAATCAATCTAGGACATCCTTATAGTTGAAATCGTGCTTTAGTTCTTTCAAATAGCAATGATACATACTAATTACTGCAAGTATTTGATGAATGACTGACCAGTTTCGATGCCACATAAATGGGTTGCTTATGTAAGGGTATGACCCTAAGCACAGCAGCAACAATTTCTCAGTAAAATCAGATAAAGAATCAATTGACTAATTGTACCGTGCGTGTATTGATTTCAGTAAAGGCGTTACATAGATTTTTTGTAGGCTTAATTGCAGTTTTAATCCCCTGTTTTTATCATTTTGCGAAATTGGTCCCTCTATTTTAAAATTCGACAATTTTGGTCCCTTATCAAATATTTTGTCTAAAATATTGTGATATGAAATGTTTTAAATGAATTTTTCAAAGGAATTTTGTTACAATTTCATCGATGTTCATCTTTTTCATCTTCATATCATATTCCATGACATTTAAAATTTATCGTATCACATTTTTATAGTTCAAAAATATGATGGAGGGACCAAAACTGTCAAATTTTAAAATAGGGCGACCAATTCTACAAAGTGATGAAAATAGGGGGACTAAAACTGCAATTAAGTCTTTTTTTTAATAGACAAAATGACAATACTCATCAGAAATTTACACACATAAGTGGAGGAGCAGAGTCTGAACCTCAGTCATGACGTCTAGTCTAACAATTTCGATATTTTTATCAGCTCAACTGAGAATTTGATACAATGATAAATAGAAAATTTATAGAACTATTCGATTTTAAGGAAAGGGAAAGCTAAGACCACTGATATTTAGAGGCAGCGGTAAAAGTCTAATAGGAAAAACTAATTTTGTAAAAATAAAGAAGAGGGAAAACTAATGGGGTGCATATTTTTATATTACTATGGGACCACTTTATAAGGAAAAATTGTCTGAATTTTGCGAACCAAATAAGTTACGACAATAGAAGCAATGCAAAGAGAAACTACTTCAAACTAAACACAATCAACTGAAACTAAGGCACAATTAGCTAGAGAATGAGCAACAATGTTATCAACTCTTCTCACATGAGAAATTAAGAATGAAGAAAGCAAACAACTAAGACTCTTGTCATCATTAATCATCAAGCCAAAGTAAGAATTGTCATCGATAGATGAATTTAAAGCGTTGACCACATTAAGATAATCACTTTCTACAACAATGTTTCGAAAACCTATATCATAGACAAATTGAATTACCAACCGAAATCCAAAAACTTTAATAATATTAGCATCAAGAAGAGCCTCAAAATTCCATGTAGCAGCTGCTAAAACATCATTCTAAGGTTCATGAAAATGTTATGTAAATCATCGTCTTCTTCTTTGCAACAGTGATAGAGAAGATTAGACATACTTTAAAGATAAACTCATATTCTTTACATTAAAATGTATTAAACTTGTTTTTTTTTAAAAGAAGCTATTATTTATGTGAAAAATCAGTATTTTTCATTTATTTATTTACATGTGGTAAGATCCATTTTTTAGCTTATAACTTATGTTTTATAAGTACATTTAACTAAAAAAGACTCGTTTGATAGCTGCCACTTTTTTACAAGCTTTAACTTATTTTTACTAACTTATAACATGTTTTGATAAGTTGATTCAAGTAGTTTATAACTTAAAACTTATAGCTTATCTTTATTTATTCCAATTTTACCCTTGTAATCTTAATTGAATATTTTTTTATATTAATTAATTATATCATTTTTATGTCATTTCATATGTATAAACTACTTCAACCCACTAATTTTATCGAAAATTAATTCAATAAGTAGTTTATCAATTAGTTTATATATTATCAAACATAAGTTAGTTTATCAGCTATCTCTCGTATTCTTTATAAGATAGTTTATAGGATATTCTTATTTTACATTCATTACCCCTAACTTGTCAACACACGTTCTCTCACTCCCTTGAGAGTTGAGACAGACACTTTTACTCATCTCAGTTGACTCCCTCCACCGTTCGTCCCTTCAACGCCATTCCTCTTTTTTGTGTCTTCAGGTATACTATCCGACCTGTTTCTCTTGCTTCTTCTTTTTTTGTTGTTAATGTTTCTTCCGGTTATGCCACTGTTCTAATATATCATTATTTTTTTAATGCAAAATTATAAAGTAATAACTTTAACTTGTTGATTTCTTTTCTTTGTAACACTACATCTACTTAGTTTACCATTTACTGATTAACTGTACAGTGCTCATGTAGTTGGGATTGTGACCAGGATATTAGTGAAGTCAAATTATGATATTTTCATTGAAAACATTGATAGTTTAGGGGTTTTTCTTTTGACCAAGAAATTACCGGATATTGTTGGGTGACGAGGGAAGGTGGGGACCACCTACATTAGGCAAGAGCAATACCAAGTGAGAGAGAGACATCACACACAATGAGTTTATGGATCATTTCATTTATAAAGTGTTCAACCTCCACTTTTTTAGTCAATGTGAGACTTCTAACTTACACTTGCCACACAACATATCACACAGCAAAGTACCCACCCACCTGACTATGTTCCTGTCCTCAAACTTTCATATGACAAATAACAAAGTTGTTGTGGAAATCGCTGCAACAGTATATCATCCAACCCTGCCACCGTTCAACTAGGTCACGACTCTTCACATAGTAAGATGATATGGTACTCAATGTCAATGATAATTTAGGTTTTTGATTTGCCTATAATTGGTGATTTTCTTATAGTTGTGTTATTTCACCAAATTGATCGTTATAGTTGAAATTAAGTTTATTGGGTTGGTAACACGTCTCTAGCTTCAAAATTGATTGTCATTGACTTTGTTTTTATATTGTAGGAGATAATGGAAAGATTTTTTAAGAGCAAATTGCCTGTGAAAAGGAAACTGCCATCAACTGAGCAACAAACTAATTCTCAAGAGCAACAACTAAGCCTTATATCACTATCTCAAGAGCAACAAATTGAAGTTAATTTGGAAGAGTTGCCATTGGATCCTGGGAAGCGGATTAAAATGTCAGCATACCATCCTAATGATCGAGATAAGATACGAAAATTTTATCTACAAAGAGGACCGTTCCAGCCTACGAAACATGCTTTTCCCCAAAGAAAAATGGGAAGTTCATTAAGAAGATTTTGCCCGTCTTGGTATATTGAGTATGGCAATTGGTTAGAGTATAGTATTGAAAAAGATGCTGCTTTTTGTTTTTGTTGTTACCTTTTTAGGCCTGATGTTGGAAAGCAATCAGGTGGTGATTCATTTGTGACGGAAGGATTCTCAAATTGGAAAAAGAAAGAAAGACTTGCATCGCATGCTGGAGGTCCTAATAGTGCTCATAACTTTGCGTGGAAGAAGTGTCAAGATTTCATGAAACAGAATCAGCATATTGAAGTTGTATTATCTAAGCAACAATCGGAACAAGTTTGTGACTTGTATCTAAGCCGTTTAACAACTACAATTGATTGCATTCGCACTATACTAAAGCAAAACGATGACTCAAGTGATTATGACAATCAAGGTAATTTCCTTGATCTTCTTAAATTTCTTTTTGAATGCAAAGAATCAAGAAGTCTTGTCATGGAAAATGCTTCAGAAAATGATCAATTGATCACTCCAACAATTCAAAAGGATATTCTTAATGTAGTTGCTTTGGAAACCACTAATGCCATTATTAGTGATCTTGGAGATGAATTATTTGGTATTCATGTCGATGAAGCTCGTGACATATCAAATAAGTGGCAAATGGTTGTTGCTTTGCGTTATGTTAACAAAAAGGGAAGCATTGTTGAACGTTTACTTGGTATTGTTCACGTTAATGATATTACAGCTTTATCATTTAAAATGCAAATTGATGAATTGTTTTGCAAACACGGGCTTAGTATATCAAGAATTCGGGGACAAGGTTATGATGGTGCTAGCAACGTGCCAGAGGTATTTACTGGTCTCAAAAGTTTGATTTTGGAGGAGAACCCTTATGCATTTTATGTGCATTGTTTTGCTCATCAATTACAACTTACCTTAATTGCTGTTGCCAAAAATCACATTCAAGTTGCCTCTCTTTTTAATTCATTGTCCACTTTATTAAATGTTGTTGGGGCACCATGCAAGCAACATGACATGCTTCGTGAAAGACAAATAGTCAATGTTAGAGAGGCATTGAGAAAAGGAAAAATTCCTAGTGGACAAGGTTTGGATCAAGAAATTAGTCTTAAACAAGCTATGGATACTCGTTGGAGTTCACATTATGTAACTCTGATCAATTTGATATTAATGCATTCTGAGATAACCGATGTTCTTGAAATTCTGAAAGAAGATGCATTAAATGCAGATCAAAGAGCTGAAGCCAATGGTCTTTTACTTTTGTTTGAGGAGTTTGATTTTGCATTCACATTGCATTTGATGAAAAATGTCTTGGGTATATCATATGAATTGTCGCAAACAATTGAAAGAAAAGACCAAGACATCATTAATGTTATGAATTTGGTTGATATAGTGAAGCAACTGTTACATGCTATGAGGGATAATGGATGGGAGTCTTTATTGCAAGAAGTAATTTTATTTTGTAATACGCATGCCATTAATATTCCTCACATGGAAAATATATTTTGTCCTAAGGGGAAGTCACGACGCAGAGACAAAGCTCAAGCTATTACAATAGAGCATCATTATTGTGTTGAATTATTTTATACTGTTGTGGACATGCAACTTCAGGAACTTAATGATCGTTTCACTGTGACAAATACTCGGTTGCTTCTTTGTATGGCTTGTTTGAGTCCAACCAATAAGTTCTCTACTTTTGATAAGACAAGGGTGATGGAATTTGCAAGTTTTTATCCACACGAATTTTCTCCTATTGAATTATTAATGCTTGATGATCAACTTGAGAATTACATCATTGATGTGCGTAGTGATGATGAATTTGCATCTTTAAAAGGAATCAATGATCTTTCTGAAAAGTTGGTCAAAACTAGAAAACATATTGTTTATCCGTTAGTTTATCTTCTTTTAAAGTTAGCTATGATTTTGCCCGTCGCCACATCAACCACTGAAAGAGCCTTTTCTGCTATGAAGTTTGTGAAGAATACATTCCATAATCGAACAGCAGATGAATGGATGAATGATTGTCTAGTGGCTTATATTGAGAAAGACGTGTTCAACAACATTGATAATGAGGTGATCATTCAACAATTTCAAAACATGAAATCGTGTAATGAACAATTATAAGGTATCTATGTACTAGTAGATATATTACAATTTTTTTGATGGAATTTGTTTTAACTTTTATTTCATGATAACAATTAACATTATTTTAGGCTGCTAGCTTCTACTAGGCCACATTCATCATATCATAGAAGAGAAGTGAAAGAAGATATAAGCTCTCTCATTGGTCTGATCATTTTGAAGAACACCACGAGTTATGAAAGAGCAGGCACAAGTATTGAATAGCTAGCTCATTGCAACTTTCAGGAGCATCACACTGTCTTCCAGAAAAGGATACCAAAATATTGAACATTGTTTTCGTCAGTATTGTCACTGTGGCCATTTGTCCGATCATTTGATGTTATTTGTGATGCTGAATAGGAAGCAACAATCTAAGGAGTCTTGAATCCGTCTCAGCTATACAATTTTGTAAATTAACTTTCAGGTAACTGTTGGAATTCCTTTATTTTATTTGTTTTTCCCTTTAGTTAGGCATTGTTCAGGAGTTGGGAGAAAAAATATCTTATTTTCGTTATGAGGCTTGTTCATTCTTTATGAATGAAATTACTGGTGGTGCTTTTTTACAAGCTCAAAACTGTGTCGACTGCTCAATCACTAAATTTGACAAAAAAAGGTACTGTATATTATTTCATAACCACCATTAAACAAATTACTCTCCAACTTGCCTTGAATTTGATCAACTGAATTGATTTCTGTTTTTTAACATTGGAGATCAACTTGATTATTAGATGTGCCAAAACGAATTGAGTTGCATTCCATTTCGTTAAATTGCTTAAAATCACATTTAATAGATAGCATGAATCACCGGAAAGTTTCATTTGTAACAGAAACATGTAGGGACGAAGCTTGAAATGATCAGTTGGAGGGACCATATAATTGAATGTCGGATTTATTTTATAAATTTCATATTGTATTTAGTATATGCAATATAGTTGTCGCAAATATAGATTGAAAATGTGCCTGCTCTACTAGTATTTCTTGCATGGATTTCCAAGTTTTCATCTTTCCTACATTTTCCTGGATGATTTTGCTCCAAGCCTACAGCCCCTTTCTTTTTCAATTTTTGTCAAACTGTGACACTTTTTTTTGTATGAACGTGTATCATATGCGTGCAACCGCAAAGAATGAATCTCTGGTAGAACCGATGGGCGATGCTTGGTTACAAGTTCAAATCCATTATTATATGTTTGCTTTGTTTTTGTTGTTTTTTATGTTGAATCGGTCTTTCTTTACCCATGGGCAATGAATTTTGATGTATTGTGGGTATACGTATTTGTAGAAGCTTTCATCTTCGTGTTCATGTTAATTGTTGGTTTAGTTTATGCATGGCGGAAGGGAGCATTAGAATTGTCTTACTTCTTTCAAAAAATAATTGTCTTAATTCTTGAATATTTAGACAATTAAATTACCTCTACCTAAATCCGTGCCTGGATCAAACTAAACATCAAAGAAACCATGTACGCTAAGTCGGTAAACATGTTTAATCCTAGTATTTAAAACAGTTATTTGTAACTCAAAAAAAGAAAACGGTTATTACTTATTTGTATCATGTGAGCTAAATTAGTTGTTATTCTATGCAAAGACCAAGGCCAACTGCACTTTATGACAGCTATAAAATTGCTAAATGCATCTCTTAAGTTTCAGAAATTACACAAATTTATAAAACTACTATAAAATTGCTAAATGCATCTCTTAAGCACATGATAATACTACTATTTATTCCGCTTGGGCCTTCGTTTCAGAAATTAAACAAACTTAAATACAGGTATAAAATTGCTAAATGCATCTCTTAAGCACATGATAATACTGCTATTTATTGCTAAATGCACCATCCTTAAACTCTCATCCTGGTGTACTTCTTTTGTCCCTCGTATCAATTTCCTCAAGATTATCCAACCCTAAAAAATAAACATTTTCAAAGAGTGAGGTGAGAGAGAGAGAGAGAGAGAGAGAGAGAGAGAGAGAGAGAGATGCCAACAACAGCGCCGCAAGATAGCTGAAAACGCTCTTCATGAATTCCATGAAGAAGCATCGTCGTACTTTCCTATTGACCCTCAGGAAGCTCCAGAACGTGATACATTGATCCATAGGATCAACCTCCACCTCCTCCCCCGCCCCTACTCCACTGGTGGTATAGCGTCGACCCTCACCGTAATGAAGATTTTATCATAAGGCATTTGATGATGAACGAAAGTCGAACAATGAAAGTGGAAACGAAAGGAACAGTGAGTGAATTGTGTTATTTATAATTGTTGTAGTTAAAACCGGATCAGCCGGTTCAACCGGGAACTAGACCTATGTTCGGTCCGAACCGGTTCAAAATCGTTTTGAAGTTATTTGATTTAGACATTTTGACCAGTCACGTTGTATTAATTGGGAAGGAACCAATTCTAGCTAAGGCAGAAAACCCATGTTTTGGCTTCCAAGCAGAACTATGGACTATTACAGATACCTTAAACTGGCTTATCACCCATCTCTCCTCATGTTATCAAACCACCTTGATGATTAAATCAATTGTGATTTTGAACTTTGACATTAATACCGATATTGATTAACCCAGATTTCTATTTAAATCACAAGGCTTATTCCATCGTTCTTCCTATATCACTAGAAGAAGGATTGGTATCTTTTTAGTCGATTTACATAAGTTTCTTTTGTTAATTTATTGCACCAGTAGAAGAAGGATTGGTGTCGAGGAAATCAATGAAGGGAATGAGAAAAGTAAGCAAAAAGAGAAATAAGCATTTTTGGATGTCCGTTTTCTTTGGAGAGATAAACCAAAATTGGCAGTGACGTATTTGGGACGGTTTCGTGAATGTTGCTCTCGCGACATTCAGCACTTCCCTTTTCTTACAGATACATATTTTTTTACTATATAAGGACTATTAAAGATGTTTTTCTTACATGTAAAATTTTGGTATCCATACATGTTTTTCTTTCAATTCTTTTAATTTTACTTTCCTCTACCATTAAGAAAAGATGATTTTGTAAAGTTGTGATTACAATTCAACCACTTATCCATAACAATCCTCTCTTTAATGCAGTTGCTCCAAATTTATTCCTAAGAATAAAAAACCTATAAAAAAATGAATGCCTTTGATCAGAACATTTGCAAATTGTGATTCATATGGCCAATGCACCACCTCTAGCCATCCATTGTTCACTTGCTCCCTTAGAAAATGAAACCTTGCCTCTCTATGATTTTCTTATAATCATTTCTACAGTATTTTTATTCTGTCAATGATCTCATTTGAAAGACAACTGGGACATATACGAAGCATATATTAAAATCCATATATGATGATGTATCACATACATTCTTGCATGTGGGCATGATGCAATTAGGAAACTTGACATTTATAGAAGTTTGAATTTCGTTGCAAGATATACATGTTTCAAGGTGTACATAGACTGAAATATTGCAAATTCAATTTTTTTGATAAAAAAAAAAAAAAAAAAGACTGAAATATTGCAGTTGAATACAAACTTCAGAAAAATCGTAATTTAACAAAGACAGAATACTGCCAATATTAAAATCTTCAGTTCTTAAAAAATCGTGGTTGGAAACAAATTCATAGAGGAAATAATTTCTTAAAGCTTTCTTAGGAAGCTGAAAAAAAGAAGTAAATAATTAATCCAATATCAGATAATTTACATGGTAGAAACTCAAGGGAAAATATATTACATGAACTAAAACAAGAAAAAATAAATAAAGTAAAGCAAAACAATGACGATCAAACTAAAAATTTATTATTACAAGCGCTACTTTGAAACAAAACATATCAAAGACCCCATGTACGCTAACATGTTTAATCCTAGTATTTAAACAGTTATTTGTAACTCTACTTATTTGTATCATGTGAGCTAAATTAGTTCTAATTTTATGCAAAGACCAAGGCCAACTGCACTTTATGACAGGTACTTTTAGTTTCTAATGCAATATAAACAAGCAAGCATAGTTCATGTTTCGAATGCAGAAACCAAGTCAATCACTCTTTACGACCTATGAAAACATGTTGTAGGCTGTAGTACAATCATAAATAAAGCATCTTAATAGAGGGAAAAAAACACAAATTTTGGGTAGACTTTTCATTTAGTTCCACATATACACACATATAGATAGCATTTGCAAGCATACAATAAGCTAAATCCAAGTTTTGTTACCAAAATCGACCAATGACATTATGTCGATTTCTATTCAAATGAATTTTGAATGGAGCAGTATGAAACATGAAGTGTGTTTCATTAATTCATGAGAGTAATTGCGATATTAGGCAAATAAAGTTGCATAACATTGTACACTTGCACTCACCGACTCACGTATACTAATTTTCATATTCATGTATTCCCCCATTATCATTTAAAAACATCAATTTGGCGTGTTGCTACACAGTCGAAGATCCTAAGGAAGTAGAGAGCACACAACATGGAGATATATAACAAAGCATATATAACAATGTGAAATCAAGACAGTGGAACAAAATAACACCCACCTTCAAACCCAAGTTAAAGTTTGATATTACAAATTTCCATGTTTCTTCAACGGTTGGTCACAATATGTAATTGACAATAAAACGACCTACTTAATGTACTAAAGCATGTTACCAACGTTAGGAATCTACCAGAGCTGAACTTCAGGTTGATTTCACGAAATGGGTAGCTAGCAATCTGGCAATCTCAGTGAAGACCACTTTATCTTTCCCATCGAAAATGGTCTTCAGCTTGTCATCACAAAAGATCTCCTTCTTGTTATTAGGATTCTGCAATACAATATTGCTGTTAAGCCATTATGTGAACAGCCAAACCAAAAAGAGACAAAAATACAATACAGGAGGATAAGTTTGATAATCCAAGACAAACTATCCTGCTGCTGTTAAGCAAATATACCATGAAAATTTGAAAGCTTCCACAATTTGTTAACAGAACAAACAGACAGTTTAAGAAGGAGAAAAAGATGGAAACAAAACAGAGTATTGACATGACAGTATGAACGGCAGAATAAAATCCAACAATGATCACAATAGTTACCAGCCGCAGCTAACAAATGAACCAAAGAAACAAACATCTCAAAGCTAAGGATGTCATTTATAGGAACATGAGAAACCTGCTTAAAAACTCATAACCATTTACTACTAATCAAAATTGCAACCATCCCACCATCGCATCAAAGCTCCAATTCCAAATTATCATTATATTACACAATGCATGCTATATATCTTACTGCAATGCAACAATGTATTTTCTTTTAAATAAACTTTAGCAATGACCTATGAAGCACAAATACAAACACGGACATCAGACATAACATTGACACAAACACGTCGATACAGGTATTAGTTTAATAAAATGACATAACTGAATGTAATCAGATGTGTTGGTTTCATGTCGTGTCGGTATCAGACACATGACGGTCACTGAACACACCTTCAATCAGAAGTGCCAGTGGTATAGAGGGGAAGTAGACATTGTTTCTGATCGATTCTATAATTTCCAGTTGGAACAACACACAGCGAAATAGATATAACAGATAAACCCAAAACAAAGTACTTTCACATTTCTTACTTCAAAAATCACACGAAACAGGATTCCTCACATATAGAAAATGACAAGTCTCGTTGACACAACAAACCTTCATCAATCACAACATTCAAAAAAATTAACCCTAATCTAACATCAAACCACGTCATTTTACACAATAATCACCAAAACACACCATTGTGATTACAACAAACAATAACCAAATCAAGTAGCGCAAAATGGATCCATAAAACCTAATCAAAGTTTTTTATTCAATACAAAAATTAATTTCAAACGAGAAATGAAAAAAGAATAAAGAAGTTAAGATCACAGAGAGAAATAGCAACATTGATTGAAAACGAAAACAAAACCTGAAGATTCTGCAGCTTGATATACTCCCAAACTTTCTTAACAGCTTCAGTCCTCGAAACTTCAGGAGCACCGATGAAATTACCGAGCTCAGAAGTGACCGGAACTACCTTCTGTATACCTCCGGTACCCTTGCTCGTCACAGTTTTCTTCACCGCGGTTTTCTTCACGACGGTTGTGGATGCAGCTCCGCCGGATGCGGCCGCCTTCTTCGTCGCTCCTTTCGCCGCCGCCGCCATTAGCATTCTGCCGGCAAATGCTCCGAAAACCCTAGTTGGTGCCATGATCGCGATGAGAAATGAGTTTTTCAGTTTCAAAATGCTAAAACCCTAGAGAGAGAGTTTTTCTATTTCAGTTTGTTGAAATGAACCTCGATTTTTGATTTGGAACGTTTCAATTTTTGTTAGTTCCTGGACACACGTGGCGGGTTTTAATTGGATTGTACTTGTATATTGTATTTTTTTTCCCCTAAAAAGTCAATTTTGCTTATATTTAGTAACGACGGAGTATTTCGAATTTGTAATTTGTAAGAGTATACAGTTGTTACAAAAAAATATTTTGATTTTCCTCTTCTTCTTTTCCCGCTAGTTTTGTTTGTCTTTTTTTTCTTATGAAAGTTTTGGCTGTGTATAGTATTTTCCATTCCATAATTTTGGTTTTTTGTTTTATTTTTTTGGTAGTGGTTCTTTGTTTTCTTTTGAAAATGTGGTATATATTTCTAACATTATCGGGAATAATAAATACTAACATGGAATTGGATTCTTGAAATTAAGTAAAGTGTAAAAATTTAAGGTTTTTCTTTAACAAACTTGTAATATATTAGTATGATGTATCTATAATATCTATATTTTATTTGTTAAATAATAGTTTATATTATTCATTTTATACTCTAAAATGAATTGCTGAGTTTAGAAGAGTTGACACTAACAAATATGGTGGTATTAATGAAAATGATGGGTATCAAAAAAATTCGGTAAACTTATAGTCAAGAAAGATGAATGTATTACCAAACACACTATAAACTAGGCTTCCTTGTTGAGGGAACCAGGGATCAAGTCCTTTTGCAACATTAACATCATCGTTTAAAAGCAATTATTGAAGCTTCTATTGCGATTTAGTTTTTTAAGATGAATGTATTGTTGGTACACCACTTACATTTAGGCTACTTATATTGCACGTATTTGAGCAAACTAATGGGATACATATATGGATTTGTGTCTTCCATTTCAAGCAATTACGTTTTCCCTGCTGCGACTTTTGTTGAAGACCTTGCAAAAGAAATTAGCAATTTGGTCGTAATAAGAGATGGTGTCAAAGACCAAATACTTTATCCTTCTTGCTTCAACAATTTTGAAAAACTCCTTGCAAAAAAAGGCAATTTGGTCGCAACAACAAATAGTATACATGACCCCCCGTGTTACGTGCGCCAAGAAACAAATGACAAAGATTACTGATTCCTGAAGCTGTTGATAAGTGGTTGAAGCGTGCTAACAATGTTATGGACAATGGTGATCCTACAAACGGCAAAACTGGAAGAAGGGGAAGAAGCAAACTGTTGTCTAGGGCAATGTCCAAATTGGATTTGGAAAGGAGGGAATTAGCTAGAGGAAAAGGGGACCTTAAAATGTACGTTAGAGTATTTAGACAATATATGCAAGTTCTCTTGATTCCTTGAGTTTGAACTCCAAGAAAATATGAAATGGACTAATCCAACCTAAGGTTAACACAAGAAGATCTGATGGTCCTTGTGGTTCTGGATGATGTGTAGCAAATGCTTGATTTTGATGTCATAGGGATTCCTTCTACTTCCTTATAATTTCCAAAGGAATTGTCATCCGACAATACATAATAAAGCTTTTAACTCTTAAAAATACAACTCATTACCTTTTAACTCTTAAAAGGGAACCTAGCTGGTTTATTCGTTAATAGTTAATACATAATAAAGCTTACTTCCCAGTCACAAGTAAACCAAAATCAAAACCTGACAAGAGAGCTCATACCAGCATTTCAATTCCCTAATCTAGTAACAATCATGACAACAGCGTGTGATTTTGCAAGGATAAAAAACCCTTGAACAGAGCAAATACACAAATTCAATTACATCTAATTCTTCTTAATGGCATAGTAATAATGACTCAAGACAGCTTTATTAAGATAGTGGTGAATGGTAATGGTTTGTGCAAGATGAATACTAATGACTGCAGCTGAACAGCAGGATTTTTGAAAGAAAATTACAATTGGACATACCTCATATTTGAAGTTACAAGTAGGGTGGGAATGAGCCGGGCTTTGCTTAAATAGGCCGAGCCTAGTTGAAAAAACTAAAGCCTAAGTGTGGCCTATTAGCCTGTCAAAGGCTTTATTTTAAGTCTGGTCTGGCCTTTTTAAAAGTTTGGCTTAGTCTATTAGCCTGTCTAAAAGTCTAATTTGTACTAACAATTTTAAAAAGGTTAAGAAACATATATATATTTTTAAAAGGCTAATATGTCAATAAAAATTTTTAAAGCGTGTACATCCATTTTCCCCCCACTTTATTAGCATATATATATATATCCAATATGTAGAGCTAACACATCCATTTTGTAGAGGCTAATGCGCGTGTATTATAAAATGTATTTTATAAAGGCTAATATGTGTATTATATAATGTAGTATATATAATTACACACATATAGGCCGGCCTGATAGGCCTAGTAGGCTTTTCTATAAGCCTTAGCTAAGCCTATTTAAATTAATGAACTTTTTAAAAAACTTGAGCCTTACCTATTTAATAAACGAGCTAGGCCAAGTCGGGCTTTAAGTTGGCCGGGTCATAGGAATAATTTATATGCCCAAGAGACAACATTTGTCCTTGTACCTTTGCAGTTTTACTTCTTTTAGTCTTATTACTTTTGCTCTTCTTGCTCCTAGTATTATGTCATTTTTGTTCCTTTTCAATTACATTTACTTTTGTTCCACCCCTCCAGTATCACTTGATATTTAAGTCTTTTTTTTTTAAGCGAACAACACTGATCGTGGCTACTATGTTCCTATGGAAAGATCAACAATTGAAGAGATTGATAGCAGGGGAGAGACTAGGCTACACTAAACAACTATAAAAACCTCATTCAGGTTGGATTTTTAGGATCAGTAATTTCTCTTGATAACTTCCACCAGTAATTCCACAACTTAAATTTAGAGCAAACAAGGTGTAAAATAAAAAAATGGAATTAACAGTTGCATATTAGGAGAGTCACTCAGAATCCAATTGTAACTAAGTGATTAGTTTCCAGTGCTTCATGAACTTCAATAAAAACAATGGAAGTGGAATGGTCAAAAGAAATGTACCAAACGCAATTCCTTCCTTTTCCATAGCATCAATCATTAACTATAAATAAAATGGAACAGGGCTTCCCCCAGAGCCACTCTATCAGAAACATGTATCCACCACAACTCAACAAGCATTCAGAATTTTATATAATAGTTGTGATTTAGTTCAATGAAATGAAAGAAACAAGTAGAACAATAATGAAGCAGCAAACAGCACAGAAGAACACTGAGAAAATGACTATTATTTTGCCATTGGACCACAAGGCAATAGCCAAACTAGTTTCAAACTCAGTTTTTTTATTGAAATACATTCATGAAATCATTATGCAGAATTGCATATATTAAGAAAACAAAGAAAGTTTCAAAAATCTAACTTGGTTCATATCTAGGAATAGAAAGAAAAAAACAACCACATGCCTCCACTTCCTATTTCTTTTTCCCTTTCTTCTGTTGGCCTTTCCCCTTTGTGTTATCCGCGGAAGAATCCGTATTAGTATCCTTGATATTAATCGCACCCTGGCTGAATTCCGGAGACAGAATCTTAGCAATCTCGGGAAAACCAACACTGTTTCTGCCACGCAACAGTGTTTGCAAATTCTGCTCCCAAAGCTTGTCTTTCTTAATACCAGGACTCTGCACAGCACCATATACCATTTCAAAATAAGTAAAAATAAATAAAACAGTAAACTTTCACTTTAGTCGCTCAATGACAACAGCAACTCTTAGGCTCATTTGGATAAACAACTTCATTAAGTGTTTATAGCATGAGCAGTTATCATATAAGTGTTTATGTATATATAAGCTATTTCTATAATAAAAGATAAAGTAAAGTCAAATTCTTTCCATTAAAGATATAGGCCCTATTTGTATAAACAGCTTAATTTGCAGCTCATGTTAAGTCGTTTCTATAACAAAAGACTGTTTTCGCATAAGCTATATGCTCTTTTCATAAGGCCCTGTTTGTATAAACAGCTTAATTTGCAACTTATGTATAAATTGTTTCTATAACAAAAGATTGTTTTTGCATAAGCTATATGCTCTTTTCATGGGGCTTTTTTGAAGAACTTATGCAAATAAGCTGAAAACAGCTTATGAATGTGTCAAAACCTGTATTCATAAGTTCTCTCAAACAGACTCACAAATTCTTATGTCAGAAGACAAGCTCAAATAAATAAGTCAATCCAAACCGACCCATAAGTTTTCTTTATAAGTTATCTTAGAGAGCTTAAAAAATCAGGTGAACACAACTTATGGACATGCCATAAGTTGTTTATACAAGTTCTCTCAAACAGTCTCACAAGTGCTTGTTTCAATACATGGATAAGCTCAAATAAACCAATTCAAATAGTTTCCTAGTTCTAAAATATTTGAAAACAATAAGTAGGTATATAAAAATCCATCTTGTTAGTCCCTATCAGTGATTAAAGTGGGTGAATTATCATATATTTAAAGAGTAAAGACTACTTAGTAGCGGGAGTTATACTTGGACAAATAAATTGAGGGTCATGGTATAATTTGCAGCTTATAGCTGGTAACTGCTAAGCTATTTCTATAACAAAAGATAAAATAAAGTTAAATTGTTTATAAGCTATTTTCATAAACTATCTCATAGAACTTGTGAAAATAAGCTGAAAACAGCTTAAGAGCATGGAAATGATGACATGTTTTGTGAGTGAGAACATTGATCAAACAGTTGGTATGCAATAATGAAACAAAAAGAAAAAAGAGAAGCATTGAAACCCGGAAACTGTAGAGTTTGATGAACTTGGAAATGATGGAAGCGATTTCGGAACGAGATTTATGAGGAATGCCCATGAAAGTGCAGAGTTCACTGGTAGCTTTGCGTGTCTTGGTTTTGCCGACACCCATAATTTCGGCGACGGCTTTGGATACCGTCGACATGCTCCTTCGCCCTGTTAAACCCGCCGGATTCATTCTTTCTGCTCGATTTTTGTCTCCTCTCCTCTGATTTTGTGATGTGCTGCCGTTGATCACTTTTCTTACTTTGATCGCATTTGTTTCAGATTTTTAAATCATTTTGAAATATGATGCTTCAAAAATAACATTTTGATAAAAAAATATATATTTAACCTCAAAATAAAGTAGTTTTTCCAAACAAACAAACAAAAAACTTTAAAAACAAAGAAATCAAGTATAAGAACTTCAAAATTTACAGAAAAAAATTATATATATGACAATAAATAAAATCTTTTAGATTTTTTGAAATAAAATTATTTTTTTTAAGTCAAAACAAGCGCATTCTTTATAAAATAAAATATTTGAATCTATTTTGTGTTTATTTATAGTTATAAAAATAATCTCTATTTCTTTTACTCTAATCAAATTAACTCATTTCATTCATAAAGTTGTACTCGATACAAGATGACATATGATCATGATAATGAGGACTAGCATAAGGCAATGACGCCCCTGCTAACAAATGGGCCACATTGCTTATTTGTCGTCAGATGAAACTTATCTTAAAGTTTGGTAAACTAGAGAGTGAAGCTTTGCAGTAATTTAGAATAGCTCCTAATTCGGAATTGATACCAATTTTGTTGGAGATGTCATCAACAACTTGCTTACCGTCAAGTTCTATGGACACTGCTATTAATCCTCGATTCCCAAGTCAAATTATCGCCTCTTTTAGACTGCATGCTTCCGCTTCTTGTGGTTATGGAATGCCTTGAAACCATGTTGTTTTTGTTGTTATATACTCACCATGAGCATCCCTCATACACATTCTTATACCATAACACCTTTGATCCTTAAAAATTGCAGCATCAATGTTGCACTTAACCTCATCCAAAGCTGGTTTTCTCCACCCGATCTCATTGTTGTTACTGTTATGCGATGTGCAAGTTTTGATACCCGAACCTGAAACTGCCATATCTTGATGCTTTGAATGCACCTGTTGTCATTGATGCAAGGATTCATGAGCCAGTCGAACAAATATCGTGGGTCGGATTCAACGTCATCCCACAATTTCTTGTTTTTGCACTTCCAAATGCACCACAAAGTCATAACAAACATATGTAGGTTATCATGGGACAACAATTTGATCAATTGAAGAAAAAAAGCGATCGACAAAACCATCAGCTATTTCCAATTTATCATGGATAAAATTCCACAATCTCGCTTCAACTCATACCTCCTCCACCTTATTGCATCCAAAAAACACATGGCAATCATTTTTATAAGATCCCTCGCAATGAACACATCGATTTGTGCATTGAACTCCTCTAGTGCAAAGTCTTTCCCTTTGTGGGGAGGCAACCTCGTGCTGCGCACCACATGAACACTTGGGCTTTTTGAGGAATTTTCATGTTCCATATTCCAGCTACTGGAGACTCTAAGATCACGATTATCCATTAAGTTTTTCATGATATAGTGGCATGCCAACCTTACGTGGTACTCTCCATGTGATGTGAATTTCCAAGAACATTTTTCTTCGCCAATATCTTTAAAAATTGGCATAGTCAAAATTTGATTTGCTACTTGAGGATTAAAGTAGAATTAACCATATCAACTTTCCATTTTCAGGTGGCACCATCTATTAACTCTCCCACCTACATATTATCCACATCGTTTTGCAAAGTGCCTGAAATATAATTGCCCACGTGGTCTCTAATCCATGTTTCCTTCAACATTTTGATTTTTTTTACCATCACCTATTCTCCATTCGAGGCCTCCCTTATCTACTATTAAACGTCAAAATTATTTTTATTTTAATTCGTAACAAATAGATGTCGAAAGCTTTTCCTCAAATATATATTTTTTTAAAACAAATAGATAACACCTCAGTTTTTTTAAAATATGTATCCGAGGTTGAACGAATTTTGGGCAATGAACAAAACAAAAATAGAAAATTTGGTCTTTATTGAAGTTAATACAGAATCATTTTTATCCACATTAAAATTTGTTTAAAATTTTTTAAATAAATTTTTGTCCACCAAACATCGGATAAAATAAAGAGAAAGATCTTTCATATTTTAAAAGTTAAAGAAAGATAATTGTACAACCAAATTTTAAAAACTTTTGTTACGACCATTTTTTCATCTTTTTATTTGACGGAAACTATTACTCCCTCCATCCCATATTATATGACCTAGTTGACTCTGTCACATATGTCACAATTTTGAATTTGAATTTCTTTAATATTCTATCAGAAAAAAATTATAAAAATTTAATATTTTAAAAATATTTATCGACACGAATCCAACATTTTATCATTATATATCAGTCCAAAAATAAGGTGAAAGCATGATAATGATAAAAATTACGTCATCCAAGTATCAGTTTGTCACTTTTGATGAGCTGTTCCTGTCTTTTTTGACATCAAACTCCCCCAAGAATCTAACAACTAGACAACCCATACGCAACATGTTTCGGGTCGGACCAATCCGAACTAAATCTAACCGTTCATTTCACTTTCCACCGAATCATCATCATCATTATCATCTACCATCCTTTACCGTTTCGTTCCGATTCCACAACCGTCATTCAAATTCCGGCCACCGTCTCATTCTGTCTTCCATTTCCTAACCACCTTCAATCTCCTTTTAGAATTTTCATGATACCATGACCTTTTCAGACGACGAAGACGAAAATCTAGCTCAATTTCTCGAATCAGAGGTCCTCTCCGAGGTCTCTGACAAGGTATTCCAATTAATCACAATTAATTTTCATTTTTTATTCTTAATTTATAAATTTATGCTGTTAGGGTTTTGATTTGGGATCCAGAAAAAAAATCTTCCTTTATTTGAAATTATGACTTAACCTATGTTTCAATTGATTCTGACATCTTTGGTTGCTCGCGAGTTGGGTTTAATTTATTGTTGCTTTTGAGTCTAAACGTGATTTTTATAATTAAATTTATTGTTCAACTTACTTTCATGTAAATGTATCCAAACATAGACCAATTTACATTGAACTTATTTTTACAAAATTAATTCATTCAAAATCAATATTTGTCAACTTATAACCAAACATATACACTAATCGGTTTATTTTGCGTGAGTGTTATTGCAGGAAGAGGTTAATGTAGAGGAACCTAAAGCGAAGAGAAAGCGCACAAACAAGGTTGAGAGTAGTAAACAGAGTACTATACAGTGTTCTGGTTCATCATCTAAGCCTAAGAACTATGCTGCCAATAATGCCGTGGTGCCGAGAAGGATTGAAACTGGTTTTTTCAGCAAAGTTCCACCAGAACTTTTCCATCATATCCTTAAATTTTTGTCGTCTGAGGTTACCTCTTTGCCCTGGTTTTGTGGATTTTGTTTTCCATATATATTTTTTAAATAGAGAGAAATCCTTTAATTGTGGCTTCTATGTGCGCGTTTGGATTCACTGAGGGTTATCGATTAGAATTGAATTTTCCTCTAGAATTGATTATAACTTGAAGTTAGGATTTGTAGCTTTTGCCTCCATGATAATGCTCCTCTAAAATTAGCAATTCACTTTAGAGCGTAAAGCGAGGAATATCATATGTTGATTAACAAATCAATGGTTGATATTATATACGCATGCATACCAAATCATGAATGGTTACAATATCAACCATTTATTTTCTTACTTTACTAACTACTCACTTTAGAGGAGCCAAATTGTTGCCTGCAAATGTGATTTCTAGTCTCAAATTTATTGTTCGACTCATTTTCGTGTCTTGTAACTGCCTTGGTATTTTAATCGTCTGACTATAGTTTTTTGATGGGTGCAGGACCTTATTTCTTGTTCTTTAGTCTGTAGTTTTCTAAGTTGTGCTGCATCTGATGAAGCGTTGTGGCGTCGCTTGTAAGTATATTTTATTTTGCCTTACATTTTCAAGTTTTGTTATAATTGTTGGATATTCAGCATAGAATAGTTTGATTTGGGAATTTGGATCTGTGTCAATTAGCTAGTTTTGAAGCTCTAGTTGACGCATGAGTGCCTGTCCTGTTTAAAGTGGAAGCTGTTGCTTGCCTCTTATCAGCTTGTCTTTGAGGAGTGGGTTCAACTCTACTTTATTAATTCATTTTGTTTTTATTTTCTTATTTATTATGTTGTTTACCAATAAAAATGTGTGAACCATGTTTGTGCTTATTGCCATGGCTAAATTTGTTCAGGTATTGTATGCGATGGGGCCTTCTTCCCCCGACGAGGAAGATAAGGGACTGCCCATGGAAAAAGCTATATATTCAGGTACTGGCACATTTTTACATTTCTATTTTATTTTGGATACTTCATTATTCTTTTTAGAGTAAGCATCCATGGATTGGTGATTTGTGGTTGAGCAATTTGATGACATTAATTGAAATACTTAACTCAGGATGTTAAACTTATTTTATCTTTATTCTCCTATAAACTGAATTTTGAGTTATAATTGTTCAGACCTTGATTTGTTAATTTGTGTGGATCTTATTTGTTATATGATTATGCAGCGTGATGAAAATGACATGGTTGAACTTGTCACAAGCTGCCAAAATGAGTTTAAGGAGTACTATATTCAAATGCAAGCAGCCAAGAGAAGTCAAGCACCTCATCCTTCACAGGTAGTGTGAGAAACCACTGAAAAATGGAACTGTATATTGATATATCGAGATCTTTCCAGCATTCGGTGAAATTTGAACTGCTTATTTGCTTTTACTTCCTCAAAGTGGGGTTTAGAGAAAGGGATAGAGCTGAAGCTTATATAGTAATGCTCATTTGCTTTTGCTCCTAGAGTCATAGTGGACTGGGGGCTCGGGATTTCATAACATTTATCCTATGTTGTTGTTCTCTGTATCTCTTTTAATCTAAATATTTCATAACTCTAAAAATAAATGTCTCTTAACAATTTGCCATTTTCTCTCTATTTTCTGCATGTGAAGTTGAAGGATGATAGCATAATTCTCGACAAAACCTTAGCTGATCAAGTCACATCATGGAAAAGTAGCAAGGGCCTCAGTGATACAGTGGTGAATGACCATGCTTGTTCTGGGAAGACATGCTCGTACTACCAAATTGGAGATGTTTTTATTTGTGAGAAGACTGGACAAGTTCATGGTGAGAAACTTCATCTATATGCTAGTTAGATGACATTTTTCAACATTGAATTTTAAATCCTTTGGTCTGCTTAGAGCTTATAATGTGTTTTTTCAATAACTGATTTGAGATTTTTTTTAGTTTGCGATGAAACGTGTAAAGAAGTGGTTATGGATCCCGAGGATGGGCTTTTGGTCTGTACAATATCAGGGCACTGTTTTGATAGATTATTATCGCCATCTGAAATGGAGCCCGACTCTGTAAGTCTAAATGTCTTTTAACATAATTTTTGCAATTGTTTTATGAGCTAGGTTGAGACACATGTGTGCATGTTAATCTTGTGAGGAAAGTATCTATTATAATCTCAAGAATGTTAAGCTTATTTATCAGAATTAAGTTGATCACATCTTTTAAAGCAGATACATATCTGCTTTTAAAAAAATATTCATCTTTATATATAGCTTTCTTCCTTTGTTTTACAATTATAGCGTTTCTTCCTGATGGCTTCTCATTCATTTGAAATTTCAGGAGCAGCAGCAAGGTGTTGCAGCTGATGAGGAAGAACCGTTTATGGGATCTGGCCGTTTTGGTAAACTCATCTCGACTGCCTCTTGATCATTTTGTTTTTAGAATTAGTTTCGTACTGTTCTTCGTGCATTTCAATAAGACACCTCTGTTCAATTTTGACAGCGCGAGCTTATTTGCTGGGATACAATTGTGCTGATGAAAAGGAGCTTGAAGCTACTTTGAGGTATTGCTGATCCCCGTTAGCTCTTCTGGGAGTGGATTGTCTCATGCTTCATCATTCTCCTGGCATAAGGATATCTGCTTAGTCTTGCTGTAAAACTTTGGTTTTGTCTTTTTATCATTGTAATAGTAAGACAAAATCATGTAGCCGACCCCACTCACTGAGATAAGGTGTGATTATCGTTGCTTTCATTGTAATAAGCCGTATGCTTTATGCGAATATGCTTTATGCTAACAGTGGTGCTTTAATATGGAGTATGTAGCTGTATCAAGTAGAAGAACTTTTCCTTTAGTATTAATGCAATCATTGGTCCTTTATGACTTATGTGCAATTCTAACTGGGTACAACCCCCAAGTTAAATTTATTTCGGCACACATGAAAAAATTAAAACATTAAGGATTAAATGATGTGATTTTAATCATTTCACTTTTATTTTTTTAAAATTTGTGTGTGCGCGCGCCCAAATAAATTTGATTTGGGGATGTGTTCAAGCAAGAATTGCTTGACTTATGTATTGAAAATTTGCCAAGAAAGTAGGTCATATAATAACTTAATAAAACCAAAATTTGGTAAGAAAGTTCAATAACAGACTAGTAAAAAGTGGATGTAGACTTATAAATTTCCTTCTATTTTGTACCAAATATAGTATCATACTTACAAGTGTTTACCCTTGTAATATTAGTGAATTTTGGTTTACTCACTGTAAGAAAAATAAAAATAAATTTTAACTCTGTAATATAAAGATTTCTTGGTTTTCAACCCTCATGCACGCTTATGTGAGAGTTGGTTTTTATGGATGATTTGGCAGATTTCATTGGACGTGGAGTGTGCAATAGTGGTCCATGTGGAATTTAAAATAAATAAATTTATCTAAAATTGTTTTTATTTATTTTATATTAATCTCCTTTATTTTAAATTCATTAAAACAGAAATGGGAAAGAATTGAAATTAGGGTTTATATTCTCTTCTTCTTCCTCATTCTCGTCTCGTGTCCCTTCTTTCATGAATCCAGATGGAATACTTCCACTCAACTCATTGAAATCAAATTCTCTAAGCTCTTGGATTCAATGATATTCTTTTCTGGCAGACTTGCAGGAACAACTCCTATGAAACACTAGCTTAGAATTAAGGGAGAGAGAATTAGTGAAGAGAAACAAAGAAGAGAGATGACCAATTTCCCCTTCTTGGACCACCATAGAAATAGAGAAGAGAGAATGTTAGAAGATGAGTCACATTTTCTAATGTAAAGTTGCTCTTTTTGGGTTGTTTAACATGTGCATTTAAGAGACACCAAGTTAACATGACCCTTTTTTTAATTTCCTTTGTTGCCCTTGTACCCTTGCCGTTCTCTTCCCACATCGAGCTTCTTGCTTCCTCTCCCTCTTGCCCTTTTCTTCCTTAGCGCCATTTTCTTTCTTCAATCCTCGTTGATGATAGATTAACACAACTTTGATCAACGATCAACCATGAGTTATAAGACAACTTATTAATCATTCATTATTTTTATCAACCTAAGCGTAATCCTTAAACAAATCCCAACATAATGTTATTCTATTTATTTTTCATCACATTATTTATTTTATCTTTGATCTTATTTGCACTTTTCTTTTTATTTAAGGCTAAAATATGGTTTTGGTCCCTACAAATATGCCTCGTTTTGGTTTTAGTCTCTGTAAAAAAAATTGTAGTTTTGGTCCTTGCAAATATGTCTCGTTTTGGTTTTGGTCCCTGACCCCACTTTTGTGATGATTTGCACACGTGGCACATGATGACTTAACCCATTTTCTAGAAAAAGAGTCCCTGCAAAATATTTTGATTTTTAAAAAGATCCCTACAAAATATTTTGTTTTTCAAAAACAAAATATTATGCAGGGACAAAAAACTAAAAAAAAAGTTTACAGGAACTAAAACCAAAATAAGACATATTTGCAGGGATTAAAATCATATTTTAGCCTTTATTTAATTTTTAGGGGAAAAAGTGGGCATGTGAAGGTAATTTTTTCACACTATTTAAACATTTAATTGAGATTGAGATTTTGATTAGCCTTACATGTATAATAATATCAGAATGAGATTCCATGCATCAAACAAAGTTGAGAAAAGGTAAGAATCAACATAAACAAAAATGTAAGAATCAGATTTCCCATATCAAACGAAGTTGAAGAGAGGCCACTCATGATATGAATTTTTTGCGGGAAAGAAGACATATGATTGGATGAACATGAACATTGGCTTTTTGACATCACTTATTTCATTTTTGTTCTCTATAATTTAGATTCCACTTAACTAATGATTGCTCTTTTTTTTCATAAAATTTCAATTTATGATGCTCCATTACATTTTAAATATATAAAAAGCCAAATAAAAAAACAGACAAAGCAAGTAGCTCCAAAGACCGAAGCACCAGCACCCCAACCCAACCCAATTGATAAATCTCATTCTTGGTTATATTCTGAAAAAAAAAACTTTTTGTTTGCATTAAATTTTATTGATTGTGAAATTAAAAAAGTTACTACCTTGGTCCCATATTAGATGACATATTTGACAATATGCACTATTGAACTGATATACTTTGATCATATTTTTCTACTAATATATAAAGGTAAATAATATTATATAAGATGTTGTTTGATTCGTCTCGATGAATATTTTTAAAATATTAAATTTTTATAATTTTTTCTAATAGATAAATGAAGATATTAAAAATAAAAAATATATATTGGTATGTGTGGCAGAGTCAAATGTGTCAATTAATATGGGACGTAGGGAGACGTAAGCAAATAAAGAAAAAAAAATCACAAAATTTTAAATTATTTTATATGTGAAATATCATTACTTTTAAATTAAATACCAAACTTAAACCATAATTTTATTTTTTTTACATCTAACAAGAGTCGCGATTGTATCAATGACTTATTTATGTGTTTATTTTTTGACAAGTCAATTACATCAATTAGGGGTGGCAAAAATATTCATGCCTACGGGTACCCGTGAGTAAAGTCCGTCACGGACATGGGGCGGGTAGCTAAACGGGTATCCACGGATATAATAAACGGATATTTGACTATCTATTAATATATCGATAGAAACACGGATTTGATTGTACCCATATCCACGGGTACCCATATCCGACAATGAATTTAATAAATTACTAAAATTTTCTTATATATCTTATATTGCCTTATTATTTAAAGTTGTTACCTTATTGAAGGAAATTTTACCGCCCACCTAAGATTCCTCATTAATAACCTATTTTTATTTTTATTTCATCTTATTAAGTTCAACATATCTTATGGATTATGTATGAATCATAAATTTTCTATGGATTATGTAAGAATCATGAATTTTCTATGGATTATATATGATTTATGAAATTTTGAATGAATCATGTATGGATGTTTAAATGTTTAAAAGTTGAAATTTTTTGGTAATTAATTTTTTTTAATTATTTGTATCAAAAAATAAATTAAAAAATCTATGGTTATCCATAAATACCTATGAATACCTTCATACTTGCGGGTACCCGTATTGTGGGTACCCATGAGGGTACGGGACAGACATGGATATCATGTTTATCCAACGAAGCGGGAACGAATATCATATTATTCGTAGTCACGAGTACTCATTAACATTCCGAAATTGTCAGATGATGAATGGAGATATTTTCAACCTATTTTTCCGTCTCAAGAAATTATCCAATCCAAAATTATTTTATTGTGGAATCGTAGGAAAAAGGCACGAGAATTGACACGTGCCTCTCTTTAAGAGGCATAATTGCATGCTTAAACGCGTTAATGACGCGTAACTTGTATCCGATTTACCTACTTTTAAAGGTCTCTTTCTACGATCTTTCATCTCATCTCAAAAAATAAACCGCACAACTTTTCTCTATAAATAACACAAAATCCCTATTTCTTTTCTTCCTTCTTAATTTCAACAATTTCTCAATCACAATTAAATTCATTCCAAAATATCTGTGAGTTCTTTCTCTTCATTCTCATTCATTCGTTTTATGATTTCAATTAATTTCTTTTTATGTTAGTTCTTATTGGATCAATGTCATGCCTTAATTTAATAACAATAATAATTCTTATTTGATCATGATATTTCTCGATTAATTCCTATATGATTATCATGGATGATCATGGAATTTCTTGATCAAATTCTATATGTTTGGTATCAGAGTAGATTTGCCCTAATCATGGAATGTAGCTTTTGTAAAATCATAGTGGTTCATCGTGATTCTGGCCGGTAAACTAGTATGTGTTTTTGTTTATATAACATATTAGGGCGCCAATATGTTAATGCTTATTAGATCAATGTCACGCCTTAATTTAATAATAAAAATTCCTATATGATCATAAAATTTCTTGATCAATTCCTGTATGATTAAGAATTTTTTTATATGTGATTGCATGTTTGGTATGGTATCATAGTACATTTGCCCTAATCAAAGAATATAGTACATGTTTTTGTTTATATAACATGATATTGCGCGAATGTGTTAATGTAATGATTAAATTAACCAATTTATGATCTTGATTGATTAGGTTTTGATCTGAAAAATGGGAGGTGGAAACAATAATGATGAATCTGCTGACAAGGGAATTTTCTCACATTTAGCTCATGGATTAGGAGGTGGTCATGGTTACCCACCTGGGGCCTACCCACCACCACCAGGGGCATACCCACCTCCTGGACATGGCTACCCTCCACATCAAGGGGGTTATCCTCCAGCTGGTTATCCCCCTCCTGGTGGTTACCCTCCTGCTGGTTATGCTCATGGTGGGTATCCTCCTGCTGGTTATCCACCACATGGTTATCCTGGTCCTTCTGCTCCACATGCCCCAGGTATGTTTCCCTTCATTCATAATTTTCAATACTAACTCTTTAATTAATTGATTATTACAATGAATTGATGTATATCTCTTTGTTATTGTTATGAAAATTTTGAAACTACTTTAGGTTTTTGAGTTGGCTCAAGTTAGTTGAGTTATTGGTGTCTTTAAAACTAATACATATAGTTAACCATGCTATATTTGAAATTTTCTTTGACTATATTAATTTTGTGAACGCATTCAGAATCTAGACTTTCTTTGACTATTGTAACTGGTAGTTTGTTTTTTGAGTGTATCATCATGTTTTTTGTCCTCAATAATATTCTCAAAACTAACTTTTCATTTGTACTTTGGCTGTTGTCTACTATATTTGAAACTTGTTTTTGTAATTTATTTTTAAACCCATTCAACTGATACATTGCCTGTTTGAAAGTTTTTCTTCTTTTTTGTCTACTAAAGTGATATGCATGAAGGCCACTAAACTAACTTCTTTTTGCTTCATATCAGGGCCACATGGGCACGCCGGGCATGGTGCCATGGGGGGTGGAATAGGTGGATTGATTGCCGGTGCAGCTGTTGCATATGGTGCTCACCGTGTTTCCCATGGCCACTATGGACATGGAGGTTATGGTCACATGCCCCATCATGGGAAGTTCAAGCATGGAAAATTCGGCAAGCACGGGAAATTTAAGCATGGAAAGTTTGGAAAGCATGGCATGTTCAGGAAGTGGAAGTGATCCTAACTATCCATGTATATACAAACCACTGCTGCTGCTGCTGATTGCTTTTATAAATAATCTTTACTGCGTATGATGCCAATCTATACTTGGTCGAACTCTTATATTTTTTTGTTGTTGCTCTGCCTGCCTAAGATGATTAATCAAGTTCATGCCTATTTTGTTTTGCTGTACATTACCATTTTCATTTTTACCTTGGTTGGTTTATCATATTAAATGGAGATTGGATCAATCTTTGTCTTTTATCTTTGTGTATTCATAGATTATTTAAGCTGGTGGAATACTATTTCTCTTTTTAGACGTAACTCGTTCAAATCCAGCTTAAGAAACATTGGATGATGCATTGTTTATAAACATTGAGACAAAGTATTATGCCTTTGTAGTGGTGATTTACCAAAAATTGACTTTTTTTTTCCGCTTAGAAGAATGATCTTTGAATTGGACACGTCAAATGGTCTTGTATTTCATCCTTTCAATGAAACTGCTACACACTGCATTATGGCCATTTAAATGAGTGCTTAATTGCACTTTTGGCCTCCTATGTTTCAAGAAGTTGCGATTTTAGCCCTCTAACTAATTAAAATACAAAACAGCCCCCTATGTATTGGATCTTTGGCAGTTTTGGCCCCCTAGACCAATTTTGACTCGGTCAACGCTGACATGACACTTCA
>Ga0315914_1000688_pt1 | contig 45489 bp, 24 predicted proteins | sample MpolenodulesMG_FD_203920 | JGI IMG/M metagenome (GOLD analysis project Ga0315914, IMG submission 203920) | Medicago polymorpha root nodule microbial communities from Los Angeles, California, United States - elongated nodules | ecosystem: Host-associated > Plants > Roots > Nodule | place: USA... | reverse complement strand
CAAAAAACAAAATAAACTTTTTTATGAGGATGAAAACATTCAGTTTAATTTTTTAGGGACGAAAATCAAAATTCGCTATATTTATAGGGACGAAAAACTTATTTAACCCTACTTTCTATCGTAATTTCCACTGTTCCACGTCATTCAACTTTGGTGTCATATCTTCCTAAAAGAAAACTTTGGTCAGGTCTTAAGATGCTATTACCTATGATGGCCTATATATTGTTAATTTTTTTTTTGAGATATTTTCATGACAACTATAATAATCAAATAATGTAAAAAGGAATAAATATAGTAAGTACCAAAAATAAAAAATAACCTGAATCGACCTCCCTCCTGTATATAGCATTTTTTATATATGTTCTCAAATAATGTAAAACAGTCATTGCCATCAGTTTTGATGATTGACAAGCTTCAGTGTTGTCTTATTTCCTCAATTCATTGGATACCATTTTTCCCTAATTAGTAACTTGTCCCACCTCACGTTAATGTTGTATCGTGAACTAGAAGCTGTGTTTCATAACAAATATTTTATGTTCTGTCACCCAATCACATGTCAAATAATTTTCCTTTGAACACTGCATTAGTACAACTTTATTTGTTTACAAGCACACATGGATTCAAGATTTTGCACAAAGCCAATAATCTAAGCCACTATGCATCACATCACGATTAACCTATTGCATCTAACAATTAAATAATATCATAGCAAAGAGATTCATTCACATTGAACTTACAAGTTAACATCACGAGTCCGTGACTCCTAAGAACGATCTCTAACAATTAAATGATCATTGGAAGTGTGGAACAATAATATAATATACAATTTACAAACGTTTTTGACATTGAACAAGTGACAACGATTTCCTTTGTTTTTACTTAGGAGCATCTAAAGAGTTGTCTCTAGCAGCAGCAGATTCATCCAATTTCTTTCTCAAACTCGACAGAATCCAATAAAACAATCCTGCAGAAAAGAAGCTAACAAACCAAGCATTATTATAGACGACAACAAAAGTTTCTGAAACTGATTTTAATGTTCCAACTTTATGTAAAAAACCAGGAATCACAGGTAAGATTCCAACAACAAGAGCCACAATTGCCGCCACATTAAATCCCTTAGTGTAATAGTAAGCACCATAAGGATTTCTTGAATACAAATCTCCAATGCTTAAATTAGTTTTCTTCACAAGATAATAATCCACTAGAATAATTCCTCCAATAGGACCCATCAAAGCAGAATAACCAACTAGCCAAGTATATACAAAGCTCTCACTTGATTTAAGAAGCTTCCAAGGTTGAAATGCAATTCCAAGCAATGCTGTTAGTATAGCTCCTCTTCTGAAATTGAACCACATTGGACTAAGATTTACAAGAGCATTTGCAGGTGCTACAACATTGGCAGCAATATTGGTTGTAATTGTAGCTAGGCTTATACCAAGAATTGCTAAGATTGTAGTTACAAATCCACCAATTTTACCAAGTAATTGAATTGGGTTGGAAATAACATGACCAAATATAATTTTTGTTGATGATGTTACTACTATACCAACAAATGTGAATGCTCCCATAAAAATAGGAAGACCAGCTTGACCAATAATTTGATCATTTTGGCTCTTAGCATATCTTGTAAAATCAGGTATGTTAAGAGCTAGAGCAGCCCAAAAACTTATATTAGCAGTTAGAGAAGGGAAGAATAAAGACCAAAATTCTGAATTTGAGAGTTTAGAAGATAAAGAGAGCATGTGACCAAATCCACCAGCTTTAACATAAGACCAAATCAAGACTAAGGAAGTTAGTAGAATGAGTATTGGAGCTGAGTACTTCTCAAGCTCTCTAATCCCTTCAATTCCTTTCCATACAATTGATAATTGAACCACCATGAAGGCTAAGAAGCAAAAAAATTCTAGTGGGGAAGTGCCAAGCCAAGGTAGAGATTTTGACAATGTACTTTGTTTTATTGAATTCGGTAAAAGAAGGAAAATTGTCTCTCCACCAATCCATGTTTCAATTCCATACCAACCACAACCAACTAAGGTTCTTAAAAGTGTGGGAATATGGGCACCATGAATGCCAAAAGATGATCTGGCAAGAACCGGAAATGATATGCCATAACGCGTACCTGCAGTAACGGGTCCAGAGATTTTAAGTTGATAAGACAATACTCATATAATTTCAAGTGGAATACCAAATATATAATGAACCATATATGTTTGGCAGAAGATTATTTACACGTATCAAGAAAATCAATTAATTTAATGTTTTTAGCAGAATTATTTGTTTTTTTCCTATGATATCCTTCAATGTTTATCATCTAATCACTTACTTAACTTTGTGTAATAGTAGTTAAGGTCATTTTAAACAAAATAATAGTTAATGTCCCTTAGAACTTGCAAATGACATAATTAGGAATCTATATATTGAGAAAGATCAAAATCAGTGGGAGAAAATGCTTCTAAATTCTAATGTATAACATGTTTATCCATCCCTTTATACCTGGATGACCAGTGAGGATCAGGGGAACAAAAAGGATCATGTTGGCTGCAACAACAGTAGCTATGCCTTGCCACCAAGCCATCCCAAGATCAACAAGGCTACCAGCAAGGTAATAAGAAGGGACTCCCACAACAAGTCCTACCCAAAGGCTAGCCATTTCCAACCCAGAAAAAGTCCTTTGGCTAGGTGTAGTTGGCTTAAGATCATCATTGGTAAGTGTGGGATCAGGCTCTATTTCAAAATTATGTGAAGAAAAAGGGACTTTAGAATTGGAGTATCTCAATGAAACATTATTATTCAAGGAATGGTTTTGTGCATGGAAGGCCTTGTTTAGTTTTGTTGATGATGAAAGAAGGGTAAGAGAGTTAGAGAGCTTTGGATATTTTGAATTTGAGGTGAGAAAAAGATTTGGATGAGAAGAAGAGACACTGAGGTTGAGACATTTGAATACCATGTTGATTGTAGAAACTAATGTCTAATTGGAGGTAATAGATTCTTGATGATGGCTATTAGTATTAGGTGTGTATTATCATTATTCATTATTCACATCTCATGTGAATGAAAGGGTGCATCTATGATCAGTTTAATTTCCTCTGACTTTTGGTTTGGTTACTTCCTATCATGTGCAACGTTGACACCCTTTATTTTATTCATTGTTTAAATAATAAAATATCATTTTAAGAACATGATTGAATGAACTGCATAGCTGGGATACCATAAATTTTTAAGAAAAAAACATTTGAATCATAGAAATCAACTGCGTAGCTGGGATACCTTAATTTTTTTTTTTTAAATAATCAATGTATTATGTCAACTTGAAAGTAATGTTTCACTTTTTTTAACAGAAGTATGTTACACTTAAAATATTGATTTGATTGTACTCAAACTTTTGGATATGTTTTCAAGCCAATAAACAACAAAAGGTCAAGTATGTTTCTTAAGTTAATGCATGCACTGAACATAGGAAAACATAACAGAAAAGGTCTCACATTTAGAATTTGAAATTTCTCATCAGGAGATCATTTCAGTACCTCTAACTTGGAAATTTGATGAATTATTGTAGTAGGGGAGATATAAACAATACCAACTATGTTTCTTTTGTGAAATTATCTATTATGAATTAATCTTGCAATTTGAACTGAGAATAACACATTCAGTCAATGGACTAACGTGTTGGTGTCTGCAAAATTCAGGAACTATTTTGTACTGGTATATAACAAACTCTTAGGGAACACAAAAGTGTATCTAACAACACTTAAAATTGCAACACTTTTTGTACTAGAATATAATGCAGATTAACATCAATTAGTGTTGTCAAAATTGTTGCCATGGCGTCCCGGCCTGGCACATTCTCTGCCAGCCGCCATAGGCCACAACACCATACTTATATGGCGGAGTTTTACCATAATCTACCATTTGCCATTGATAAAATTGACATCAATTTTCAATCATAAGCAATGATTGTTAAGAGTCCCACATCGGATAGGACAAATAGGACATGGCCTGACAAACAATGTGTTTATAAGTGAGGGCAATCCTCACCTCACAAGCCGGTTTTGTGGGGTTGTGTTAGGTCCAACCACAATTTCTAATAATGACGATTCTTTTTTTCTTTACATTTAAAATCTTTTATGTCTAGGTCCAATCACTAAAATAGTATTCCCTTAGTCCATAGCACAAAGAAAACCAAGGTTTGTTTATAGAGTCGTAGATAAATATGTTAAATTGAAGACCACTTGGCAAAATAAACAATTTTTGTTTTTTTTTTAAGCATGATGAATGGATACATCATTGTGAATTTTGACATCTCAATTAGGTTATCACCTCAAAAACTCTCAAATGAGTTGACTCATTCGTCTAATATTCTATCCTATCTATAACAAAGGAAAATAAAAAAAACAAATGGAGGACCAAACCTTACCCAAAAAGGAAGAAAAAAACCAAGAAAATTGATAGCTTAGAAGGCCAAATTTATTTCTAAAAAGGAATTTCCTAATAGAATTAGGACTATGGTCCACCATTCATATCTTGAATTGAATGTCTATAATTTGCAACCCGATCGACACATTCATTCCATTCCTTAAAGATGTGAAGTTAGGATCCTCTCTAGTTTTTCTCTCCATTTATTCTCTCTCTATTGCTATAGTTTTAAATGTTTTGGGGTAGGGCTGGAAATGAGTCGAGTCGAGTCGAACTCGTCTGAGCTCGACTCGGCTCGGTAAGAATTGGTTCAGCTCAAAACTCAACTTGAGTTCGAATAGAACTTTTTTTAAGCTCAAATTCGCAAAAAGCTCGATTTGGCTCATTAGGTTCAACTAGTTCAAACCTCAATAATTTTATCCAATTTTTTAAAAAAAGAAATTACTTCAAACTCATAATCCACTGCCAAGACCAAAATTTTGAGCAAAACTATGGCCCAATACGTAAGAAAAATCAATTTAAACTCATAAACTCGTAGAGGACAACACATAAATTCACCATAGTGAAATTGGGTCCTCACTACTATCTTGAACAGTGCCGGATATGCATTGTTTATTTATAGGCAAAGCTTGCCTTCTATTGTTTGGCCACTTCCGATGGGGGACTAATGAAAACAATGGAATACTACTTTCTTACTAACAAGCTGCTATGTTATTGGATGTGACACTATTTTTTTATTTTTCTTTTCTTCTCACAAGCCAAGGATATTTAGCCTCCACTTAATCTCTAGATAGCATCACGATTGAAAGGTGAAAACAATTGAAAACTGAACATAAAATTCTTAACATGCTATGAAAATAACCAAAACAAGTATGAATGGAAGCAACCATGACAATTGGATATCAGCTGCAAATTTGTGGCATATTAAACAACAAATGGGGGAAGTAATATAAAATTGGATTGCATTTTTCTTATGAATGTAATGGTAGAGAGTAAAGAAGACTTTTTAATAATGAACTTGCCTTGTTTCTCGATTTTATATTTTACCAGTTCTTAAAATTTACTATTGATACAAAGTAAAATTAGGAGAGTGTCAATATATATATATATATATATCGTGTTGGCTCATGAACCAAACGAGTCGAGTCAAACATAGTTTAAGTTCAACTCGTTTATTTACCGAACTTAATTTTGAGCTAAAGTTCGGGTCATTTGGTTCATGAACCAAGTTCAACGAATTAATTATCGAATCGAGTCTCGAACTATTTTCGAGTTGGTTCGGTTCATTGTCAGCCCTATTTTGATGTATAAAGAGATTTGGACTCATTTAATGTCACATTTTTGCATTTATGTTTTCAAAACTATAGTAATGGAGAAAAAGAGATGATAGAAAATGAAGATTATCTTAACTCAAAGATGTGGCTGCATTTGAATTCGATGGTTTTGATGAATTGATGGAAAGTAGTTAAGATATCCATAATCATTGCAATAGATATCCATAATCATTGAAAAATCGGTATTCTGCCCAAAAAATCCACTTGTAGGGGACCCATTAAAAGACGAAGCAAACTCCATGAAGAAAGAAGTTAAGAGAGAAAAATACAATATCTCCGAATTGAAGATCATGGTGATATCTCTGAAGTTAAGAGAAAAGAATACAATATTCTTTGATACCTTATTTCATTTCATTAGCATAATCTTAGAGTTCAAAGTCGTGGTGACTACTGCTGCGTAATTAGAAAAACTATTAAAAAAAATCAAATTATTGTATGACAACACAATAAGTAAATGAAAGCTAATTGAATGATCCAAGAGAGCATTTCTAATTGAATGATCCAAGAGAGCATTTGTATACTCTCTTGGGTCTTGTACTCTTGTAATATATGAAATCATTCTAACACACACAATCACCTTCTACACACCTTGGTGGAAAATGAAATCCGCACATATTGCGTGGACAATGAGCATCGATGACACAATGAGAATGACTCACTACAATGAAGAAAGAGAAGAAAAAATATTACTAAAATATGATAAAATATTGAGTATGAAGTAACATAAAAAAATAAAAACGATAGAAATGGTTTTACCTTTAACGATCATTGTAACAAAAAATGTAAAAAGAAAAATAATCATAGCATGAACATTTGCTATTGGTGGAGTCATGTTTGTTCCCGTATTTGTTGTGAGTAGCTTTTAGCAGTATCTTATATTGTGATATCTAGGCTTCGAATCATTTTAATTGGTCTCGTACCATTTTATTATTTTGGCTTTAGAATAGGTGATTTTGCAAATTTCTTTTTGTATTGTGGTTGGTTGTGTCGATTAAGACATTGTTTATCTTGCTTGGGTTAGCACCCCTTGAGTCTAACTTTTATTTAATTAAATTTTCCGTTTAATTTTTTTATTTTTATTTTAGTCATATTTTTCATCCTTTGTATATTTGAAATAGAATAATATTTTAAAATTTATAAAGTTTGCGATCTCTTTTTTTTTGTTGTGGTGGTCGGGGTTTTAAACCCCAGACCTTACATATATTATAGGATTAAATATGTTTTTGGTCGCTATAAAATTGGGTACTTCAAAGTTTAGTCCTTACATAATTTTAATTCATTTTTTAATCCCTACAAAAAAAATTTAATTAGGTTCATTTACTAAAATTTAGAATTTTTTAACATGAAATGAATTAAATATGAATTTTTTAAACGACAAAAGTTAAAGATAAAAGTAACAAAAATATGGAAGTAAAAATCAAATTTTACGATAATTTTTTGCGGAGGAACTTTTAGTAATGTTCTTAACACGTCTGCAAAAGAATGTTCGAAAACTTAAAAGTTTAAGCATAATTAAACAAATTTGAATTGAGTATGTACTAATACTGAATGCAATTTTTTTTATAGGGACTAAAAATACCATTAAAATTAAGTAAGGAATAACTTAAAAGGCCCAAATTTTATAGGGACCACAAACATATTTAACCATATATTATATATTGTCCCTATCAACTGATCTAAGGTAACGAGGACAAAGTTTGTGATCTCTTTAAATCAAGTAAATAGATTTTAGCGCTTATAGAGTGGTAAATAAAACTTCCAAAATTTTTAATAATTACTAAATCTCTCTTAATTACATCAATGTGTTACTTTTTATCCCTTTACCGCACTTAATAAGGAGGTCACCATACCAAAGAATTCCTTCTACTTTTTTGTTTACCAATTTTTTATTACTTTGTAACCTTTCATGATAGAAAAGGAAAACGGTGTGGTGGGTGAAGTTTGAACCATAAACAACTCTTTTAAGAGGTGAATTTCTAACCATTGAATTATTTAACAAAAAAAAAAACGATAAAACAAGAATAATAATGTTAATAATTACTAAATGACTCTTAAGTACGATAAAACAAGAATAATAATGTTAATAATTCCTAAATATCTTGTATTTGTCCACTTAATAAAAATGTCACGCAAAAAATTTACCAATCATAAGAATTCTCTTTTCTTTTCTTTTTTTACCAAATTTTCATTATTTTATAACTTTTCATGAAAGACAATGGAAAATCTCAAAACAAGAACAATATTGTTAGACAATGCAACACTCCAATTTTCATAGAGTCTTGCTTGTGATTGATGTGTATTGTGTTTATGATGATTTTGAATTATAGGATTAAGTGTAGGATATATTCGATGAGCTTAGAACCTCTTTAGAATGAGATAGCATTTTTGTCACAAATTTTGATTATCCAACAGTGTGAGGGTATCAACCTGGAACGCATTTGAAAATTCGTGAAAGAACTTATTAAGAAGAGATTGGATTGTAAGGATAAATTATTGAGTTGAGATTAACTAGGAGAAGTGGATTTGAAATCCATTATCTTCGGTAGTCATAGCCATTGAATCGATCGTTTCTCTTAAAAGGGAAAAGGTTAGAATAATTCCTCTTTTTTACCGTTACTGTAACTTGTAATTGAAACGGAAACCAAGAGAGATTGCAACTTAGAGAGTTGGCAATGGCGAGGAGAGTTGGTGGAGACGGTGACAATGGAGTAATTACATTTAAGAGGAAAAACGTGATTTCTTTCTCTTATTTTTTATTCTTACAAAAAATAATATGTGTTCTTTCGAAGCATATCTTGGAAACGCATAGAGATGCCGCCACGGCTCTGCCTCTCCCAGGATGGAGAGCTACTAATGACTTAACTTAGTAAGAAATTCCTACGACCATCAGGTTGCCAATAAGTTGGGCAAAGCTATAGCTCTCTACATCATTCTATCAATGTACGAAGTTACAACTTCCATAACTCAGAGTTGTAACTTTCTATATCTTACAAAACTCTATTTTTATCAAGCTAATTCATTAATCACACTTTTTCACTTGAATCTCTAAATCTATTTTATATTTGTTGTTTGTCATTTTGGATCTTAAATAATTAAACTTAGTATTTGGAAATATTATACTTGCACGAAATATGCTTTGAAAATATCAACTATTTTCTTAGCATGATAACATCAATAGTTGCTCGGTGCCTAGTATTTTTTTTTTACATTTTATTTTATTGTTTTCAGTTTTATCCACCGTTCATTTGATATGATGGTTGAAAATGGGAATTTTTTTTCTCTACCCTTAAAATAATCAAAAATTATTTTTCTACCCTATTATTTTTTAGATTCTCTCCCATCCCACAACCTCCTCTTTCTTTTGCTGGACTTATCATATTCCACAACCTGCTCTTGTGGGATGGGATACTATTTTTTTGGACTTATTGTATCCCACAACCCTCTTTTGTGGGATACTTTTTTTTTTACTTTTTAATTTTTTTTGTGGGATACTTTTTTTTTTACTTTTTAATTTTTTTTAAATGTACCACGACCCCTTGTGGGAACCCACTTGCGTTGGTCTAGTGGTATTGGCTTGGAACTTGGGAGTGTGCTCCTCCTCAAGGTCTCAGGTTCGATTCTCTCTGGTGCCAATTTGAGGGGGTTAGTTTAGCTTCTTCAAAAAAAAAAACTCACTTGTGGGTTATTTGTGTTTTTTTTCGTTTTTTTAAATGTTACAATACTAATTGAATTAAAATTAATTATTATTTCTAAAAAAATTAATTTATTAATAATAATTACATAATAGATTTAAAAAAAATTACAATTGTTAAAATTGATGAAGTGTTCCACACCAGGGTCTTAGGGCATTCCTATCCAGATTTCTACACGGTTCGTGAATTATTTGACGGCGAGATCGTTCACGATGAACTACTTCAAGTTTTGTTTGGTCTTCTTCAAGATATCCCACAAGGGGAGATTGTGGGATATAATAAGTAAAAAAAAGTTATCCCACAAGGGGAGGTTGTAGTATGACAGAGAATATGAAGAAGTATGGTATATTTGGAATTTTTTTTGAAAGTAGGGTAAAAAAATAATTTTCAATTATTTTATGGGTTAAAATAAAAAAAAATTCTGAAAATGGAGCAGCAGAGGGAGCTGCAGGGATTTGGGCTACCGAGGATCCAAATCCATGTCTTTATTTTTTTTATTTTTAAATAACTAAGATAGGGAAAAATTTGTACTACTATTAATTAAGCTGGCGCAAATTCTCATTTTACAATTATCCTTGAAAATATTTGAACTTTAAAAATTGAGGTTGCAAAAATACTTTTAAAGTGAGTTGGCACCTCAAGCATCACTTGCTTTGTGTTTAACTACGATGAAAATCCTACAAAAGAAGAGGATATAGCCAGCTCGCTCACCATGCTTTCCGCTATCTAGGTTACATCTTTTGTTTTGAAACCGTCCTCTTGTGACAATCATCTTGCATTTCTTAATTATTTTCATATCTAAATTCTATAGACTTGGTAACAAGATTGAGAAATTTTAGATGAAGTGTAGGAAAAACCAAAAGTGTAACAAGATTATGGTGCAAATATAAAATTATAAGCTTAGAAGTAACATAAAATTAATTTTCAATTTAACTATTAAAGATATTATTTGGTGGTCGAGTGGGTAGGGTTAAAAAGTAAATGTGATATGTTTGAATCGAAAGTCATAGTGATATCTCTGAAGTTAAGAGAGAAGACAATCTGAATAATATTTTTTGATGTCTTATTTTATTTCATTAGCAAAATCTTAAGAATATAAAACTATAACTACAACCGTGTAATCAGAATAACTAAAAGAAAATTGAATTATTGCATGACAACTCTTAGAGTACAAACCATAACTACAACGGTGTAATTAGAAAAACTAAAAGAAAATCAAATTTTTGCATGACAACACAATAAGTAAATAAAAGCTTATTGAATAACCCAGGAGAGAATTTGTGTACGACACATACCTAAATCAATTTTATTTGGACACATTCACATGAAATCAACAAAATTAAACAAAAATAATTTAGTCACATCAATTGACATCATTTAATTTCATTCTCTTTTAATTTTATTGATTTTATGTGAGTGTGTCTAAAGAATATTGATTTAGGTATGTGATCATGAAAGACTTTCTCCTCTCTTGAGTCTTGTACTCTTGTAATATATGAAATCACTCTAACAGTCACAGTAACGTCCTACACACTTTGGTATAATATCAGGTCCGCACATGAACCTTGGACAAGTACCATCCCTGCCACATAGAACTATAAAAAAAAAATGTTACTAAAATGTGAGAAAATATTACATATGAAGTAACGAAGAATGTTGAAAAGGAAAAAATTGTTTTACCTCTCATGCTCATTGTAACAATAAGTGGGGAAAGAAAGATGATCATATCAAAAACATTTTTTGTTAGTGGAGTCATCATGTTTGTTCCTCTGTGTTTCTTGTCAGTAGCTCTTAGCAGTATCTTATATTGTTATATATATGCTTCGAATAATTTCAATTGGTCTCGTACCACTTTATTATATTGGCTGTTATTTTGGCTTTAGGATAGGTGATTTTGCAAAATTCTTTCTGTATTGTGGTTAGATGTGTCGATTAAGACATGTTTATCTTGCTTGGGTTAGCACCCCTTGTGTCTTATTTTAGTCATATTTTTCACCTTTTGCATATTTGAAATAGGAGAATTATATTTTAAATTTTATAAATTTTATGATCTCTTTATATCGAGTAATAAATAGATTTTAGTGTTTATAGAGTTGTAAATAAAACTTCTAAAAATGTTAATAATTATTAAATGTCTCTTAATTACATGTGTTGTTTTTGTCCTTTTACCACACTTAATAAGGAGGTCATATAAAAAATTTACAGCTATGCTATATATCCCCACGGCTTTTCACACGAAATTATTTACAGCTATACTAAATACACCCTCCGGTCACTATTTTAAGTAAAAATCAATATTTTTTATTCATTCAATTAATGATGTATGTGGTCTTTATTGTCGACCACATACATCATTTAATAAATGAATCTAATATGTTGATTTTTGCTTTTAATAGTGACCGGAGGGTGTATCTTTTAGGTACATCAATACTACCTCCTTCCTTAAATATAGGAGTCTTTTGCAAAAATTACGGAGATTAAGAAAGTTGGTTGTAATATTAAATTTGTATATAATTACTATTGTTTTTACAATTGTATCCTTAAGAGAGAGGGTTAATTTATGTTTTCAACATAATACGTATTGATTGAAGAAAAAGATGCAAAATAAATAAGGGCATGTTGGTAAAGAAATAATTAATGTACTTGGAAATACCAAAGGGATCTTATAAAAAGGGATAAAAAATTTCTCAAAGGGGTCTTATAATTAGGGACGGAGGAAGTATGATGTATTTGTCCACTTAATAAGAATGTCACATAAAAAACTTACAAATTATAAGAATATTTTTTTTTAGGAATGCTAGCAACACACATTTTTCAACACACTCTTTTTTATTGGTTAAAATTCACATGGGTCCCACCAAATCATAAGGGTCTCATATAAATTTGGTGGGTCTCATGTCAATATTAACCAATCAAAAAATTTTTATTGAAATGTGTGTGTTAAAATATTTGTTGCTAGCATTTCTTTCTTTTTTTTTTAACCAAATTTTCATTATTTTATAACCTTTTCATGAAAGAAAGAAAAGGGGGATACCACACTGTGTCTGTGGTTATGATGATATTGAATTATAGAATTAAGCTTCGAATATATTCGATGAGCTTAGAACCTCTTTGGAATGAGATAGGATTTTTGTCACAAATTTTGATTATCTCACAGTGTGAGGGCATCAAGCTGGAATGCATTTGAAAATTCGTGAAATAATTTATTAAGAAAAGAAATTATTGAGTTGAGATTAATTAGGAGAAGTGGAATTGAAATCCATTCTCTTTGGTAGCCATAGCAATTGAATCGATCGTTTCTCTCAAAAGGGAAAAGGTTAGAATAATTCCTCTTTTTTACCGTCACTGGAACTTGTAATTGAAACGGAAACCAGGAGAGATTGCAACTTAGACAGTTGGTGGAGACGGTGACAATGGAGTAATTACATTTAAGAGGAAAAGTGTGATTTCTCACCCTTATTTTTTAGGCTAAAGTCCACTTTTCCACCCCTAACTTTTAAAAACTTGCAATTTTGCCCCTCTAAGTACAGAAACTATAATTTTGGCCCCCTAAGATTTAGCCCCATTGCAACTTTAATCATTTTAGACAATTTTGACCGGTCAATGCCTACGTGGCACGCCACGTGCGAAATTATTGAATTAAAAAAAAATTAAAAAAGCATATTATCATTTTTTAAAATTAAATAAATGAAACTGAAATTAAGAAGAAAAAAAAACCCAAATCTTAAATCTTTTATTTCTTCTTCCTCTCAATCTCAAGAACAAAACCCTCAACATACAGCGCGGTCGCAGCAACAAAATCCCAATCTAACCAGCCAAAAATGAAGATCATCGTTGCTTATTTGTTGGCTGTTTTGGGCGGTAACTCTGCCCCTTCCGCTGATGATATCAAAACCCTATGGTGGAGGTGCAGTGGTTGTTGTTGGTTCTGGTGGAGGTGTTGCAGTTGTTGCCGCACTAGCTGCCGAAGCAAAGGAGGAAAAGAAGGTTGAAGAAAAGGAAGAGTCTGATGATGGCATGGGCTTTAGCTTGTTCGCTTAAGTGGTCTATTGTTCTTTTTGTCGTACATTTGCAATTCCTGTTAGAGTTGAAGTTGAAATGGGTTTTGTCATACATCTGATGATGGCATGGGCTTTGTTGCTTCTGAGTATGGATTTTCGTTACTGGGTTTCAATTTCTTTGGTTTTAGGGTTTATCACTTCATCTTCACCAATGGAGGTTTGTTCATAAGAAGAGAATAAGAACAAGCTCATTGGAGGAAGAGAATAAAATGAAGCGCAAAACGAATATTGGGTTTTTTTCCTGATTTTTTAATTTTTTAATTTAATTTTTCATTTGTTTAATTTAAAAAAAGGATTATCTATTTTTTTAATTCAATAATTACACATGTGGCATGCCACGTAGGCATTGACCGTTCAAAATTGGTAAAAAGGATCAAAATTGCAAAGGGGCTGATTCTTGGGGGCCAAAATTGTAGTTTCTGTACTTAGGGGGCCAAAATTGCAAGTTTTTTGAAAGTTAGCTGTGGAAAAGTGCACTTTAGCCTATTTTTTATTCTTACAAAAAAATAATGTGTTTTCTCTCAACCCATATCTTGGAAATGCATAGAGATTTGGCCACGGCTCTACCTCTCCTACAATGGAGAGCTACTAATGACTTAACCTAGTAAAATGTTGCATATTAAAGTATGTGATCGTACATCAAAATGTGTGTCTTGCCATGTTTAACATGATGACTGAGTTGAAAAATCCCTACAGCCATGAGGTTGCGAGTAAGTTGTGTGAAGTTATAACTCTCTACACTGTTCTATCAATGTATAGATTCATAGCTTCCATAACTCAGAGTTGTAACTTTCTAAATCTTGCAAACCTCTATTTTTATCAGGTTAATTCATTAATGACACTTTTTCACTTGAATCTCTAAATCCCTTTTATATTTGTTTTTTTAACAACCCTTTTATATTTGTTGTTTGTCATTTTGGATCTTAAACAATTAAACTTCGTATTTGGAAATACTTAGAACTTATCCACTCCAATCCTCGTTAGGTCGATACTTTATTTACACTTTCTTACTTGTTGCAATAGTGTATACTTGCAGTGACTATGCATTGAAAATAGATTTAAATATGCAACTGGTCCTTGCAAATATAGTGAGTTTTGGTTTTGGTCCTTGCAAAAAAAATAAAAACTAAAAAGGCCCTTGCAAAATTTTATGTCTTTTAAAAATGTCTTTGGGCCCATCAAATCGTTGAAGTGATGGTTTTGGTCATGTGGCAGTTGTTGATTTGTGTAACTTTTACCACGTGTCGATAACGTGGCATGCCACTTAATATTAAATTAAAAATAAATAAATTCAGAAAATTAATTTTCGAAATTAAAAAATCTTAAAATAATTTTAAATATTAAAAAAATCATAAAAAATATTTTTAAAAATTCCCATTATATAATTTTAGAAAATATATATTTTTGAAATATAAAAAAATAAATGGAAAATTAGATAATTTTTTAAATTCTGAATATAAATTTTTGAAAATTAAAATATGGAAATTAATTTTTTTAAGATTACATCATCTGCAAATTTATAATTTTTGTAAATATATTTTTTCAGTATTTTAAAAAAAATTAACTTTAATTTTAGAAAAGCTTCGGATTTTTTTTCAAGTTCTTTTAAAAAAATTATTTCATTTTTTTCGAAAAGTTATTTTCAGAAATTTCAGATTATATCATTTTCAAAAAAATTAATTTTTATTTTTGAAAATGATATAATAATAAAAAATTGGAAAATTATTTTATATTTTTCAATTTATTTTCAGAATTTTCAATTGTTTTTTATATTATTAAAATTTATTTTCATTTTTTTTTTATTTCAATTTTTAAAATTTTAATATTATGTGGCACGCCACGTGACAAAAGTTGCACATCCAACAACTGCAACGTGGCAAAAACCATGCCAAATCAGCTTCAAAGTGTGGTCAGAGACCATTTTAAAAGACAACAAATTTTGGAAGGGTGTTTTTAAATTTTATTTTTTTACAAGGACCAAAACTAGCTATATTTGCAAGGACCAATTGCATATTTAAACCTCGAAAATATCAACTATTTTCTAAGCATCAAAAATTGTTGTGAAACGATGAAATTGTTTATAAACTAAAATGACTTATTTGAAACTTTTGAAACTTAAAGGAGTAAGTTGAGAATTATGTCAAACTAAAAAGAACTAAACATGGTATCTAATCTTTATTTTATTGTTTCAAGTTTTATTCAGTGGTCATTTGATATGATAGTTGGAAATGGAGCAGCAGAGGGAGCTGCAGGGATTTGGGCTACCGAGGATCCAAATCTATGTCTTTGTTTTTTTTTAAATAACTAAAATAGGGGAAAATTTGTATTATTATTAATTAAGGTGGCTCAAATTCTCATTTTACAATCATTCTTGTGTTTATCGGTGTTTTTGTAAACAACATGACTAGTTTTGATTATTACAAGCAGGATCAAACCAGAAATCTTAGGACATGTTGTGCAATCTTTTTTAAGAAATTATATGAATGTTCATCATATTCATAGGATGCTTTATGAACAAGATGAAGAAAACTATTTTTTGTATGAAGATAATTTTCTTTTGACAGAGATCAGTAAAGAAAATGCAAGTAAAAGACTTGAAAGTAAAGAAAATACAAGTAAAAGACTTTAAAGTTTAAACGCATAAACATAAGGAAAAGGTAAATTGCATTAATGTAAAGGTGGTTCAACAAATCAGATTACATACATTCTGTATGACTTTTTTCTCTGGACCCTGGTACTTCGAGTGCTAGAATTCTATAAGTAATTTGCGACCCTTTTTTCTTATAAAAACTACTGTATATACATAGAGAAAATAACTGCAGAACCTAAACTGCTAGAAACTGCATGTCTTCGTCGAAAACTGCATGCCTTCCACGTGTTTGGACACTTGAAACCACTTGAGACCAACTTCTTTACTAAGTTAACTGTCTGTCGAATTATGGTTTCTGTCGAACATTCTCAGCATATGTCGAACTTAGCAACTTCAATTATGGACTTCGAGAATTTTGTAGCTTTAAACTTTCTCTTACCTGTCGAATAACATCAGATAAAAATACAGGCTAACACCTTAAAAATATTTGAACTTTAAAAATTGAGGTTGCAAGGACAAACTTTTAAAGTGAGCTAGCACCTCAAGCATCACTTGCTTTGTGTTTAACTACGATGAAAATCCTACAAAAGAAGAGGATGTAGCCAACTCGCTCACCATGCTTTCCGCTGCCTAGGTTACATCTTTTGTTGGGAACACGTCCTCTTGTGACAATCATCTTGTGTTTTTGTCCTCATGAGTTTAACTCAGTTGGTAGAGACAATGCATAATATATGCAAGGTCCGAGATTCAAACCCCAGCGACAAAAAAAAAAAACATCTTGCATTTCTTAATTATTTTCATATCTAGAATTTCAGAGTCTTGGTAACAAGATTGAGAAATTTAAGTTTAAGTGTGGGAAAAACCAAAAGTGTAACAAGATTATGACGCAAATATAAAATTATAAGCTTAGAAGTAACATCAAATTATTTTTCAATTTAACTATTAAAGATATTTTGGTAGTCGGTAGGGTTGGAAAGTAAATGTGATATACTTTAATTTAAGGTCATGATAATATCTCTGAAGTTACGAGAGAAGAAGACAATCTAGATTCTAGATAATAATTTTTGATGTCTTATTTCATTTCATTAGTATAATCTTAGAGTACAAAACAATAAGAAAAACTAAAAAAAAAAATCAAATTGTTGCATGACAACACAATAAATAAATGAAAGCTCATTGAATAATCCAGGAGAGAAGTTGTGTCTCTCTTGGGTCTTGTACTCTGTAATATATGAAATCATTCTAACACTCACAAAAACGTCCTACACACTTTGCTAAAATATCAGGTCCGCACATGAACCTTGGACAACGACCATCCCTGCCACATAGAACTATAAAAAAAAATGTTACTAAAATGTGAGAAAATATTACATATGAAGTAACGAAGAATGTTGAAAAGGAAAAAATTGTTTTACCTCTCATGCTCATTGTAACAATAAGTGGGGAAAGAAAGATGATCATATCAAAAATATTTTTTGTTATTGAAGTCATGTTTGTTCCTCTGTGTTTCTTGTCAGTAGCTCTTAGCAGTATCTTATATTGTTATATATATACTTCGAATAATTTCAATTGGTCTCGTACCACTTTATTATATTGGCTGTTATTTTGGCTTTAGGATAGGTGATTTTGTTAATTTCTTTTTGTATTGCGGTTGGTTGTGTCGATTAAGACATTGTTTATCTTGCTTGGGTTAGCACCCCTTGTGTCTAACCTTTTATTTAATTAAATTTTCCGTTTAATTTTTAATTTATTTTAATTTTAGCCATATTTTTCATCTTTCCTATGTATGAAAGAGTTATTCTTTAAAGATTTAAATGCATTTTTTATTTCTTTACTTAAACTTAATTGAAATTTTAGTCTCTCCATTTTTAAAACCACTATTTTAGTCCTCCTATTTTACAATTCTTGATTAGTTTTAGTCCCTTGTCATTTTTTGTTGATTTGTCGATCTACTTAATGACGTGGCAATGATATGACATGTGTGTGTTGGGTTTTTCATTTTCCATGTCCTTATTGGTTCATTTTCCATGCTTGTCAATATCGTTAATGTTGTTACAAGAAGACTTGTCACCATAGGACCTCACAACTTCCTTTGACATCCAAATGAAATTCATTCTTATTTCATGAAAAGAAAGAATAAGGAAGGATTGTTGATCTTGTGCCTTCATTGTGAGGAGTATTTCAAACATTACAAGGTGAAGGCAAACAAGCTTATACCTACCATCAACCAAAGGTTGGTAAATATGCCAAGTGACAATTCTCAAAAGGTGAAGCCAAAGAAACTCAAAAAAGCATGCGTTGTAGGAAGATCAAATCATGATTAGGGTTTGAAAACCAAAAGACTAGAAAATCTCAAGTGAATATGTTAAAGACAAATTTGTAAAAGAACTTTTTCTAATATTTTAGCCAAATTGATCGCTCGATGAATCGGAAATGACTTATAATTAAGACATTGAAGCCCTAAATGATCTCAATGATCCACTACAAATTAGTGATACTTAAATATTTGAGGATGATAAGGTGAATCTCTTGAAAATGCAATTATGTCTTTTTGCCCAAACTCGGATATGAGTTGGGGGAGTTGATGGTGAATGCTACATAGTGAGAGGATCACATCTTGATGGTGATGGATGAGATGTAGTGTCAGAATATTATAACCGATTGTACTAACAAAGTGAAGATGAAGGCAACACTTTCACAAAATCAAAGGACTTTACTATTAAAAATGATACCATGGAAGGTGTCAAAATGCAATCGAATCTCACCATAGTATTAATGTGGATTATGAAGCATATTATGAATTCTGTTACTATTGTCATAATGATGATGGTGATGATTACTTGTTGGATGAATATATGATAGATTAACAGGTACACGCTATAGTCTAAAACAACATTTAGATTCTCGGGGTATATATATAGTTGTGTTCATTGCTTCATGTTGATGTGTAAATAAAATTATACATAGATAGTTTGGTTTTGTAAACAAACCCGTTTAATATAAGTTTTTTTTTTGTTTCGTTTGGCTAATACTATTGAGAAGAAACAACGATCAATAATGTAGATGACATAAACAACAAAGGTAAAACTATTTTTTCTTGAACAAATTATTTATTTTTACTTTTGCGTCACCACCTCTTTGATTTTTTTTTTTTGAGGGATATTGATTTAATGCTTATGTTTTCACCCATAATTTAGTTTTCAAGCAATGTTTTAAACAATTTCCATTTCGATGTTGCACTATTACTTATCTCATAGCCCAATATATTGAATCATGCTCTTTGGTTTTTAAAGTGACAAGTTTTAATTTTTTGGCTAAAATAGATTTTTTTTTAACTTTTATCTTCTTGTTTGGTTTTCTTCTATTTTGTAGATTTTATCAATGTCAACCCTTGGCGTCCCTTGTTAATTTTAGGATGATCAATGTAGTCCTTATGCAGAGGACCACGAGCACTTAATGTGAGATTTACTCACTATTATGATTTTAAATTATCAAGGGACTTGGATCCATTGTTGTAGCTTGCAACAATTTTGTATGCTTTTCCGGTCTTAAGATAATAGTTGTCAGAATTGTGAAATGTTTGATTCTAGACATTTATGTTTACTTTTTATGGGGTTTTTTCATCACATATAAATTAAAAAATTCTCACTTTTGGAAAAGGCATGTAATATTTATCACTATCATTTTGAAGAGCACTGGAGGCAGCTCCAAAAAACACACACACACACATATCATTGTTGCGTACGTTTTATTGTTCTGTCATTTTCCAACTGACAATGGAGCACTTGAGGTCCTATCAAAAAATAAATATAGCACTTGAGGCAGTTCCTATAGTAATAGTCTAATAGATAGTGTTTGGCCAATAAAAGTTTGGTTTTAATCTAAGTTTTCTTAACTTATGAGTTCGATTTTTTTTTCACGTAACTTTAACTGTTGCCACTGAATTAAGCTACTTTTGTAATCTTTAACTTGAATTGCATATTTAGTCAACAACAAAAAAACTTGACTTATCCCTCAAAATAAAAACTTGACTTACATATTTTAATTACAATAAGACTTATTGCTTAAATTTCTAATTCATTTTTTGACGGGAGTTGGAAAACAAGAGAAAAGAAAGTGCTATTACAATATTTTATAGAACTCGTAACTGGGAGAAAGGTATAGAAAACTAGTCAACAAATAAATATTGTTGATGATGTGATCAATTTGAATTACAACGGAACATATTTATACATATAAGTCCATTTGAAAAGGATGACAAGATAACAACTAGTAAAGATAAGTAACTTAACCAACTGAACAATCGTTAACAAACTTATCTCTAATAAGAACCATTAGCTTATGGGCACGGCCGTTTCAGTTCTATTTTTAAAATAGACCCAAGTAAAATAAAAATTTAATTTTTTTTGTGTAGCTAAACTTCATTAAAAAATCAGAATTAGAAGAACTTTTAAACATGAAACAAAACAAAATAAAATTAAGTGAAAGATAGGTGAAATTTACTTAGCGGTGTCGTTTAAAATGTCACTCCTACGTCATAGGAAAGGGGAAAACGAATGGTTTATGCGAAAAAGAAATAATTGTTGTGATTCTTTCAATGAAATAGCTTTTTAAATTGATTGATTAAGTGATTATACAAATTGATGGTGGGTTGATAGCATCAAATTTATGTCCAGAAAGTAGAACTAAAGTCTAGATAAAAAACTCTTACGTGTACCGAAGAAAAAAAAAAGTAACATGTAATTTTTTAATTTAAGTGGGGGTGGGTATTATAATTTTTTTTAGGCCGATAGTTTTTAGAGGTCCGGTTCGGTAGAGCTTCTTGTACTCCTCAAGGTCCGGCCCAGTTATGGGAGAAAGAAGCATTTTACTAAACTTAAGGTGATATTTTCTTGGAAAATTCAAAATAAGGCAAATAACTTATCAATCAAGAGATAATTTTTCTGTTTTTTACCAATTCTTTTACAAATAAACTCAGCATGTTTGTTATAGACTAAAAAAAGTGGTTTTTACTTTATACTTCTATAAATCGTTTTTATGAAAACTTACTTAAAAATACTGCAAGTTATTTCGAAATCATTTTGATTTTTTTTTAAACAATCAATTTTAATAAATTAAAAGAGTAATTTTGACATGCAGTAACTTGACTAAAATATACCTTGCGGTGGCTAAGGCTACACATTTGTTACACAGCCCTCTGCCCCTCGCTTAAACACATCCGAAAAGTGCTACATGCTAGTGAAAATACGCCATAAGTACGAAGAAAAATTCTTTTACCAAACACCTATTTATGAAATATATATTGTAAGCTACTCAAATCCTCTACATGATGATATACTTACCAAACATAAGCAAATATCCTTAAGATTAAGTTACTTGTAAATAAAAAATAAGTATTGTAGTCCTTTTGTTAGAGATAAAAAGAAATACTATTAAGTATTAACTAGTGCCATTAAGAAATGGCTTAAAAGTAGTCCTTTTGTTCGAGAGAGAGAAAAAGAAATACTATTAACTAGTGCCATTAAGAAATGGCTTAAAAATAACGTGTTTGATTAGGTATGGCAATGTCGTGGGGGCAGATGTTGTCTTTGATTAGGTATGACAATGTTGTCTTTGGCCAAACATGGTTTGAGTATAAATTTTAGATTTTTTTTATTTTTATATGTATGTTAAAGGGAAGAGGAATGATTTTTGACAACCAGTTGTAAACAACTTTGGGTGACAACCTTTTTTCTCCCTTCTTATTGGACAATAGCAATAGAGAGAGAAAGTAAGACAGATAATAAAAGTACAATGAGAGTATGATAGAGAGAGTTGTCACCAAAGTTGTTAAAAATGGTTATTCAAATATCATTTCTCTAAAAGGAAAATTTTATCGTACAACCGTAAGTCTCGCAAAGTTGTGTGTGAGGGGGTGTTGGAGAGTGAAAAACTAACATGAGAGTAAAATTAGTGTAGTGGAGATGAGTTCGAAAAGAAACACTAAGCACACATGCTAATACACAATAAATCATAATTCAAAAAGCAAACAATGTCTTATATAGCCAATTTTGGATAACTTAAATATTTTCTTTTATGAACATATCATAACAATTTTCACACCCAACCCTGAAAACTTAAAGTTTTTTAATTAGTTTCTTTCGTTGGACTTATGTAAGTTAATTAACTCGCACTGTTTATTACTTATAAAAAAGAAAAAGAATCGGATATGGTGGAAAGCAATCCCTCCTCTAATTTGATATATGCCATTGTTGTCTAACCAAAGCCACGTGATGCAGATTCTTCTTTTGTATTCAATCACTTGTTTATTTGAATAGATTTCTTGAATTAAGGTTAAAGGTAGATGCATCATGCATAGGTTAAGCCTGTATATTTTAAGCACTTGCGCCTAATTGCCAATTGGCTGATTAGTTAAACAAGTACAAAAGGACAGTACACAATTCTAAAGTATCCACCGAATAATCACTTATTCACGTAAATTTGTTATCCCAGTTTGAACTAATCACTTACTCACTTATATTTGTTGTCTCAGTTATATTATTTGAACTCAAATATAGATACCATACTTGACAAAAAGATTGATGTTCAAAATCATATATCTTAGAGCCGTGCTAGTTAGAGCGAAAACAAAACCTCGATAGGCAACAAACAGTATTTCTCTAAAAGAAATTATCACAAACCGATTTAGAGAGATAGATTGCAATTGTTCTACTGCCCCCATGTTGCTCAAAATGCTGAAAACATCTATCGGAAGATGAATTCCGATAGGTTTTGTGAGTAAAATATACCACCGGAAGATGAGTTCCGGACAGCGGATAGGGCGCTAACAGAGAACTGCACTAGAAAGAGATAGGACGAGCTCAAAACCATAAATGGCAAACATAGAGACAATGTGACCAATCGTCCAATCCATTGAGATCTCCAAAATTAGTAACGATAAAATAGGATAAATTGAAAGTTGATTTGTCCTCATTATTAGTTTACATGCACACGTATTAATAAAATTAAAAATATATTTAAAAAGGTGTGGTTACCTTTATGTAAACGGCCCATGTGAATGGTGGGACAATGAAAACTATAAAACGGACTCCACAAAGACTTGCTTTTTAATTAATTAATTTCTTAATAATGAAATGTACACCCCCAACTATTAGATAATAATTAAACAAATATGCATTATTGATTCTTGGACAAGGGAGGATTTGTTTTTTTTTAGGGACCCAAACCGGAAAAGAAGGAGTTTTCTTTCCTATATACCCTTTCCTTTACTTTTCCAAATCATTAAGTACCTTGGACAAAACCCCCTCCAAAGGCTCCTAATCTTTTTCATCTTTATTGTAAAAAGAATTATATAATGACTAGGTTTTTCCCACCAAATAGGGTTGTATTGTATTCCAAGGGAAAAAATTGAATATTGAATATGTACCAATTTTGAGTTTAGAAGGAATCCCATTAGAATGAGGAACCAAAAGGTGCCCTATGAGGTATACCTTTTCTTCTCCTTGCATTTAAAGGAGGTGGAGGAGGCGTGAGAGGATACATATCTTGTGTTGAGCCTTCACGCAATTCTTCTTCTGATCTACTACTTGACACTCCTTCCATTGTCAATCCTTCATTCTTACCCTCCAAAGCAAAGCTTGCATCTCCATTTTTCTTTATTCTTTCAAGCTAATTAAATTATTCAACATCAAATTAAATAAATAATTAATAAACTGCATGATCCAATCCAATTATTTGTATATGACATGCCATGTTCCCCTGTCAATGCAGCACAATATATATCTATGTGTGTGAGTGAATTTAATTTATATACCACGTTGGTGTAAAAGCTTTTAAAACGGTCAATGATAATTATGTAAAAATTGTCTAACTTTAATCACAACTACTTTTTTATTTAGAGAATCATAACTACTTCTAAAGTCACGTAAATGACAATGTATATAAAAAAATTAAGCTATATTTAGATAAAGGGATTAATATTTAATACACAGACTTTGTAAAAACAAAGTCATCTTTACGCTTTCATCCAATCAAATTGTACATATTATCCACATCATCATGTTATTTTTCAAAATAATTTAACTAATAATTAGATCATAAACTATGAGATTTGACTGGATTGGATGATAATGTAAAAAGTTTATTGGATTGTTGAATGACAATGTAAATTTAATGTTATAAATATAACTCAATGCGTCAATTAGGAAGCCAAATGTCCTAATTACGATAGATAAACAAAGAAAGAAAAAGAAAACTCAAAATGTAGGTGCAATTCCATTAACCCCATGTTTATAAAAAAACTCATAATATTATAAGATTAAAAACATGAATTTGAGTAATTAATCCAAATGTGAATGCTAAATATACTAGTTATGAAGGCATGATGAATAATTAAAAGCGGTGGGAATATAATTATGATGTTGAATGATGGAGATGGGCTTTCAAATGTAGGTGATGATGTATGGGTGGTGGGTGTTATACCCATATGATGAGTATAATTGAGTTGTGAATGATGTGCATGTTGATAATGATATGGACATTGGACAATATTGTAAGAGCATCATAGAGATTAAAAATAATAATAATAATAATAATAATAAAATATCTTCTTTACCTTACATCCCAAAGAACAGAACCGAAATGAATCCAACAAGCTCCTTCCACAAATCTCACAAATGTGTGCTACTCCTTTCCCAGATTTTGGTTGAGGCCTCACATTCAAGAACAAAACTCTAGCACTGTTTATCACATATGTTTGCACTCCACTTATGTCCAACACTTTCTGAATCTCTGACACACGAACTACATCATGATACGAAGATCTTCTTATCTAATTCACCAACCACAATGAAAACAACACACAAATCTTTGTTAAACAAGAAAAAAAAAATACAAAAATGCAAAATGTATATGAATGACTACCATTACATTACATTATACATCAAACATTGTAAAATCACCTAACCCATTTCACCAAATACATTAATAAAAAAAACCCAGAAAATTAAATATTCATATATGAAATGGGTACCCATTTTTTGAATCTGCAATGCCTATATTTTGCTGTTAGGTTTTGAATAAAGAAAAGCACTTTACTACCTGAATGACTTGATGGTCTTTGTGTCTTGAAGAACGACAATAAAAGCAAAAAGCACCATCACCATTGTTGCAATCTAAGCAATACATGTTACACTCATTTCTAGCTGCATCAGCGTGAATCCGACAAATGTTGAAAAACGGTGTTTTCAACAATGGTTCAAGCCAAGGAGGTACCAACACTGTGTCCTGTTTCAAACATTTGACCCATTATTCTTAAAAACATCAAATAAATCTGAAACCATAGTATACCACAAAAAATGAAGAAAAAAATATATAAATAAATACATAAATACCATTGTGAGTATAGTGGTTGATAATGTGGCTCAATGCGGTGGGATTTGGATTCAATGGACGGAGATTTGGAGAGGAAGATGAAAATGGAGAGAGAGAGAGAGAGAGAGAGAGAGAGAGAGAGAGTAAACGGCCTTCAACTTAGAATTCAACGACAAAACAACGCAAAAGAGAGTGTAGTGTAATAGGGACGAAAAAGGGTTATTAAATTAAAGAAGTAAAAGGAATGGACGGATGAGATTGAAAGTGGTGGCTAAGGGATAATTATGGACGTTGGATGATGGAAGATGAGATTGGCGCTTACGCTACTTTGGATCTGTGTTTGAGTTTATAGGGTGTTGCAAGTTGCAACATAAATCCGTGGTTCGGTTCACTATTTGTTAGATACGTGGCACCGTTGATTGGCTACATCATAGCTTGGTGGCTACCTACGTGGCATAGCATCACAAAGTAAAGAATCTTGCGTCACCTATATATATTTTAAATGGAAATATAATTGTTTTTTAAACGAACTCGCATCCGGATCGATAAATCCCAAAAAAAAAAGAGATTTCTTTTCCGTATTCAACTGAAATGATTCTTAAAAATGATGTGTGAAATACGAAGTTTTGTAATTGTGTAATGACTAAGGAATGTGATACTGATAGATCGAGTCGGTGAAAGCAAAGAGTGAGAGTCTAAGTGCGAAATGATGTGTGTATTGTTGTAGAAGGAGGCTTATATACAGCGGTTTAGGGGAGTGGTCGAGGAGTAAAGATCGGTTGTTAAGGACAATACTCGGCAATGGTCTTGTAGTATATACGCTGGAAGGAATTGAAGCTGCTAGGACGTTATGAAATCACATGGATAATATGTTTAACGTAAATTGTCTCTTTTGAGTGTGATTGCAAATGGGTGGTGAGGCTTTAGCACGATGGACCCTTGAATTCAATTCAAAAAAAAAAGTGAGAAGAGGAAAATAGATAAGACACCACGTAAAAAGATAAAAAAAAAAGTGGGAAAGACGATTTTAAATAATTTTCTAGTATAAGAGAAAGAAAAAAATATACAAGGTATAAGTTTTAATTACTTTTTAAAGCACAAAATAAATTTAGTAAAGAAACAATAGTATACATAAAATAATAAGTGACAAATAGGAGAAGGCGTCTCCTAGCATGGGAGGAGGAGAGTGTTTCAAAATGTATTCTTTTGATGTATGATATTGTTTTGCAGGATCACACTTTTGATAGGTGGAGGTGGGTGCTCGATCCCATTAACGGGTACTCCGTTAAGGGTACTCGTCACTATCTTACGCCAGTGGATGCTGCTCTTGATCGGGGGTTACTTAACAGTGTTTGGCACAAGCAGGTTCCTCTTGAGATTTATTTGTTCGTTTGGAGGCTTTTTCGCAATCGGCTGCCCACCAAAGATAATTTAGTTCGTTGATATATCCTCATCGCGGAAGACAATTTCTGTGTGGGAGGGTGTGGCTCATTGGAGATCGCGGACCACCTCCTCTTCCGTTGCGATCCTTTTAGCATCGTGTGGTTTGCGGTGTTACAGTGGCTGGGCATCTCCTCTGTCCCTCCTGAGGGCTATCGGGATCATTTTACTCAGTTCAGTCATATGGCGGGGTTACCGCGTTCGTCTTATTCGTTTCTTCAACTAATCTGGATGGCATGTGTCTGGGTTATTTGGAAGGAACGAAATAACAGAGCCGTTTCTTGTTGACCTGATAAGCCCTCTTCAGAGTAGCTTCATCCCAGGTCGAGGTATTACAGATAATGCCATCCTGGTCCAGGAGGTTGTTCATTTCATACATCATTCTCGTGCAAAAAAGGGCCCTATTGCGTTCAAAACTGATCTTGAAAAGGCATGTGACAGGCCTAATTGGGACTTCTTGGAACCCACTCTCCATGATTTTGGTTTCCCTCCGACAACTATATCTCTCATCATGAGTTGTGTCCGATCTAGCAACTCGAGTGTTCTTTGGAATGGTGCCAAAACTGGTCATTTTACTCTATCTAGAGGTCTACGCCAAGGCGATCCTTTACCCCCTTACTTGTTTGTTTTTTGCATGGACAAACTATCTCTTAGTATTCAACAGAAAGTTTTAAGTGGAATATGAAAACCTATACAAGTATCTAAGGGTGGCCCACAATTATCTCATATTCTTTTTGCTGATGATGTTATGTTATTTGTGAAGTCAGTACTGAACATGTCAAAGTGGTTATGGATACCATGGAGGAGTTGTAGAAGGAGAAGGAGGCTTATATACAGCGGTTTAAGGGAGTAGTTGAGGAGTAAAGAGCGGTTGTTTAGGACCGTGCTCGGCAATGGTCTTGTAGTATGTATGTTGGAAGGTTTTGAAGCTGCTAGGACGTTATGAAATCACATGGATAATATGTTTAACGTAAATTGTCTCTTTTGAGTGTGATTGCAAATGGATGGTGAGGCTTTAGCATGATGGACCCTTGAATTCAATTTGAAACAAAAATTGAGAAGAGAAAAATAGATAAGACACCACGTAAAAAGAAAAAAAAATAAAACGTGAAAAAGACGATTTTAAATAATTTTCTAGTATAAGAGAGAGAAAAAAATATACAAGGGATAAGTTTTAATTACTTTTTAAAGCACAAAATAAATTAGTAAAGAAACAATAGTATAAATAAAATAAGGGTCTTGTTAACAAATGCCCTAAGGGTATTGTTTAAGGAACCCATAAAAAGAAATTATGCCTTGAAAATATAAGTCAAACACTTGTTGAAGTTATAACGGTACAATTTCCAATGCAAAAGTTACTACCTTTAGATGCTTAAACAATGCCTTTAGGGCACTTGTTAACATTTTTCATAAAATAATAAGTGACAAAGAGGAGAAGGCGTCTCCTAGCCTGGGAGGAGAAGAGTGTTTCAGAGTGTTTTTTTTTGTTGCATGATATTGCTTTGTAGGATCACACTTTTGACAGGCGGAGGTGGGTGCTCGATCCCATTAACGGGCACTCTGTTAAGGGTACTTATCACTATCTTACGTCAGTGACTGTTGCTCCTGATCGGGGGTTGCTTGACGGTGTTTGATACAAGCAGGTTCCTCTTAAGATTTATTTATTCGTTTGGAGGCTTTTTTGCAATCGACTGCCCACCAGAGATAATTTACTTCGTCGACATATCCTCACTACGGAAGACAGTTTCTGTGTGGGAGGGTGCAGCTCACTGGAGACCGTGGACCACCTCCTCTTTTGTTGCGATCCTTTTAGGAGCGTGTGGCTTGCGGTGTTACAGTGGCTAGGCATCTCCTTTATCCCTCTCGAGGGTTGTCAGGATCATTTTACTCAGTTCGGTCATCTGACGGGGTTACCGCATTCGTCATATTCGTTTCTTCAGCTAATCTGGATGGCATGCGTCTGGGTTATTTGGAAGGAACAGAATAGCAGAGCCTTTTACTAGAAGATTACAAATTCTCAGAGCATAGCCGACAAGGTTAAACTGTTATCTTTCCAATGGCTAAAAGCCAATCTCCCAACTTTTGTTTTTAGTTATCACGATTGGTGGCGGCATCCCTTGTTATGTATCGGTGTCAGGTTGTAATCTTCTTGTTTTTTCATTTTATTTCAGTGTTTGTTATGATGCACTTGTGACCTGACTTTGTATTGTTTGGATGGCGATTCTATTTTGCACACCTTGTACAGGATGAATCACCAAAGGTAATCTATATATTCCATTTTAGCTTGTTAAAAAGATTATACAAATAATAATTTTTATTTTCTTTTTCTCCTATTTTGAAAAGACCAAAAAATAAAACATTAAATCCATCCTTTTTGTTCAAATTCTCACTCACCCTACTTTCCCTTCCCTGTTTCTCTTCAATCAATCTCAACATTGTTAGTTTAGATCTACTCTCATTTCCTCCTTTCTTTTCCTATATTGAAAGCCCTCCATATATTTTTTAATTATTTTTTTTAAAGCATATAATTTTTAATTACTTGAGACTTATGAAGTTTAAATATTTCAAAATTAAAAATGTATTTGTATTGTATACAAATCAAATTGTGATGCTCTACATATAAGCTCAAATACATAATTCGTGAATATAAACAAATACATGTGTTAGAGAAGATGACAGATATAAAAAAATGATTTCTTCATTGGGAAGATGACGATTAATATTCAAAATAATTAAAAATAAAGTCTCATATAGAAGAAAACATTATTGTTGAGGTTCATTATAATATTAAGTATTTGATATTGATTGTGAATTAGATACATTAATTATTTAATAAACTTAAAAAAATAAATATTTTCTTATATACGAAACAGGCAATATTCATTATCCTTTTGATATTGACGGCCAAAAAAAGTGATTTAATTGATATATCGTATCAATTGGAGCAACAAGGTGTTTCGTTTCCACTTTCCCTGTCCCTTTGTTTCTGTGAAATTTCGAGGGTTCCCGTTTGTATCTTCGCTTCGGTTGGCGTATCATCAATTTTGAATCAATCAATCACGCAACAAAGATGTTTCGAGGATTATGGTAATTAACTATTCTCCCTTTCAATTCCAAACCCTTAATCATATTTCAATTTCCAATTATTGCTAAGATTTCATAATACGAATTTAGGGAAGAACTTTGATGTTAATATTGATATTGATATTATTGCTGTTGTTGTTGATTACGCGCAGGGGATCACAAGAGCAACAACCACATGAAGCTTCATCACAGCAGTCATGGTATCCACCATCTATTATGAGTTCATCCAGTTCATCAAGGCCTGCTACACCTGCCTCCTCTTCCGCTTCACCAAGGCCGCCTTCTTCGCATGTTCCGCCAGCAGAAGCGGCTGGAACCATTGCTTCTTTGAAGGATAAGAGGTTTAACATCAATTACTTAATTCATTTTCTTGTTTTCTTAATTGTTAATATATGATCATTTTAATGATGTCTTTAACTGTTTATTGATCAGTGTTGATGAGTTAAGGAAGCTTTTGTCTGATAAAGATGCTTATCAACAGTTTCTGAATTCGCTTGAACAGGTCAAGATTCAAACCAATGTAAGTTTCTTATCTTTACTAATCTAGTTTATTATGCTGGTCTATTATCTTGAAAATTTTTTCGTTGTTGTGCTGAGTAGCAATATTTGGATGGTATTTGCTTATACTATGAATACTTTAGAGATTGTTTGCCATTGTGTCTTGTATTTTACCATGATTTTTATGGTCTTTCAGAGTTTGATTATGCATGATTGCCTTGTATACCCTTGGAATTTTTTTTTTGGAGTCATATATATTTCCCAGCTGACTGTATACTCCTCGAGCTTTTCTGCATTAGAGATGGAATTGATTAGTGATACAGGTTGTTACCAGACTTTCCAATTGTTTGTTGAGTTTATAGATAGAAAGCATCAGATTCTGTTGTCTCTAGAATGTATGGATTTGGGAGTGTGACGATGCCTATATTTAGTAATGCTTAGCTACATCTTATGCCTTCTTACGTTGTGATTATGAAGCATATATTTGAAATCTTTGTTTGGTAATCCTTTTTCCTTGTGAGTCACCCCTAATATCTAAAACTAAAATGAAAACAGTCATGTATTTCTAGTAATTATGTACGAGAGGAAGAGGAGAATTGTTGATCTGATGCTTCTAACCTGTAGCTAGGAATCCCAACCTGTAGGTACAGTGCCTATAATGCAGGCTGATGCTTAATCCTTCCAACGAATTCACATATTTATGCCACTAACTGCAGGATCTATTTTTTGAAAAAACTATGCAAATTATAAATCGATAAAACTCAAACGGTAAAGTCAAATTGTGAAGTTTTTTTGAGAGTAGTTAAGCGGAAATTAAGACAAGAAACTCACATTACAGATAATTAATTTGGTTTAATGCTGGGATGGTCAACCATGGAAGCTGTATATTTGATTTGTAGATTTATGCAATAAAAAAGAATTACAAGCATAAACTTGGAAGATACATATATGAAGTTACCTAGACGTGCTGCAGGAGGCCCCATAAAATAAGGAAGTTTGGATTGTATATATTCGAATAATAAAAAATATGTATGAAGGGTTACAACTAATGTAAGAGCACAAGGTGGAAATATAGGTTTCACTATTACTATAGGTGTGCATCAAAAGTCAGTTTTGAATGTTTTTGTTCCAGATGTGTTTATCGAGCAGACACAAGAGATGGTGCCATGATACATGTTTTTTAACAAACGTTATACTTTTAAATTAGAAATAATTAAATTAGAAATTTGGAGAATAGAAACAGGACTTCTGCCCAAGTTGGAGTAACATGTAAGTTTAGTAAGAAACACTCAAATACCAGCAGAGGTGAAAATCAGAGAATACACTATACTGCAAGGTAAACATTTTTAGTGCTTCAAGTCCATCAAATCAAACAAAGTGATGCTAAATAGAGGGCGTTGTCAATTATAGGATATAATTTGTGATTGAACAGCATCACTCAAGCTTAAAGGTAAAAAAATTGCCAAAAAAAACAATATTCTACCAAAAAAAAAGGGAAAAATTTCGGTACAACTTTAATATCTGTAATATTGTATGAAATTGAATGTTGGACTAGTAAAATCTAACAATAAATTACAAATTAGTGTTGTTGAGATGAGAATGTTACCATGGATTTTTTATCATACATGACAAGACAAGATTATAAATATATCACTCGAGAAACAGTAGAGGTAGCTCGAATTGTAGAAAGATGGTAAAATCTTGGCTTAGGTGGTTTGGACATGTGTGCAGCAGACCCAAAGAAGCACTGATGAAGAAGGTTGTAGAATGGAGGATAATCTCTATTTAGAGGTAAAAGCCTAAAAGATGGGCATGGAAAACGATAAGGTCAAATCATTAATAGATATTTATAGTTAATGATATATCTTTAAATATGAATCATGACAGGATATCGGAGCGTCATTTGATCCATGTACCTAACCCCACTTGGTGTGGGAAAAGGCTTTGGTTGTTGTTATTGTTGTAGTGATGGAACTAGCTCAGAATATAGAAAGAATGTTGATGTGTGTTGATAGGAAATCTCTATCACTGAATCTGTGTCAATGGAATATAAGATCGGACATGCGGAATCTGTAGATGCAATAAACCCCCTGTTCTAGGCATTTGAGGCACCTGGTTCTTTCCATTCCAATTTCCTTTTCACATGTCTCAACCGACCTTAACTAACGCTTCATCTCTCCTTTTATGTATCATTATCAATGTGACTATGGTAACAAACTTGGGTCCTAACAAATAGTTGTCATACTTAAAAGAGTCAAACTCAATAGTAGTATTCTATAATGACAGTATGACATCCCAATACATGTCCGCTGACAATTGAAATGACGTTTAATCACACTAGTCAAATTGTCACAATTGACTGTGCTCTACTGTACAGTTGGTCCCGTACGAGTGTGCTGAAGTTTTTTTGTTGTATTACTCCTATGCTTAATCTTTTTTAGCAGTGTTTTTGTTTTTGTTCTGATGGTGGAGTTTGTATCTGCTTGTGTTTTAACTATTTTATGTCCTGTTGATATGATCAGCTGAAAGACGAACTTGCCAAGGAAAATAGGCAGCTGGCAGGTGAGTGATTGAATTTCTTTTATTTGCAGTGCTTGTATTAAATAGTTTGCCATCAATTAAGTGTTATAGAACTTCTCAAATTTGTCTTTAATATAGAGGAAAATCTACAAAAGGAACCTCGCATGATGGAACTTAGGAATCAGGTAAGATCACGGCCCTGTGATTAGTTTTTTCCCCTGATTGGAATTCTTGGAAAATGAGTTTTCTGCAGTTAAGGATCATCTGCATTCACGTTATCAGCAGATGTTTAAAAATATTTAAACAGCTCGTCCATCATCTATTAATCAAGATTGGACGGTGTTGATCTGCTGACTGTGTGAATGCAGGAGATCACTGGCTGCAGGGGATTAATATCCAAAATATTATGCTGATTACCGAACTTATATCCTTCCTCCTTGTGAAACAGTGTAGAATAATTCGTACAACCGAATTAGCTACTGCTAACGAGAAACTAAACGAGCTTGAGAAGCAGAAAGAAGAAATGTTAAAGATGAATTCCCCTGCATCCCTTCTCCAGAGAATTCAAGGTATGACTTGAACTTACACAATTTGCTGCAATAGTTCTGGTGGTAACAATTTTTTCACTATTACGACGAAGGCTAGGTCATACATATGACAAACTTGTAATTTTGCAGAATCTGTGAACCAGACAGATGAGGAATCTGAAAATCTGCACCAGCAACTCCTTGACAGAGAGATTGACCTTGCAGCTTTTTTGCAGAAATACAAGAAGCTACGCACCACTTACCACAAGAGAACTCTTATACATCTTGCTGCTAAAACATCAAATATATGAGCCTTGACATATGGAATATGAAAAATAATAATGTAAACCATCTTTGTTGATTGATTAACGTTTATATGTACAGCTTGAAAATTGAGATTGTTCCCTGTAGCAACGAGTATTCATAAATACATCCATTTTCCCTATTGAGTAGTTATGCGCCATATTAAGAAGAGGTACAGAATTATCTGCACCTTATTTTAGTTTTCTTTTTACTTTACTACATTCAACGTATTTTTCTGAAGGCTTATTTATAGTTTCATCATCTCTATAAGATTTGTTTTTGTTTTGTAACATGTATATACTTTACTTATTACTTATGTGGGAAGTTATGTTTGAGCATCAAGATGATACATAAAAAATGTTGGTTCCTTTCTTTTGTGGAATATTTTTCAAATCAGTGTAAGGTGTAAAGTATATGAGAAGTAAACAAGAGAAAAAGATCGAGGTATACTGTGTAGTAGAAGGTGTCTCAATTCTATATTTTTAAATAACAGAACTGTACTTATTTTTCTCTGGTTTGAGGGTCATTGATCTTTAGTACTATACGTCAGTGTCTATCAATTGCAAGAAAACCCCTCAATTTTGCAACATTCTTCTATGTTTCTCAATCCTAAAATCCTAAATACCCATCTGCCCAAATCTCCACCAACAACATCCTTTTCCTCATCATCACCCACCCTTGGTTGGTCCTCTTATGATAATATCTATGTTTGCAAGGGGTGATGATGCGTTCAGATTTAGTTGTGAAAGGTAATTGTGTCGTTTAGGGATTTTATTTATTTATTTATTTGTGGTTTCCATGCGATGGAATGTGAAGTGGGCTGTTTTTCGCATTTGATTGAGGTTTTTCACCTTTATCTGATTGTCTGTTATCTGCTATTGAACGGTTTCTGATGTGAAACTGCATAATTGTAAATAGTACAATAGCAACATGGTTACGAGGCTTCAGGCTAGTTTCTTAGTGTTGTGGTAGTTGGTGTTGTACTAGGTGTTTTGTTTGTTCTTCTGATCAGCTTTCATTCAACTGTGTACCAAGCCTTGCAGGTACCTCTGGTGCCTAGTATTGTAGTAAACTGCTTATCTGATAGCAAACATCACGTCCCATTCCCATTGTTAAATTATTGGTTACGGCGGAGATTGACTGCATAATTGTGATGAAAGAGGGGAGATTTCAGGTTCTTAGATGGAAAATTAGAAAATTGTTGCAAGTTGAGGGGTTTGTGGGTTTGTTTGTAATTTTTTTTTTTTAAAGCTAAATTAGCCCACCTTAATTGACACAAGAGAGAATTGAACTGAGACCTTGAGGAGGAGCACACTTTCAGATCCCAAGTCAATACCACTTTTTTTTTTGAAGGAAAAAAAGAACCAAGTGGGTTGGTTTGTTTGCAATTATTTGACGATTGTATATACTGTAACACCTATAAAGGTGATACGGAGGATTCGGTTTCTCTAAAGTGAATAACTCGCTTTAGAGTGTAAAGTGAGCAATGTCAATCGTTAATTAATAAATTGAAGATAGATATTGTATGTAAGTCATAAAGAATCACGAATTTATTACAAAAACAATCATTACTTTTCTCACTTAACACTTTACTCACTTTAGAAGATCCATACCCTGTACACAAATGCACCCCAGTAGTCGCCAAGATTTCCACCCTTAAATATTTTTGTTGGATTTTGCATTTCTATAATAATTCATACATTTTTTTTAGGATAATAATTCATACATGATTAACACATCTTATTTTTGGAACAAAACTATCATCGAATATTCAACATACGATTGTATGAAGGAACCTTACATGTTGATATTTTTCCTCAAATAAAGTTGATACAATTTGTTACAAAATTTAATAAAATGGGAAAGGGGACTAATCATAATCATGAACATTAAAGCCAAACGAGAACATTCACACTAATAATATCCCCCTTCTCTTTCTTCTTTGGGAACTTTGGCTTCAGAATCATAGGTATCAGTATCAGGCATATCACACATAGGAGTGGTATAATAAAAAGGGGTAACCATATATTTGATCAAACCACGATACACTGATGTTGGGTATTTGAGTTTGTAACCAGCCTTTCCACCACCAAAGTCAGTGAGGATGTTGCAAACATTATCAGGGGATGACACTAACCTCACATAGCAACCTTTTGTATCCAATTTTTTGCCGTAGATGTATTTGTTCACTATCATGTCGTATAGTCCTAACTCATCTGTTGTGTCACTTGTATAATACATAACCCTGTTTCTCTTGTCCATACATGTTAGTGACACCTTAGCTCCTGTTAATGTTTTGCACAATTAGTAACCAACCAAAGTATATGCTTATATGCATTAGAGTCTACTTGTTATGGACTATAAAAAATTGAGTCATTTTATTATAAAAAACTTCTAAAATGTTTTTATTTTATAATATCACATACCTTTAATTGGCTTATCACCAGAAACCCATTCATTCCAGCCCTTGCTACAATCCTGGCACAACACTTTTCCACCCACATGAATGACTTGTGCTGGTTCTTCCCAAGCTGAGACTAATATGCTATTGGTTGTGCAACACACTACCATTGCAGTGATAATCAATGCTATTGCAAATGCCATCTTTCTTCTCAATTCACAAGGGTTTATAGCTACATTGACTTGAATGAAGCAAATATATATACAACAAGCTAGCTAAGAAGGGGTTGGTTAGTGTGTGTATGAATTGGGAATAAACGTGGTGAAGCACTCCTATCGGTTCTTGACGTGCAATCCACTATTCAATTCTTTATAATAATACAAAATTAATCGATTATCATATTAATTTATCTCACTTTCTTCTGGTCAATGTGTAACACAAAAGGGCCCTTGGCCCAAGCATATACAATCAGAAACAAGTTCAGTCCGATAGGGAGGAGACAAATCTCATCAAAGGGTGCTACTTTTTTTGACAAAGAAAAAAAAAAGATGCTACCTTTTACCTTCCACATTTTCTAAAAAATCATACTTGAAAATGCACTTTCGAACAACATAATTTATTTATTTTTGACAAAGAACAACATAATTTATTAAAAACACATTTTGAGATGTCACAACATTTTGTATCTCTCTCACTATATATATATATATATATATATATATAGACCCTAAGGGCATGTGTTTGGTTCACGAGAATAGAGAATAGAGAATAGAGAGAAATATTTTAACATATTGTGACATAAATGATAGATACTTAAATCATTTAAGCATCTGATCCAGTATTTATTCCTTAACCGATGTATTGGGAGAGATCAATCATTTTAATTAATTTCAATTACCTTGAAAAAGTATTCTTCACATTTTTTTTTGGAGGTTATGTCTCACATTTTGTTAAGTATCATTTAGGAAAACGAAGTGTGGAAACAAAAATATCACCCACATTTGTCAAAAAAAATATCACCCACAATTTTACAACACACTAAAAAATTTCCATTGATCCATATATAACTCAAAACAAAAAAGTAAGGGAACCTCATTTCAGTTTGAGGGACGAATCCAATCCAAAAAATACATTATCTAGCTTGTACCCAAAATAAGGAATTGTTTCTACGATAAAACAGCACCAACATAATCCAAGGACTTCAAACTCCCAATAGGAACATAACACGTAACTCTAACCTACCCAAAAATACTATAACTACGTAAATAAAATAAAACATTTGAGCTCACAAACGCAGCTACGTAAAAATCTTGCGACAACGCTAAATCTCCGTAACATCTCATTCTCACCACATACTTTGGAAATTAATTAAATTGATATGAAGCTCTTGGAAAAGGATTTTGCTCTAAACCAAAGAGGAACTGTTAAAATAATTGCAGAAGAACCCGATGATGTGTGGATCCTTTACAACCTCATCACTATCGGCGATGTTGTCACCGCCGATACCACACGTAAAGTCCATCTCGAATCAAACAAAAACACCGCGTCACGTGTCAAACTCACCCTTCATCTCAAAGTCACGTGCCGTGACTTTCACAAAGACTCTTCTACCCTTCGAGTTCACGGTCGCAACCTTGAATCCAATCAACATGTCGCAGCTGGTTCTTTCCACACATTAACCCTTGAAAGAAACAAATCCTTTGACCTTGAAAAAAAGTTGTGGGGTCCAAACGCCGTTGAAGCCATAACCGATGCCACCGAGAATTCATCTTCTTCTTCGGATGCCAATCTTGCTGTTGTTGTTCTTCAACAATACCAAGCGGAGATTATCTTGCTTGGAAAAGGGGTCACTACTCGTTGTTCCAAAATCGAAGCCTCTTCACGTTCACATTCACATAAAAAATCTTCTTCTTCTTCTTCTCCCTCCTCTAACGTGTTTTTTCGTGATGTGTTTGCAGCTTTTGTGAAACATGTGGATTTCAAAATTGTGAAGAGTGCGGTAATAGCAGGGGATAAGGATGATAATGCATTGTTATCCCCAACTATTTTTCGTAGGTTTCTTTTATCTGAAGCAAGGAGGTTAAAGATGAGGTTTATTGAAGAGAACAAGTCACGTATTGTAGTTGTGGGGTCACGGTGTAATAACAACAAGAGTAACTGTAACTTCGATTTGAGGGAAGTTTTAAATGACGCGGCGGTGATGAATTTAATAAAGGACAGTAATTTAGGATTAGAAATTAGAGCTTTTAAGGAATTGTGGGACATGGTATGCAACAATTCAGACCGTGTATGTTATGGACCAAAGCATGTGGAGAGTGCACACGAGATGAAGGCAATTGAGACACTTTTGATAAGTGATGAACTTTATAGGAATGAAGCGATTGAGATGAGGAAAAAATATGAGAGCATGGTGAAATCTGTGAAACAAGGTGGAGGAAAGGCTTTGGTGTATTCTTCTATGCATGTTTCGACACCACAGTTGGCTCAGCTAACAGGCGTTGCGGCCATTCTCAGATTTCCATTGCCTGGTCTTCAAGATATGGATGATGATTATCATGTTTAGAATTACATGTCTATGTTTAATGTTCTTTTTAATCCCTCCCATTGTTAATGTTCATTTGTACATAAATGACTGTATATATGTGTCTTATTCCCTTCAATGAAACTACAAGTATGTGTTTGACTCGTGTGATCTTTAGATAATTTAACAAGATTCATAAAAAAAATTATAATAAGCAATATCATTTAAAAAATATCATGCATCTATACAAAAATGTGTCTAATTAAAAATCTTGAGTAATAATAAAAATGGACAATTTAGTCTTTTGACAATAATTAAAAAGAACCAACTGAAATTCTCTAAGTAATGTTTTTTTTTCCGAATAGACACTCATTTTTGTTCTTTTTTTTCTTTAACATTCAGTGTAATTATGTGTTGGTGTCGGACACTGAAACATGACTACTCATATACGTCATTATGAGTAGAATGTTTTAACTTGATAGCATCACTCATGATAAAAATGGAAGATAAAAAATAATTTTGGCATTATCCAAACAAGAATCTCTTGTAAAAAGGTGTGCTGTTACCCGTGGAAGAGGGGTTCCCGACAGGTCCCACTCGTGGAAGAGAAAAAGAATACTGTTATTGACTTGACCCACAACCCTTTTTAATTTTCGCTATTCATTTCATTCTTTCTTTCTGCAAAACCATCCATTGCGTTACCGTTGCTATTATTAAAACAAAAATGCGCGTTCCTTTGTTGGTGGCTTTGGCCGCAATGGCGGTGACAGTTACAGTGGTATACGGCGGTTTTCCGGGGAGTTATCTTTCTCTTGAACGAACCATCCCTCTTAACCACCAAGTTGAACTCACCACTCTTAGAGCTCGCGACATAGCTCGTCACGGCGGTCGAATCTTGCAAGACGGCGGTGCTGGCATTCTTGACTTCTCAGTCCAAGGAACCTCCGATCCTTACTTAGTTGGGTATGCCATTCTTTCTCAATCTCCATGCATTCTTTGATTATGTTATCATAATATTAATCTTGGTTTTCTTGTTCAGGTTGTATTTTACTAAAGTGAAGATTGGTTCTCCTGCTAAAGAATTTTACGTTCAGATTGATACTGGAAGTGATATATTATGGCTTAATTGCAATACTTGCAATAATTGCCCGAAATCTAGTGGTTTAGGGGTAAGCTTCTATTAACTACTTTTATGTCAATTCTGCCCTCATTATTTATTGCAGAGAGGTAAATTTGTGTAATTTGAACATGGGCTATCAAGGATGTAATTGGAAGATAATAAACCATAAAAGATGGTTAAAAGGGGATTGAGGGACTATTATATTTTAGATTTAAGGGTGTAATGCTTAATGTTATTTTGGTTATATATTGCATTATGTAGATTGATCTCAATTACTTTGACACCGCCAGTTCATCCACTGCTGCACTGGTTTCCTGCTCGGACCCGGTGTGTTCTTATGCGGTTCAAACGGCTACAAGTCAGTGCTCTTCTCAGGCTAATCAGTGCAGCTACACCTTTCAATATGGGGATGGAAGTGGGACGTCCGGTTATTATGTTTATGATGCTATGTATTTTGACGTGATCATGGGACAGTCTGTGTTTTCTAACTCTTCATCTACCGTTGTTTTTGGGTGAGTCCTCAATCCTCATGATGTTATTGATGATATGGTAGGGAGAGTGTGCTCAATGTAGGGTTGGGAAATATTTAAATGAAATTACATTCTGAGTTTCGTTAGTTGCAAATATAAAATACTGTGGATCAAACTGACTGTTACTGCATACATATTATATAGGAAATCTTGTCAATAGGTGAAATATTGGTAATTGGTTTTAATTGATCTTATTGGGATGATTGTTCTGGAAATAGGTGTAGCACCTATCAGTCTGGGGATTTGGCTCGGACAGAAAAGGCAGTTGATGGAATTTTTGGGTTTGGTCCTGGTGCTTTGTCTGTTATATCACAAGTGTCATCACAAGGCATGGCACCCAAAGTGTTCTCTCATTGCTTAAAGGGACAGGGCAGTGGAGGAGGCATACTCGTTCTTGGTGAAATTTTGGAGCCAAATATTGTTTATACTCCACTTGTCCCATTACAGTATGTTCTCTCTTCATCACTTCCTTCATTGTTTTCTTCTCCTATCTCAGTTGAACAAATTTTTCCCTAATTTTGCATCACATTGAAATTAAGGGAAAGTATTTGCATCATTTTTAAAGATTAATTGCTTGTTTGGAAACTATGATATAATCACTCTGAAATTTATCAAGGGAAAGTATTTGCATCATTTTTAAAGATTTATTACATCACTATGAGATGACGCGAAACATAAAGCACTGTTAGTTGTCATCTAAAAACTTGAAGATTAGCTAATGAACCACCATTTTGTACCCTTAGCTCACGTAAAGTTTCTAATTTTGTTTGGTACTGTAAATCGATGTTTGGAGTGTTATTAAACTGTCATCTTTTAATCTCGATTACAATTTTTTGAAAGGAAACCTTCCATTTCATTGTACTAACTGTTTAGAGCAGTATTCTTGTTGCAAAAGTAATAGGTCTGGGTATTTGTATGTTTGGGTTAGTGCCTCTTGCCAAGAACAAAATTTTCTACATTTCTCAACACAGTATTTTTATGAAGGGATCAGCCAGCCCTCTCCTAACACAGATGTTGGTTTCTTACCATGTTCTTCTCTGACACCCTTGGTAAATGAATGTAAATCCTGGAAGTAGTAAAGCATTTGCATTCTATTTTCTCTTTTAGGTGTTTTTCATGCCCTGGCCTTAACAATGCATTGTTTTCTTAGCAAAATGAAATTGCATGGTTTTGGGTTGCTGTGATAAATTTCTCAAAATGAATATAGATGGCATGATACTAAACAACACAATTGTTCTAATTTAATGAAATAAGTTTTTGAATTGAACATAGAAATTGTTATGGCTTACATGCTCTCAAAAAATTAAGTTCTTAAAATGCTTGTCATGCCATTATTCCCATTATCAAATAACTTGCAGTTTATATCAATATATTGATCTGTGATATCAGACATACTGCTCGGTGTTGATCGAATTTCAGGCCTCATTATAATTTAAATCTTCAAAGCATTGCGGTCAATGGACAAATTCTCCCAATCGATCAAGATGTATTTGCAACTGGTAACAATCGAGGAACTATAGTTGATTCCGGTACTACATTGGCATACCTTGTTCAAGAAGCTTATGATCCTTTTCTCAATGCTGTAAGTTCTATTTTACCTCTCTTAAACTTTTGAAACACTGCACTTCGTTGTTTGTAGCTAAATCTTATGATTTTATAGCTGTTCTCCAAATTTATTTATTAGGGAACATAAAATCTGATATATGACTGTCACTATTCTTTCTTAATAAAATAAACTGTAATGACTTAGAGTATTAGGAAAAGCTTTTTTGTCTCAATCAGAAGGTCAGATTATTAATTTAAGGCTCTCCTCAGTATTAAACATGTTCTAGTTAATTAAATGTCCAATCCTCAAAGATGGTTTAAGGTCTATATGACAAGTCTTCGTTAGGGGCTATTTACACAGAAAACAAATCATATAGACCAAGGTACTCATGAGTCACGATAATCAATTGCTTACCTGTCCTCGTGAGCTTAGCTCAGTTGGTAGGGACAATGCATAATATATGCAAGGTCCGGGGTTCAAACCCCGGCCACCACAAAGAAAAAAAATCAATTGCTTACCTCACAAATTGGGGAGTATTTTTTACACCCACAAAACTCTTTTTGTGAAAACAGGGGAGTCCTTGCCACTTTTTCACACACTTCAACTAACCAACTAATAATATTAAATATGAAGATGGTAACAATAACCATCAATCTAGACAGTAAAGAGACACTACTATGATGAAGTTATAATAAGGCTTGTATTAAAACACTCTGCCATTGCAGTAAGAAAGGCCGTATCTCCATGAGTGAACTTTATTACAGAATGTGAATCGAGAAAATATTTAACTGAAAAATAGTGGACCCCTTTCTAATGTTTCTGCTACCAGGATCCATCATCCACCCAAGAGTCCAGATAATAGCATTGAATCTTGATACCAGACACCTGGATATATGTGCCTAGCTGCAAATATTTCTTAACTGTAATTTTGTATTAACAAAAAGAAGTTGAACTGCAATGCAAATCAATGTCTGGATGTTACCCCCTTCAAAAAAAAATCTGGACGTTACTATATGCATTGGACATTGAAGAATGGAAATTTAATTTGTAGTAAAAAAAAAAATTCTTCTTTTCTATAGGGTGTGTTTAACAGAGGCGAACAAAATGTTATTTATCTTGTGTTTTAAGTCATTAAGAAATAATCTTGACCTTTCCCGTGCACTGATGTTACATATTTCAACGGATGTGTAGATAACTACCACTGTGTCACAATTTTCCAAACCCATCATTTCCAAAGGAAACCAGTGTTATCTGGTCCCAACCAGGTTATTTCAATTCTCTGTTTCTCTTTGATCATAAAAAATATATTTTGTGCTATTATGATTTCTGAGATGTCATTTGGATTTTTGCTCATTCAGCCTAGGTGATATATTCCCTCTAGTCAGTTTAAATTTCATGGGTGGAGCATCCATGGTTTTAAAACCAGAACAGTATCTTATACATTATGGTTTCCTGGTAACTAGATCTTTCTCTTTGTTGATCATGTTCTTCTTCTTGCTTAAGCAGGAGTAGTTCTCGTGAATTGTATGCCACTGATAATAGCATAATGCATTACTTTGTTTTTTATAGGATGGTGCTGCAATGTGGTGCATTGGTTTCCAAAAAGTACAGAAGGGATACACAATTTTAGGAGGTTAGAAGCTGGAAAATTTATTTTAGCAGAATAAAATCTACAAAGAGTTTGAAGAAATAAGCTCTTTCTCTCATTTGATTATGATACGGGCTCTTAAGTTTTCCCCCCTTAAGAGCAACATGGTGCTATACAGTTCTGGTGGTCCACCGCAGGGGGGATCTAGGGAAGTATCAGACCCATTTGTGGGCTATTGAATAGTGGATATGTTTTCTGTGTAGTAAATAACATAGCTAATCACTTTAATAGGTCATTACTCTTGTTATCCGGTAATTTTAGTATTGATTTTTATCAACTAAGTTGTTTGTTCATTTGCAGATCTTGTCCTCAAAGATAAGATTTTTGTATACGACTTAGCTAATCAACGAATTGGATGGACCGACTATGATTGTAAGTTAACCATCATGACCTTTATTGCATATTTGCTCCTTTTCATTGTCATAATCTTAAATTGGTGCTCACTGCTCAGGTTCCTTGGCTGTAAATGTCTCTGTGGCTACAAGCAAGAGTAAGGATGCATACCTCAGTGCAGGACAGATGAGTGTTAGCTCCTCACACGTCAGCATTCTCTCCAAGTTGCAACTTGTAAGGATTGTGGCTTTTCTTGTGCATATAATAGTTTTCATGGAGCCCCAGTTTTTGTAGATAATGTTCAAGAGTCAAAAGCTCATTCTTTGGAAAACATACTGGGGTCAGTCGATGTTTATTTATTGTCGGCATACCCTTCATATTTAGAAACGGGAGTTAGTTGCTGTTTTCTTCTCTACATTTGATCAAATTGCAAATCTTTTTCCAATTAGTATGTGGAAACTGGGGATCTCACTGTAAAAGGGCTCTGTTGTTGAGAAATGGCAAATCTGTATATTGATATACTTCTGAAGTTGATGGAAATTATACTATTTATATAAAGTTTACCAGAGCCCACTTCCACTCTACCAACCAATGTTGTGTTGTAACTGTAACTCAGTGGTAGTTGGTGACAGTTAAAGAAGTTAGTTATGAATGTTATATGTATACTGGCTCTTGGACCATCTGATGCCAGACTATAAACAAAATGTAGATCATTGTGATCAATACAATTCATCTTTGGTCTTTATTACCTTTTCTTTTGCAATTGTGAGATTAACTGAATGTATTGTTCCGCAACAAACTGGTATCTATAGCCTTTCCTCTTCAATCCAAAAATAGTTTGTGTGTGCGCGCGCTCACCCACGTGCATGCTGTGCAAGTTGTGCTGATGTAATGACCAGTTCCAGTGGACACTTCATTTGGTAACTTGCCAATTTTTTATGGCAAGATTTGTATCAAGATGACCCAACTGATGCACAACGAAGCCACCGTTCGAGAGTCAAGAGTTGTCTCTATAGTTTTGGTAAAAAAATAAACCTTTTAAAATGCAGTTTGTTTTTTAGTTTTAATTAATTCATAGGTTTTTTTTTTATACAAAATCATTTGATATTTCTTTTTCTATTGATAGTAAAGTCAACAGATTTAATCTTTGATGAGACAATATTAATCTTAGATATTACTTTGAAAATTTTAATAGAATATAAGATATTTTTATCAATTCCTCAAAAAAAAGATATTTTTATCAAGTAAATTGTTGTCAATAGAAAAATATGAGATCTTTTTATCATGTAAACTTTTTTTTTTTATATATTTTGTAAGACTAAAGTGATTGCTTTGGTGGCCTTATCCTTGGGTCAGTCTCGTTACATGTATGGTTTTATCAACTTAAACATTTTTTTTCAGCCATTATTTTTTTGGGAACTTCTACGGTACACCTCATAAATTGAGGTGTACCGGTACTCCTGCTTCAAAAATATATAATTTAACGATCATTTTATGAAATAAAGAGTTATTTATTAATATTTATATTTTATAAAACATCATTTTATAAGAAAAAA